>Ga0307517_10003332_pt1 | contig 25003 bp, 39 predicted proteins | sample 23_EM_MG_FD_194515 | JGI IMG/M metagenome (GOLD analysis project Ga0307517, IMG submission 194515) | Populus trichocarpa ectomycorrhiza microbial communities from riparian zone in the Pacific Northwest, United States - 23_EM | ecosystem: Host-associated > Plants > Roots > Unclassified | place... | reverse complement strand
TGAGTCACTTCAGTAACATTTGTGTTTGTGTCACTTCCAGCATCTACACATCAGGGAAATACCCAATGACTGTTTTTTACCTTTTTACTGGTTGTGACTTATCTGTACTTCTTGGAAGTTGATCTGCTCTCATTTTTTTGAGATAGTTTTGATAGAGTGAACAGGCAAATACCTATACAGAAGACATTAACTAAAATGCTATTTCAAATGCATGTGATCAATGTACTTGTTGACATAGAAGGACAGGGGGATGTGGTGGTGCACCTGGGGATACATGACTCTCAGAACCCAGGTAGCATCTAGAAACATCCCCTGGATCCCCTCACCCACACCTGTATCTGGTGGTAAGAGTAAATAAAAATATGATGATCAGTGAAATCATCAGCAAATTGTGGAAAGTCTAACAATTGGTTGTAACTCCATGGTTTCTTATCAGAGGGTTATGACACATTATATCACAATACATAGCCCAACCCAAAGTGCCACCCAGGAGAGTTACAATGGATTACAACAAGTTATAATGAGTCATTAGCTCTTCCAGGAAAACACTTCAATCACCAGCACAAATCAGACTTTCTATGGTTTACTGATAACAAGTCTGGCTACTTGTATCAAGGATTCTTCCTTGAACCTCCAGCTGAGGATGCAGATAACCATCAGGTCACACAAATATTGATCTTGCTATCTGATGTAATTTAGAGAATGAGCCTCTATGAGGAAGGGGTACAACTAGCAAAAGAAGCATTAAAATTTTATGAACAGCTTAGTAATGAAGTGAGATAAGGATGGTGTTTGGACACCCTTGCTTAGTTGTCATACAATGACAACCAGTTTGGTGCTGTAGAGGAAGCCACATCTCATATAACCAACCCTCTCCTAGAGAAAGGCAGACAATTTCTGGTCTGCAACTGCCATTATAATAAGGTGACATTCATTTGTCAGGTGAATATAACTGCATGGTGGAGCCACAAGAAATTTACCCCCAATATCTGCCCTTACTTCAAACCACTCTAATAATCATTCCAAACTCCCTCAAAGTATTTACTTCTTAACTGGGTCCATACACTTATAAGTCACCTTCAGTCAATGGTGCATATCTTCTGTCTCATACAATATGGCTGTAAGCTAGGTTTTCGTATACTCAACATAGGCCTGGAGGGGCAAAGTCTGAACACTATAAAAATGCAATTGACCCAAATTCTGTAAATTACCCTCCATCTGACTCACCTTCCTCCTCCTTCATCTACTCCCTCCTCTCCTACCTATTATCCTCCATTTCTACACTCATGTCTCACCATGCATGACATTTGATTGCTACATTGGTGGCAAATTCAGTGTTCATCCTTCCTGTTGAGCCCAAGCCAGTAACAATACCAGTGCAGTCCTTAGGGATATGGAATCCACAAGTAACTACCACATAAATGTCATAAAATGTGGAGGAATACAACATTCAACTCTTTGCATCTTGTTCAGACATATCAACCCCCAAGTCTTTTTTCCTTTGACTTTCAGCCCAAGCAACAGCATCCCTCCTTCCTTTAGTAACATCCACACCAAACCATATGATTAGACTAGCAACAACACAAAGGGAAAAGAGGAAGGGGAACCCTTTCCAATTGTCCCCAGAGTTGTCAATGATGGCCTGGATAACATTTGGGCCAATCATGCTGGAAGCCCTGTTTGAGAGGCCAAACAAGCCAAAGAACTAGTGCAGAAATTTGTCACCTCAGCAAGGTAAATGGTATTTGGGTACACCCACCATGTTGTCAAAACCAGGAGGACTCAACTCAGCCATCACTGTTTGAGAGAATGCATAGTATGGAGCTTGAAATAGTCCAAATATAACATTGTATGCCCTGTATAGCTGCCATCAGGAGGCATAACCCTTGCAGGTGATCCCAACAGACATACCAGAACTCCCAAGCATTGTGAAAACCAATTTTATGGGTCCACATACCAATCATCCCCCACAAGGGGATCAGGATGGTAACAATGTTTGTGACCACAAACTGGGATTACCTTCATGAACAAATGATTTCAATAGTTGTAGATGTATCCCACCATTTTCTTTGTGGAGATTTTCCAGTACTTTTGGATGTACCAGAAGCTGAGTGTGCTGTTCAATCCTGTCAGCTCATGTGATGGACACTGATGAAATGAGGGTACCTGATGACAGATGTAATTGCCTGTGAGAGACCAAGATAGGTATTCTGGAGGAATGAGAATTGAAAGTGGTCATTCTGGCAGATGGACACCAGTGTTCCTGTAGTGTTGAGACCCTGGAAACAAATGAAGGTTAATGCTGCAAACAACAAGCTAAACTTGAAGGTTATACATCTGCAAGAAGAAAGAAGGAAAAGAGGTAGATGAAGGTGTGTGGAAGTTGTTTGTATTGCTTCAGGGCAGCCCAAATCTGGGGGTAGTATGGGTGAATGTCATTGGTAACATCTGGATGGGGTAGTTCACCTGCTTCCAACCAATAGTCAGATATGAGGAGCCCTTTGGCATTGGTGGACCAGAACGTGGTTGTTGAAAGATGACTAGGCAGCACAACAAATTTTTAAAAGAAATCATTGTGCCAATTGGTAGTGGGCTCACACCACCAGACACCAACTAGAACCCAGTATGAGTTGACTCTATGCAGGGGTGGGGTCAGTAACCAGGGAAGTCTTTACAATGATACTTGCTCTCACAACACCAAAACATAATTATCGACCATGGGGTGCCCTTTCAAAGGCAGTAGCAGAGTTAAGTTCAAGCAAAGTGTGATAATGTATCCAATATTGCTGTGGGTCTTCAAAGGATAAACTAAGTGCAGATGAGGAAAATCTGAGCCAGGAACATACAGTGCTGATGTTACTGATCCGGTTCTTCTCCAGGCTCTCCTCAACTTCATACTCCTCGGCAGATATCTCCCCTGCTCTGTACTTGTCCCGAAGTTGACAGGCATGAGGGGTGTTACGAGCCAATCGCGGAAACACGGCTGCGTAGAACACAAGGGTTGCACCGTAGGCGATAAAACTAATCATGAAAAGTGCCATGGCGGCTCCCCATCGTGAGGGCTCTGGCAGGGGTAAGGTCATCAGAGGGCAGTAAGAACAACACCAGCCAGAGGGAAGACCCCACCAGTCAAGCTGATGCTCGCATACTGCGCACCCCAACAAATCACGGTTAGAGTCAGAAGTAGCCACCGTCCAAACGTCCCGTAGTCAGCAGCGGAACCAATTGTCGTGAAAATCAAGGTCATGACCTGCATGGGAACTATTCAGTTCCCGGGCCGGGAGAAATAGTGGGTGTGGACGACCATACCGCGAAACTAACGCCGGTAGCAACCAGAACTACGGAGCTGACATTCTTCGTACCACCTGCCCAGGGCACGACACACCGCCCCGAAGAGCCCTCCGCAGAACAGTCAGATCCTGGTCCCGCGACGGGGTCGTACCCGGCGGCGAAGGCCAGAGATTGGAAGAGGGTCATTGAGAAACCCTGTTGGCAATAGTGATGCATTATCGAAACCCCGTCTACGATAAGGAACGGAGAGGGACTTACCAGAGGCCCCACGCCATTATCGCCATTATAGTACACTGGAGAGCCGTTCAATCCCTTCACACGAACCGGAAGAGTCACAAAGAGACATACAGTAGTAAGACCAGAGTTCTCTCCGCGTAACCACCGGCTCGGACTCCTCATTCACAGCAAGAACTGGCGCGAGAGCCCGAACCGACGCGCTATTCGAAACTTCGTCGTTCAACGGGCTTGGTGCTACCGCCTCGCGTTCGCGCTCGAGTGCAGGCACATTCTCCAGGACTTGGAGTTGAGACATGACCGGAAAGCAAGTTGGAAGACTGGGTGGTAGAAACGGGGGAACTTGAGGCTACGGGGTTCCGTGCATAGACCACTGAGAAGTTCCAATCCATCATACACCACGTATCCAGAAAGTCATCCGGACAGCCCGTGCCGGTGGATTGCGATCAGCCCCTATGACTTCTGGAAGAGAAGGAGCGTCGAAATAGGTTCCGCGGACCGAAGCAGTGGTCTGGTCGCCGTCCAGAGTTGACCCTTCTCTGCCCGGAACGCCTGACCAGGGGACGTTTTCACGATGAGAGAGCCCGGTCCGCCGCTTCATGTCACCACCACGAGGGAGTTGACTCAGGCTGGGTCACAGGTCGTTTCATCGAAACGCGCGCAACCACCGGACGAACCATTCAAGCGACAGGACATATAACTAAGGACGCAAGGCATACGGAAACAAGGAATATATACAAGGCTTTCCAACTCTACAGCTTATTAGTTTATACCTTACTTTTCCCGATGATCCCCATATAACACCTAGAGTGGTCAATGACATGATAAGTAACGAGCGAATCCGTTCCATCCATGGTTCTCATCCAATCCAATCCAATCTATCATCATCTTCCTTCCAATCCAGTCTCACTCCTTCACTCGACCATCTTGTCCACTAACTGCGTGACCCACATGAGTATGTTCCCTCGGTCTCCAGACGGTTGGATGAACGAGAAGGTGTACGCCAGTCCAGACATACCCATCTCTTCCAGCTCCCCGATCGTCCGCCTGTGGTTCTCGTCCTCGCCTGTCGTGCTCAGCGTAGACGACGATCCTCGCATATGAATGTTTCGTGCGCTTTCTTGATGCATCGCGATCTTGAACACGTTGGAAACCGAGTTCATAATGTCAGGATGCGTGCAGTTTGCGAAGATGTATTTGATCCTCTCGTGCAAGTTCTCGTAGCTACCGACGTCATGATCAGCCTCTGTAGGTTCACCAAAGAGAGAATGCACTCACGCCAAGGCGATGACTTCGGGGTACTTGTCACCGATGTCCGACAAAATACGGTAGAAAATTTCCGTTTCGACATCATCGATTTGTGCGGTAGTAAGAACGGAACTGATGAACGCAGTCGAGAGGAGGGCCGTGGTGGGATCGCAAATTCCTAACAATGCAAGGGGCATCTGAGGGAGATCTCGCCCCTCAGCAGGTTTGGGTTCCCTGGACGACTCCTGGTTCGTATTCGCGACCTCGAGGAGTTTCTTGAAATTTTCGTGTGTGGTGGAGAGTGGGATCAAGGCCAGGAAATAACCCAGGGAATCGTAATAGATCGTATCGTTTGGTGGCATCTCCCCTTCACCACCTTTGCACCGAGTCGTAATCCTCAACAACGAACGAAGAGCCCCGCCTGCCGCTTCCTTCAAACCCTGATGTCGCATCCCCTTGAACAGGATGGCAGCCAACGAGAACGAGAAGCTCGAGTCGAACGAAAGGGAAAGCATGTGATCGAGTTGAACAGAAACTTCCTCCATTGGCGCGCGCTCCTGCAACAGCGTAGACGACACGCCCCGCTCATCGAACATCCCCTGCGACATCATGTTCTCCAAAGTGACCTTCAACAGCTCCGCAGCCTCGATGAACAGACCCCTAACCCCGGTTTGCAAGAGTGCGACACTAAGCCAGAACAGCTGGGGGAAGAACCGGCTTCCAACAGTCAGACTAGGAACAAGCTTGGCGAAGCATCTCAGCATGCTCAGGATCATGCACAAGTCGGGGTCCGGTTGTTTTGTCTCGAATAGGACCTTCTTGAGTGCGACGATCATTTGGTAGAACAGATCGTCGTCGACGTCCGAGACTGCCAATGTCCCAAGAGTGATGAAAGCCCGGGCTTGCACGGCAGGGGAATACTGGAAGGCAGTAGACGACACGAGACTCATCCAGCGGGCGCGCCAAACGTTCAATAAGCCTAACGTTTCGTTAATTCAGCATCCTATAAAGAAATCTGCGGCTACTACTCACCCTTTGACCCGGCTATACCCTCAAGCATACGAGCGAGCAACTGAGTCAAACTCTCTTGATAGCTGATGAACATCCTCTCGTTCGAAGGGTCGAAGTTGGCGTATTCCCCCGTAGTGGTGGATTGCACAAGACCAAATAACCGAAGGGTTTCTAGACTTGCGCACTCGTCCAACAGGATCCGAATCTCGGGCGATGGAGTTTCTCCACTCCTTCCAACTGTCAACGTTTGGAGCATATTCATCACTATTCCGTGGACAGAAAGCCTGATCCCGACAGATCCAGTCGATGAGATCAACGTCACGAGGTGTACAATCTCGGGAACGAAAAGCTGCACTTGGACAGCCTGTTTGCATTGACTTGTCGACACGAGGGCCAACCTCGTCAGGGCAGCAATCTCGTTCCAATGTGGGTTCTCCACAAGGGTCGGGGTGGGTTTGAGGGTTGTCTTGCCAATGACCTAGACGGAGTCAGTGCCAGAATAGTGCGTAAGCAAGGTGATGGCTCACCCTCCGGAGTTTTGAGAGAATCCTCCCGCGGACGTTGATGGATGACAGAGTTCCGACGGTATCCGTTATGATTTCGGACCTCCTGGAGCCGAACGGTCCATCCATAGCAGTGCGCATCAACTCGTCAAGGACGATGTTGACAGCCGGTGAGTCCAACTTGCATATTTCTGACCAGATGTACTGCTGGACCATTGCATAGACCTGACGGTGCTAGTTTAGTACCTATGTAGCTGAGTAGCGGAGATCACGAACCTGTTCATCCTGCAAGGTCAAGTTGATCAAGAACCGGATACAGTCCCTCAGGCGCGCACCAGACTGGTCAAATAACCTCGTCGTGGGATCTGCAAAGTAGACCAAGTTCCTAGCCCAGGGGCTCATGTACTGGAGGCAATGGATCTTCTGCTGTACCGTCGACCTTTCCATTCCCAATGCTACTTCACCAAGGAAATCCAGCGTGAGCTGTGGAGCGTGTTGTGATAACCTCTCGCTCAGCTGTATGACCAAGAAGCTCGTTTGTCGCGAGATCAACGCCCCTGACGTAAATCAGTTTCATATCCTCTGAAGTGAAGAACCGATGCGAACCTCTCATCGGTACGATCGCTGGCCCATCGTAGTCGAGGTAGTTGCAAATAGCACTAAGAAGTTCGAGCCCCGACTCTCGGAGGTCGTCCTCCTCATAGATCGAACTAATCATGCCAATTTGGAGTAGGGTAGCAGTGACATTCGTCAGCCTTGAGAAGCGTTCCGGACCTGCCACCTGGACGTTCTTCATGGAACCCTTTGCCGTACGAATTTCCTGAAGTAGAAGGCGCGTTAGCACACGACACGCGGTTTCGTGCGGAATGTGCACCTTGATGATCGCGTCTCGCATGGGGGAGGAGAAATACAACGTAATTCCGTGGCGAATCTTCCGGATGATAAACTCGTCTGGGTCCTGTCCCGTTGATACATTGTACACATCGCTGATATCAGCCAACGACACAATTTCCGTGAGCTTGCGTGTTGTGAGAGTGGCCACCGATTGAGGGATAATCTGGGGGAGATGGTCAGTAGATGGCGAAGGCAAACAATTGTACGATAGATTACTGTTGTCAAGCGGAGGTGAGTGGACCTCACGTCCAACGTAACCTGGATCCTCGCGGGTTGTTCGCGCCGCATAATGACTTCAATGAACTCCTGGCCCTCTTCGGCTTCCAGTTGCGCTACGACGAGATCTCAGGGACATCAGAACCCAAAGAGGACGTGACGATCTTACAGGCATATGTAAGCGGCTCAAGAGCAGCCGGGTTGACAAATTCCCTAAGCTCTGCGAGGGACGAACAGTATCCCTCCGTAGATGACCATTCACCTTGATTGCAGAGTTAGGGTTCAGGAAACGTGCTAAAAGATCACCGCTACACACCCGCTGACAGGTTCCGAATCTTTCGAAGGAACCGATGTGCAAGATCGTTCATATTGAGGAAATATATCGACCGTTTTCTTGCTCGAAGGTCCGAGGGCGTGATCTCCGTGATGAACTTCAGCCACTGGACTGGTGGCTGGGATCCAGCGGCAAACCCAGTCAAATCAACGATGATGTCGTACTTCCGGTCTACTCGGTGCGGGTCCATCATAGTCTGCTGAATCCATCAGGAACTCGAACGCTGTACAAGGGGTTGACAAACCCTGAAGACATGGTACACAAGTAGTTCCATGTTGATCGTATCTGCCTCAACCTTGGCGGCAAACAGGATGAACACGGTAACGTCTTCACCCTTTGGAAGAAGTTTAGACGCGAAGAACCACTGCAGAAAACATCACTCCTCACATCTGGTGGGGTGCTGTCGACAAACAAATGAGCCACGGAGCTAGTGTCCGCATCCATGTGCGTATCCATGAATTCCAAGTATCCCTCAAGCGAGGAGCTATCGAGCGTTGACGGCTGTGGCGGTGGGATGGAACTATCGAGATCAACTAGCGCGGCACAGAGGTTATCCCAAGCTCTCTTGCCGTTGACCGCTGAGGCGTCGGCTTCTGAGGGCCTAGAAAGGCTGAGGAGCTCCTTTCCGACCTTGTCTGCGTGCTTGTCGAAAAATCTGTGCAATACGATCGAATCTGTATCGTCGTAAGGGAGACCAATCCACTCCTCCAGGTCTGGCGGTTCTCCTCTCGTGTCATATTTCTGGTGGGCCGTTAGGTTGTTACAAGGGGAAGTGAGCAAAGAGCGATACATACGTTGAGCTCACTCAAGAAACGCGTGACGACGACGATATTATCCTTGAGGAACTCATTGAGAGGGGCCATGATGACTTGTTTCCCGAAGAACATGTTATTCGCGAGGTTTTGGATGACTTTTGCAACAACCAAAAGCCCCCTCTTCATAGTGGACTCGTTTTCTTTTGGTAGTTCGATGTCAATCGATTCTGGAGCCACGATCGCGGGGGAAATGAACCGGAGGAACATGAAAGCCCCAAGGGCGGGGAACTTCGCGTCAGGCCAGACCTCGTTCCTACAAGAGTTTGAGCGTCACGAATGTAGAAAGGGAGGAAGGTGACTGCCTACACCGTCTTTCCGATATGCGAACAAAGCTCATGAATCATGCTGCAACTAAATGAACCTCAAGTCTTATACTGCGTAACTTATCGACTCACGGGGGTAAGCTGTGTATGGAGGCCGTAACAACCTGAAGGAACGCGGTGGTTGCAATCTCGACGTTTCTTTTGTTCTGATCGATATCCAGGCCGACGGACCTGCTCGGGTCCATATCATAGCTGTGACCTGGGGGCATGTCTTTCATGACTTGAATCAGAGGCTGAATGAGACTCCTCAAATAATTGTAACCATGAATCTTCGTGAATGAGCCGAGCAGTCGGGCAGAGGTCGAGTTCCCACGGAATAGTGACCGAGAATCATCTATCCGTTGTTCGATACGTATTTCCAAACGAGAACGGTGTGAAAACTCACCAGCCCTAGCTATCTCCCTGTCCACGATCATCTTCAGCAGCGCCAGGAGCGAAGCCCTCGTATCGAAAAGGTTCAGCATGATTGGGACGATGAAGTCGGCCTCATCAGGAGGGCATGTCTCGCAAATGGCCACAGCGAGCATCAACTATGGAATCTCAGCACGACTCTGGTTTGAACGCATCTCCAAAACACCTACATCTGGACCTTTCACCAACTGCGAAAGTATCAGAGCCGCCAGGGCAACAGCTGAGGAGAGATAGACCCACCTCACACAAGACACTCTGTTTTGGAGGCGCGGAGCCACTACCTGGTGCGTCGAACCTAGTTCCCGCAAGCAGTACCCTGGCAAATACCCTCGCGAATGTCGCTCTCGTCCTCAGGTTCGCGTCGTAAGCGTAGTTCAGACAATGTTTCAGACCAGGTTCTGTGTTGGCGTTGACGGCTCGAGAAAAACCTTCGATGATGAGCTCGCGAATCTCGTTCTCCTTCGGCGCCATCTTCATCTTCTGAAAACAGCCGTCGGTAATTTAGACTTAGAGGCCGGTCCGGTGTAACTCACATAGTTGCTAAGGGGAGAATCAGATCGCAGGTCTTCCTTGGACTAGACGATAGTTGAGTGACTGGAAAACCATGGAAGACATCCAATTCTCACCCCCGTAAACTCCAGTAGCTTGAAACAAGCGGCATGATAGCGCCCCAAGAGCCTCATCACGAATACAAAAGGATCATCCCCACTGTTGTCCAACGGCCTGAGTTCCAATTTCTCGAACAACCTGACCAGGGTTTTCAAGGATGCCACGTTCAAATCAAACTGCTGTTGCGGGTGCACCGACTGCACAAATATCTTTAGTCCAACCTCTGTCAACATCTTTCAAACAACGCACAGTTGAAGGGTCCTGGAGCCAACCCATGATCATCTCGAGGATCATTTGTCGATGATACGCATCCTTGCGGATACCAATCTTGGCCAGACTGTCCAAGGTGGTATCGCAAAGCGTGCAAAACTTCATGCGAACAAGAGCACAGGCGGGATCATCAAACCGCGTTAGGAAATCGGCGAACGCTCTGAGCACGCCCATCACATCCACGGACATGAATTCCTCGACGGAATCAACATGCTCGATGAGTGACCTGATGACGGAGATGAACTAGGCAGCGAAACTAAGTTTTGATCGCACGGATGGGTAGAGATGAGCCGTACCTGTTCCAGAAAGTTTGAAAAGGTCTCCGACCAGTCGAGGTCGGGTGCCCCACCAGTAGAAGTGATATCTTGAATCACCCTGAAACCCGATGAAAACGTCGTTATGCCAAACCCATGTTTGGAAACAAAGTATCAACCCACTCGTAAAGCAGCTTAAACACTCGATCATACAGCTTTGGGCTCAACTCTCCTCCAAGAGCATCTCTTGAGGAACTCCTCACAAACGGAGAGTCAGAAACCAGCAGCTCAATGAGCAAATTCAAGAAACCCGTTAGGAGTTCGTCGGGGTTCCGCAGATTGCACATGGAGTCCAGGAGGTAACTCGCTGGAATAATCTGGGTAAGTGCTCGCGGGTTCAGGTCCGATTTCGCGCATGAAGCGCCAAAAGCTGCAAGGAACAGCGTTAAATTCTGCCATTGGGCTTGCCGATCCTGAATGGAGAAATCAGTTTTACAGAAACGGCGCTGTTTGTTGGGCGCTCCCACCTCGTGGCTCATTATCACCCCCAAATCTACATCATCGGAGGCGGAATCATCTTTCCCGGCCTTGATTGAATCTCCCAAGAGTCTCGCCCGCGTGAAACATTCCTCCCAGACGGCGATATACACCGGATTCGGACTCGCAATCAACCGAACTAACTTCCGTATCCGTTTCTGGTGTGCCACTCGACCGACCACGGGAACCTTTGGGTCGCCAATCTGATCGTAGATCGGATATCTCTTTGTCCGGTCCTCCTCTGACATCTTCTCGTTGAGCGGAACATCAGGGAAGCGCTCCACTTCCGCAATCAAACGGAGACAGTGGGCAGCGGTTAGCGAAACGTTGATGTTCAGGGAGGTCAAAGAAACGAGACACGCGATCTCGAGGATTGCGAACGCGGTCACACGGTCCGGAGACCGCTGAATGACTAGGACATGCTCCTTCTATAAACAGGCAGACAATGGGAAACGACATTAACATCCATGGAAGAAGGCGGGAGACGAAATGAATGTTTATGACGCACGTCCGAAATCCTCGTGAATGATTCCATCAAACCATACGCGATTCCCATCCACATTTGCTGTGCCTCGTAATCGAATCTTGAATTGAGCAATTGATTCGAGATGACAATAAGAGACGCAGGAGTGACAAGCTTCAACCACAGAACCGCAGCTTCGAAGTGTGGTGTACCAGGATTCTCGTTGAAAACGCGGTCCTGGACGATCCTGTATGACCTAGCCACCGTCATGTTGACGGTACGGTCCCCAAAACTCCAGATGACCATCGCATTCGGCACCCAGTCAGCTAGCTCCAGCTTATCCGTGGCTAACGTATGCCATGGGAGGTCTGAACGCCAGAGGGTCATGATGGAAAAGATCAGGAGTTCTCTGTCACCATGTGTTTCCGTGGTGTGCTTTCGAGCCCGAGGTCTCCGACGAGCTTTTCCCCCTGTGCCTCGACCATCGTGGTCACTCCGCATCAAACTGGCCATCTGATGGACAGAGGATCGCAACAAATCATTTTTGAGAGGAATACAAGGCTTACGATATGAGCATAGCGGATGAGGGGTGATAAAGTGTCGAGGGCTTTGGTTAATGGACGCTGCCAAGGTAATCTATGCCTCTGGGTGGGGGAAGTCAGCCCGAAAAAACATGGCCAGTTTTCTCATCCCCTATCCTACCTCTCTGGTGAGTAGGGTTAACCCCCTAACTGCGCACATCTTCACAGCACAAGAACAGGACTGGTCCAAGCACATTTGGAAGATAGGAAGGCTCTCTTCCTCCGGGATGTATCTGAAAATGACCACGAGAATGTCCGAGATGATGCCGACGTCGATTTCGTCGTCGGACTCCCAGAATGGTCTCATGTTCTGGTACGACATCAGGTACCTCTAAAAACGAGGGAATGAAACAATGTCGTAAGGGGTTAATTTTATTTCAATTAATATGAAATGAAACTCGCCTTGAGCTCATGGGCAATATCGACCGCATACATCAGCGGTTCACCACCGTCTTGGGCTCGTATCGCGCCCCGGGCGAAATCCAACAGACAAGTCACCGCAGTATCCAGATATTTTGATCTTGTCTCCACGACCTTGTTCAGCATCCTAGCGAAACTTGGCTAAACCGACCATAATTTCAGCACCGGAAACCAGGACAACGTGCTTCAACGGACCTTTCCTCGAAAGCTCATCAGAGGCCCCGGCCTGCCATCATCTCGAAACTCGGAGGAAATTCTGTCTACGCTGCTGATACACATCAGAGCTGTCAAAGTCGGCCACAGAAGCGGGTTCTTTTCCGCGTCCTTGGTGTGGAGAACGTCGTACACCCGTTCGGGAGCGTTTTCACCTCGGCCGCGAATTGGAAGGGAGTCCTTGAACTCTTCGGGGAAGTACTCGACCCAGTCCCAGATCGCGCACCTCAAAGGGATCGAAACGGACAGCTGAGCTTCAGGTTTCATGTTCACCAGAAGTGATGACAGTTCTGAAGGACCGTAACAGTTAATACACGGTGGATTCAAGGGAATATGAAGAAGAGCCAATCGAGTCCCACCTGTGAGAATCTGGAACAGCCGGTTCCTGTCCAATAGGCTGTGCGCTATGAGTTGGAGGTCGATCATATCCGGTCCGTCGTCGGGGGCGTTGGCCAAAACGTGAATTCGTTTCTTGATCTTCTCAAGGACCATGGGCCAATTGCTAGCGGACAGGTGGTACAGCACTCGACCGACGTATTTAGCGATCATAAGGCTCAACGAGACAGTGGATTTGAATAACATCTGAGACGTCTTTTCATAACGTGTAAAGTGCTGGGGCAGAGAAGTGAACGGTGTCGAGGGGTCGCTGTGCTTGTGTATGGGGGACGGGGGGCGTTTGCCTCTAGACCTGGGCATGCCAATGGACTCTGCTGTAATTCCGAGGCCGAACGAAGGATCTGCTTGGACTACGGAAGGCAGCCCAGGATACTCTGTGGTCTCACAGTCGTGAAACGACGTGGTGAAATTGAAGTTGTCAAAAGGCTCGGTACTCGTCTCCGATGGAGCTGTCTGCCTCAGGTAGAGAATCATCACGCTAAGGATGTACCTAGCACAGTAATCGTCCAGGGGGGAAGGCTCGGTCCAAAGGGCGGACCGAATCGGCAGGTCTTTGGTGAGTCCCCGTCTAGGCCCCGCCGGAATAATTGGGGATCCAGGTAACGAAGCCATCGAAGGGGCATGGGACATGGTGCCCAGGCGACCCGGGCCAACATTGGGGTCTTTTGTCTTGTCCTTCCATCGTACGGCGAGCACTGTGCAGAGTATCTTGAGGAGCATCAACTGAGACTGTAGCAGTTCTGGAGTTCGCTGCATTTGTGCTTCCGATGTCTGAAAGATAAGTTCAGAAAAGTAGGCGTAAGGCCGGGACAAAAAACACGACCGTCACGAACTTTGGCGAACTTGTCGAGCAGTTCGGCGATTGCCCAAGCGATGATATCCACGGATTCATGAGAGAGATCGACGAGGGTTTCGATAGCTTGCTGCAAGGCTTCGTCTGCCTCAACTTGACAAATATTGACGCCAGAATGGGCGGGTAACTGGAACAAGGGATGAACATAAACGGATGGACAATATTATTCGGTTTCCACTTGCCCTGTTCTTCAAGCGATTAACAAGTGTGTGGACAACCTTCTGTTGGGGCGTCGAGTTGGCGTTGTATGGCGCGTTTGGTGGGACGTCTGCTGGGAGAACATGGAAGGATCCGCCCGCCTTATGGATGCGCGTCGATGAGGGATTTGGACTTGTGATCCCGACGTGGCCTCCAGAGGCGGAGGCACGTCTGGCAGGCATCGGAGCGGAGGGAGGAGATGGCCGTCGGCGTTGGAGTCGATCCAAAGGGGTTTCAGCCGAGACGCGGATAAGGCAGGGGTGCATAGTGTCAACGGTACTATTGTACGTCTAAGTACGTCTGGTAGTCGCACCCGTCCAAGGCGTAAGGAAATAAAGCGAAAATATTAATCTCTGACCACCGGAAGGGCATCAGATGTGGCAAGAATATCCACCATTGTCTCCCCCGAAATGGGTAAGCTGGCCGTGGTGGCTGGCCAGCCCCGGAGATTTAACAGGCGTGCCCAGCGACACCAGGGCCCACCTTTCGCCCCCTCACCCCTATCTACCCGCGAGCCGACGCTGTTGTTGCGGTTGAAAAACCGCAACCGAACGAGAGCGAGTTCAGCTGGAGAGGAGATCGAGCCCGCCCGTTTCGCACCTTGTCCGTCATCTCTGTCTCTCCGCCGACGGACCTCCCACCTGTGCTACCCCTCCTTTTTCGCCTTCTTCCCCATCTACCCGCCTAACATTATTTCACGAACTCTCCAGCCTAACGTTCTGCTTTATGTCTCGCCCTGAAGTCTGCGATTACGACATGCCGCAGGGGGACCAGCGGCCTGCCATCAATTTCTCAATTCCCGTCTTGTCCAACCAGGATCGCAACGGAAGCAGCAGATTTACCACGTCCCAGAAGTCGTTCTCCCCCTTCGTCCCCAGGTCCGCCGTGCACGCGGATTCCCTCCCGAGGCACACACAAGATACCTTCATGGGTACCCATCTTGCCAGCCAGCTGGATCCCAGGTTGTTGCCGCACTCGCCTGTCAATACCGTCCCATACAATCAATTGTCACCTAATCAACAGTCTACTCCCCATTTTTTCACCCAGCCTACCTCACGTTTGCCTTCGAGTTCATCTTTTCATCTAACCAAACCATCTTCGGCACCCTTCTTGCCGTATAATGATCGTGACACGTACATATCCCCCAGCACGTCTCAAAGCAACCCACGGATCATCTCGCCCCAGCCTTCCACCGACACGACTAGCACCCTATTATGGGGCGATCTCGAATCGTGGATGGACGAAGAGTACGTGAAACAAGTTTGCATGATCATGCATTGGGATCCGATCAACGTAAAAGTCCCCAAGCCCGTCGCCGATTCTTCCAACGGCCCGCAAGCCAACAACCGAGGTTACTGCTACCTCACATTTTCTAAATCTGCCAAAGCCGCCGCCGCGCTCGGTCAAATCGTTCACAGCCCCAACCCGATGATCATGCCTAACTCGACGAAACCCTTCTCACTGGCCTGGGCGACCTCAGTACATGTGACTCCTCCAGCTCCAGCTCCTGTCCCCGTCTACGTTCCTTCTAACCCCTATCCCGCTCAACAACCACATCAGTTTGCCAAAGAATACAGCATCTTTGTCGGAGATCTCGCCCCCGAAGTTTCTAACTCGGATCTGGTCGCAGTATTCCGCAATCCAGTTCTTGGCCTTCGTAACGATCGAGAGCCCCGGTTTATCCGTCCCTTCCTGAGTTGCAAGAGCGCGAAGATTATGCTGGACCCTGTTACCGGTGTCTCGAGAGGGTACGGTTTTGTGAGGTAAGTGCATCTCTGTCTTTTGCGAAGTTATCTATTACTTATATCAATATGTGCGCCCACAACAGGTTTACTGAAGAAGCAGATCAGCAACGGGCGTTAATCGAAATGCATGGACTCTATTGTTTGTCTCGACCTAGTAAGTGCTTCCCGAGGCGCTAGACGCGTTGAATACACCACTGAACCGTGGACGCAGTGCGTATCTCCCCTGCAACTGCGAAATATAAGTTACCCGTACAACCCGTTGCGCCCCCTCTGGAATCGACGACACCGGGGGAGTCGACTCCTACAGATGTTCAAAGCCAAATACAACCGTCTCCCTCTTGGCACAATATTTATGGGCAACACAATCCCGGTCAATCTGGCTCCATGAACACCGCTTCGACTCCTTCAATTACAAACTTGTCTTCAAGCTCCACACTCAACGAAGACGGGAGAAATGGACAAAGCGATTCGCGTCCTACATCCGCCCCGGTACCCAACTATCAAGACCAGTCACTTGCGGCTGCTCAGCGATACATGATCAACGAGGAGTCGTGGAAACACCACGCACAGGCGCGGGCCATTTTGTCGAACCTCATCGGGCCGAACGGGGAACAGCTGTCGTCATCCGATCCGTACAACACCACGGTATTCGTAGGCGGTTTGTCGCCCCTTATTTCGGAAGAAACCCTTCGCACATTCTTCGTACCGTTCGGAGAGATTCATTATGTGGGTGCAAGGATGTTACGTGTTTTGACCCCGTATTGACGCGCATGTGTCAGGTCAAGGTTCCTGCGGGCAAGAATTGCGGATTCGTTCAGTTTATCCGCAAGCCGGATGCTGAACGGGCGATAGAGAAGATGCAAGGGTTTCCCATTGGCGGCAGCAGGATCCGACTAAGCTGGGGCCGCAGCCAATGTACGTTTTTTTGCACATGCTACATGATGATCGCATGTTTCATCTTAACGCTAATGTGTCGTTGGCTCTGTCGGTCCCGTGTGGGTGATGCAGACAAAGCCGCACAAGCTGCAGCTGAGGCGGCACAGACGGCAGCGATGCATTCGGATCTTCATCAACCAATCCCACAGCCTCCTCCGCAACTTCAATCTCAACCGATCTCGCCCGCTCCGCCTCTCCCTCAACAACACCGATCCGGATCGACAACACAACCTCAGAATGCGACGCAATCTTCTCCTTCATCGTCGTCGACGATGTCGACGGTTTCACCTGAACAAGCAGTGGAACTGATTCAGAAGCTGGGGTTGATGAAGTTCCTCGAACATCCGGAGCAGTTGGCCGCCTACGAAGGACCAAACGTGCAATGAATTTTCTTCTTCTTCGACTTTTCGGGGGGTTTTTTTTTTCAAAAGGGGGGAGGGAAAGATCTCCTTATCCATATGTTGTTCCCTCATGAAGGAAAAGCAGAAACGGAAAAAGAAAAAGAAAAAACAGCATGAAATAACCTTTTTTTTTCTCTGTTGATTTTTTGGTCGTCGAAACATCTTCGCGCCCTTTAATAGTGGGGCTCTTCGCTGCTTGAAGGTGACCGGGGAGGAGGGCAAATCCCGGGAATCTCACCCGTAAAGCACGCTGCTGAGATCATCAAGGTTTTTGATGATTCTAGGCGGGCTGAGGTAGTGATTGTTCTTGCGAACGGGGTTACACTAGGAACTCCGACATTTAGAGTAGTTTCTTACTCAAATACTCACCTTTGGTATGTCAGTCACGCTATAGGTATGGGATGGGGTAGCAATGCATGCTGAACGCTACGATGACGAGAAACAATAATGTATGATGCGGTACGCGTTGGATGGAATGTAGTGGTATGTGGTTGGTATACACGAGGTTGAATGTGTACGGGGAGGATATTCTCGATGTGCAGGGGAATGCAGGAGATTACGTGTTGAATGCGCGTAAAAAGACGTGATGAATGGAGAACGGGCGCGAATAACGTTATTGCAGTTGAATGGCTCATGTGGGGTTGTGTTGGGCAACCAGTGAAGTGCTTCCGGTGGAAAGAAGCATCAAGAATGGGGGAGAATCGTCAGGCCTGGCAGGGGGAGGGGACTAAATCGATTGCGGTGATTTGGGAGTGCATCGCGGGCGAACGTGCATGGTTGGAAGCGACTCAGTGCGAGTAATCGTATCTATATGGGGCCTGAGGTCAGCCAATCACCGTCAATAGGGAACCAGGCGCGCGCACTTTTTGTAGAAGGTTTCCGAGTCACTCGGTACACCCGGCTATGTAAGCGGAAAAGTGGATAGCCTATCAGCCAAGCGACAATCATCAAGGTGAAATTGCGGACGGAGTTTCGCCTCGGGCCCCGCATTTTCCGCCCACCGAGTTCGAGCTGGCGGCGATGGGCGCGGTCCTCGGTTAACCATTGTAAAGCGGTCTCGTAAAGGTTGGTTCGTGAGGTGCCTCCCGCATTCCAGGGTGTTGGCGGTTGGATGAACGCACCAAGGTGAAGGTGAGCGACATGGGTCGGGAAATCATTCAAACCGTCGAATATGTGAGTGGCATCTGGAGAATTCCGGGTAAGGTGTTTGTATTGAAGCGGACAAGAAGGTGAGGGGGGTACAGATGATGGTAGCACCCCTTGTTTCGCTATCTCGCCTAAGGAACTCAAGAAGATCATGGCGGACAAGGACGTCGAGATCGACGGTGACTTCGTCAAGAAGAAGAACGTCCCACGGGGCCATGAGACCCATGCAGAGTTGAACGCGGCGTCGTTCGCCATCAGAAATGTTGTGCATGTGCCAGTCGAGATCAATGTCTAACAAGTCGAGTAGAAAGTCCCTTCTTTTTTCGTAACGATAACCACCGACGGAATCGAGGAAATGAGAGACAGCGATGTCGCTCCTGACGACGGGATTCATAGCCCTGGAAACGAGTGAGATCGCGTAGTACGCAATAGGCGGGATTGGATTGATGGGCCAGAACGACTGACCATTCGGTGCCCAGAAAGGTCACGCCTTCAGGGAATTGGTAGAATACATCGAGACCGTTGATGGTTACGTCTGCACCCTTGATGAGCTTCTTTCCTGCAAGGATCTGCAAGAGGGTGGATTTCCCGGCTGGGGACGTTCTGTTTTTGATCGAGAGAGAGAGAGAGAGAGCAAGAGAGGCTGACCTCCATTCGCACCGATTAGCAAGGTCCTCGAGCCCTTTGGAAGAGAGAGCGAGACACCGTCTAGAGCAGGCTCACAGGCACCCTGGGGAATAAAAGTGAGATGCTTTACCGAGACGAGGGACATGGCCAACGATGTCACGGGGTTGTCACAGATGGGCGTGACGGCCCCCGGTCGCCCCGTTTCCCTTTTTTGCTCTCCCGTTGGTTGGCTGTGTCTCCTGCGTTGACAGCAGCTCCACCCACTTCTCGAAATCCTCACGCTCATTCTCTTCTATCTCTCCCCCTCACATATGCAGTTGGATCATCTTCTGTGGGCCAGGGCCTGTGCCGAACCCCAACTCGTCTGTCAAGATCCCCCACCCTGCAGCTGCGCCGCAAACGAGAGTTGTATCCAGACCCTCAGGTATATTCCATCTCTCTCTCTCGTCCAACTAAACTCTCTAACATCCGGATAGAACCTGCACACAATGCGAAACGTTCCAATGTGTACCCTATCCTCAACAACCAAATTCTTCCGGCGGCGGCGGAGTAAGCAAGGGTGCTCTCGCGGGTGCTGTCGTCGGAGTCCTCCTCTTCATGGTCGGTATCGGTGTCCTCTTCTGGTGGTACCGCCGTCGCCTTCTGGCAAAGGCGAACCAGCGAGATACTCCCCCCGTTCCACCAGCCAAAGACGTCCCCGCCCGTGCCGAAGATGTTCTCAACCGCCCCGATCCGAACGAGAAGCCAGACCCCCCTCCCGTCCCCTTCAACGACCCGAACAACCCCGCCCGCACTCGGTCCACGCTCACTTACGGCTCTCATGATACCAACGTCGTTATGGGCCAGGCAATTTGCTCTCCCTCTCCTTCCCAGATCGCATCAGCCGCCCACAATCCCTTTGAAGATACCCAATCCATCCAGACGACGGGCACCCACGGATCAAATGTCATTCAGATCGCCTTGGTTCCACCGGTCAACTCTGCTGCTTCGAACTCTTCGTCATCGCCAAACCGTCCTGAGCGCAGTCCCGACCTCAACCTCGAGCACCTCTCCGTTTCCCAGTCTGGCTCGCGTTCTGGCACCCCAAATAGCAATATCGCTGAACCTGATCACAGGCACTCGTACTTGACTAGCGCCAGTTACGGAAGTGATTTCCTCAACGAGGTTCCCATGATCATCACCCCCGTTCGTGGTCAAGTCAGGCAGGTATTGGGTGTCGTCAAGGCAGAGGTCATCCAGGCACCATCGTCTCCCGGTCAGCAATCTTCTCTCCGTCCCAGTGCCAACTCGCGTCCTCCCGTCCGTTCTCCTCTCGCCAATACTTCCTTCGGTCCCGCCGATATCCTCAAGGAGGAGGAACAGGAAGTGTCCGTCAGCCCTGACCCCTTCACTGATGAGCATACCCCTCACCTGTCTCCCGGTGTTTCCTCAACCTTTGGTGTCCACGGTTCCAGCGCGTCCACTGTCTCTGATTGGGCCCCCTCTACCCCTTCCCAACCCTGGAATGATCGCCCGACGAGCGTCAACACTCAAGCGGGTTCTATAATTGCTGACATTGGAAGTGCTACCAGAGTTAACGTTGGATTGATCACTCCCATGGATACACCAACAACCATCGACACCCCAAGGAGTCTCCATCGAATGGCTAGTGCACGCCTCGTTTCTCCACCCACCAACGGCAATAAACCTGTGGGAACACCTGTGGGAACTCTTGAACAACAGCAGCGACGTGCTTTCACTCAATTCCAGGAAAGCTACAGAGATTCCAGCGGGTCTGTCCTCTCAGCCGCCTCCGCCGGAGAAGATTCTATTCTCGAATCCTTCCCCTTCGTCCCTCCGTCTCCCATTTCTGGAATTCCAACCAGGAGTCCCCGTTCACCAATCGACGCCAACCCGTCACCCTCAAAATCGGAGGGACAAGAGCGGACTGATGACGCTGCTCCACCCCCGCCGCCCGACAGGAAGACGTTGGGAATGTCCACAGGATCCCAACTCTCCACACTATCGGCTGGCCTAGGATCATTCCCATTCCAGATTGAGTCTTCTGGATCGAGGGACAGCACCTCATCAAACTCCACCCTGAACCCCCCCGGCAGACAGCGAGCGAGCTTGGATACCCTCGCGCTGACGGCAGACCTCTCCTCGTATCCTCTTGGCTTTGACAAAGAGATGCAAGAGAACTACCCGCTGCGCAAGATGTAAGATCGGGCACCGAGCCCAGGCGTCTTTCTACCCTTGCGCGCCTTGAGTGGGTCAGATTGTCCCTTGCCGAGACCACCGCTCGACGGTTGTTGGCTCTTCAAATGTACTGTTTACTCAGTGTGTCTGCTGTATTGGATGATACGTGGGTCTTTCGTTTGTCGGTTTCGCTTTTCGGGTTCCGTTTGTCACCCTGGCTCGCTCGATCACCTCTCACCCCACTTCTCGCTAGCGTTCACCAGCGTTTACCTCTTCTCTCCCTCTGCTCACCGCGTATTCATTCCCCTCGTTTCACCTGTTCTCTTGGATTATTTTTTATACAATAAAGTATGCTGTCGGTAGTTCAATCTACTTTGCTTGTTTTTCTTGTTTTCTCGTGTCCAATTACGGCCTATTTTACCCCTACCCCCCCTTTCTTTTTCACCTATTCCCAAGGACGTCTCTTAGTGGACCCGCCGTCGGTGCGTCTCCGACGAATTCTCTCTCCCAGTTGTGCAGTTAGGTTGACCCTATTTTATTATATACCTCTCATCCTCATCCACTGTCGCTATATCCCCATACACACCCCCACCTCCTTCTATTGTTTCCTCTCTGCCTCGCTTGCTTGATGTACTGCGTGCTACGTATCTTTGGTGTAGTTAGAGCCAGCGATGCGGACTCAAGGATGGGGCTTGAAATCAGAATCAAGTGCAACAACCGGGTCATGTGAGATATGCGAGCGCGCGTTGGTCTTATTGAACTCTTTCATTTCAAATCGCTGGATACTTGGGCGCCTTTGCTAGACACTCTTACTACATAACACCCAACCTCTATCTCGTCGTTGCCAACACACCAACCCTGTCGAGGGCTGTCCTGCCCTTTGCTGTCCCCATTGCTATCCCGCACCAGCACAGATATAACCCAGTTAAAGTCGGGGCTCTGTTGCATTTAATCAATTTGTAACACGTACGTCTGACACTTCACACATTTGTTTTCCCCCTTTGTCCTCCTGTGCACCCCTCCTCTCGGTTATCATTCTTTAAATGCGAGGAACACGCGTTGAAAACCGGCTGTTTGTTTGGCAGTGACCGTACGCACACACATACGCCGACGGCGTCGTAGCTGTTATACATTGCCCACTGTGCCCCCACTCCCTACCCCCACACAGCTTATCCTCGCCTCGACCACTTGTAACTTGTGTTATCCCCACGACTTGCTCCTTGACGACTTTACGAAACGAAACGGGCATTCTGACGAAACGCCTGCGAATCACGACACTGTCATCCTCTTAATCTCGGTTCCTTTTAATTCCCCTGTCGGACCCCCCGTTCCCATTTAACATCCTGAATACCTTATGGACGATTTGTCTCCTACTTCTCCCCTGGTACCGGGTCTTGGAGGTTTCGGGGCCATGACTATCGTACCAGTGGGACCCATAGACAACGGCCATCCGACCTCCCCCACCTCCTCCACCTCCCTGAAGCACTCCAACTCCACCTCGAGTCGCAGCAGCAGCAGCTCCAGCGGAAGCAGCACGACACGCCGCTCGTCTCGCAGGGACAAGGAGCGCGCGGATTCCACATATGCCGGGCTATCCAGTCGAGACCTCGCCCGCATGCTGGTCGAAGAAGAAATACGAACGTCGCATTTTAGTAATTGGGCTCACACCTTGTCCTCCCAGCTTTCTCAGCAGAAGCAGCGCGCGGACGATGCGGAGCGCAGGGCTACGCATGCTGCGGTTAGGTTGAAGGATGAGACGGAGGTCAGGACCAGGTTGGAGCAAGCGTTGAAGCAGAAGGCGGAAGAGTTGAAGTTGTATCAGGTTCAGTTGAAGAAGGCTCAAGGGGAGATTTATAAAGCCCAGGACGCCTTGGCGGAAGTCGAGAAGATGAGAGACGAGGCCGAGCACGCTGCTGCCAAAGCTAGGAGTATCGCGAGGAGGTTGAGAGAGCAGAGGTTGGTGGATATTGCTCGTGAGGAAGGTAGGAGGGTTGGCCTCAAGGAGGGCCTGGCGAGAGGGCAGGAAATTGAATATGTCGACCGAGGGTATCATTACCTGGAGGGAGGCGCGGCTGTGGAGGAGATCGACGATGATGACTATTACAGCCGAACAACGAGGAGTCGGCATACACCTCCTCCCAGGACCGCTACCACCACTGCTCCTCCCAGCACTCAAGGGGGAGGTGGAGGGGGCAGAGCTCCGGGGGTCACGGACCCGCCAGAGGAGAGGGTGTTGAACCCCATAACAGTCACCACACCTATACGGATTCCATCTCCTGAACCCTCTCCACCGAAGGTCTCGCAACCTGTGCCCGTACCCACGCCAGAGCCCGCGATCCCACCTCGTCCTGTGTCCATCGCGAGTGTGGGCACCAGACCGACGCCCAAGCAGGGACCTGCCCCTCCTGATGTATGGATTCCACTCAGCAATGGGGACGGTATACGTCTCCCACCCCCACACGAATTCTCGCCTCAAGTTGCGCACCCTGCGACTTTGCCTCCCCAACCTCGACCACCGACTCCAGCTTCACCCACCCCGCCGCCTGCCAAGTCACCGAATAACCGACCGATTCTCATGATCCCTCCTCCAGCTTCGGACGCGCATCACTCTGATCGAGATTCGATGGCCAGTGGAACTTCGTATTCTCCGGTTGTGGATCGTCACGAATCGCGTCACCGCAGGAGAGGGTCTTCGGATTCGCAGACGTCGACCGCGATGTCGCAGATGGATATCCTTGGTCCTCCTGCCTCGGGACGTGACCAGAGGTTGAGTTCGATTACGGAGGAGAGGTCTTCGGCTTTGTCTTCAGCTATGGCATCGCCGAATAATGCCCAAAGTGTCAGGGTGAGTACTTTTTTTTTGGTGTTGCATGGGTACCACCGGACAGTTACCGACTTTTGCCATCACAGTCCATACAATCCAACCCTAATGTCTTCCAGTCAAACGCTGCCGCCTATACTCCTACCCACTACACCCCTTCTATTCATCTCGATCCTGCGCCGAGTCTGCACAAGTCATCCTCGATGTCCAGTGACGAGTACCACTTTAACGTGGTCGCACCGGTGCATATTTCTCGTCCATTCTTTTTACGGCCTTGTGGTTTACAAGTATTAATAACAGTCACGCCCAACTTCGAATACTTTCTCTGAGTCGTCCAATATTCCGGGAGTGACCACCAGCGAGCATGGTATGCTGAGCGCGGAGGATGCGCACAATCGCCCATTGCCGAGTGTCAACACTCCGCCGGTGCAATCACCTCCTACTGTGGTTTCTGAACCTCCTCCCGGTTTCATTCCCTTCAATGCTTCGCCTGCGCAGTGAGTCATGTTTGCCTTAGGTTCGCTTGAGATGTCATGGTTTCTTACGCTTCCGAAAATTCGTAGGACCAACCGCTCGCCTCTGCCAACCAACCCAGAACCGCTCAGCCCTGGTGCAGGGTGGGGATTTGACTTCCAAAACCTCCCCAGCACGCACGTCGAGGAGCCTCCGACTGCACCGGTCATACCCGTTTCTCTCTCGTCCAGATCCAAGAAGGCGTTTTCGAATGGGTCGGGGGTTTCGCACTCGACTAAATACACCACGCCTAGTCAAACCCCCACTCACATGTCAGGTTTGGGAGGTCGGAACAGGAGACCTCCGTCGGTGACTTCTTCGGACGAGGAGGTCTCGTCGGACATGTCTTCGGAGAACAGTTTGTCGACTCCACCGGCTCAGCCTAGGAGGCTGTTGACCCCGATTTATGGGCCGGTCGGATTACCGCCTGCCGCGCCGGGGACAGGTAGGGCCGCACCGGTGTCTTTACCAACTCAGGCTCCTGGGACAGGAAGGGCAGACCCTGTGAATTTGCCACCGACGCAGCAATCGCAACAATCACAGAATCCGGACGGTCTGCCTC
>Ga0307517_10003331_pt1 | contig 25007 bp, 12 predicted proteins | sample 23_EM_MG_FD_194515 | JGI IMG/M metagenome (GOLD analysis project Ga0307517, IMG submission 194515) | Populus trichocarpa ectomycorrhiza microbial communities from riparian zone in the Pacific Northwest, United States - 23_EM | ecosystem: Host-associated > Plants > Roots > Unclassified | place... | reverse complement strand
CGGTCGCAAACCTCGCTTAGGTTACGGTTGATCATGGTATTGCACTGCCTCCTTGGTCTCTCCTAAACGCCGACGCGTCGCCACCCTCTGGTCAGTCCCGACCGTGAACCGGCCTGCCCCTTACGGCGACTAGCCGCGGGGCCTTTTCGCTAGGCATATTGGCAATAGTAGTTATATCTAGGCGTTTCTTTGATTCTTTTCTTAGTGTTACCTGGGGGCCTGCTGAAGGGTTTGGGTCTCTCTCCTGTACGTTTCTATGAGTTGTTTCCCTACGTGTCTGAGGTGCGAGTCTTAGGTGCTAGGCGGGGGAGGTTTCTTCTATGGTCTCGGGGGGTTTGATTTTTCCTCTGACGAGGTGAAGCGGGCGGGAAGATGTTTGCTTATTGGTTTTTTATCTCCATAGCTAGCGCTGCATGAGTCTTTTGTACCTTTAAACATAATAACCATTTGATTACAAAAAAAAAAAAGAAATAACCCAGGGATAGGATGCCTAGGGGTTGACGTTAAGCCATCTTCCCTCCTCTCCTGGGGCACGCATGCCCCCCCTCCTTGGGGTTCTTGTTCATGGTCATCGTTGACACCCGCTCATGAAGTTCGGTTCTCCTCCTTAAACCGCACCCGCCTTGCACCTCGCTTAGCATTTTGCACGGTCGGAAAGCTTCTCGCTTCGTTCACAGTCGGCGGTATGGCGTCCGGACTCTCGGTCGAAGTACGGCTTCCGTTCTGCTGGGCTTGTACCTCTGATGGGGAAAGCTTCAGTTACTAACATCGCGGTCCCACTCGGTTTCACTGTCGCCCCAAAAGCCCTTGCTATGGCCCGTTAGTCGGTTGTGGCTAGCCCGCTCGTGATCCTTCCTCTATCCATCTCCCGGTTCCGTCCGCTGGCACCGTACTGCCCTATAAGCTGGCACCTTACTGCTAATCCTGTGCACCAGCTGGCACCCTACTGCTCCTTACCGGCTTGTACCCTACTGCTACTCACCGGCTGGCACCCTACTGCTCATCATCGTTGGCTGGCATCCCCTCTGCCCGGTGGCTCTGCTCGCCCACCTACCTCTCTCCCTCCTGTGATTTACTCCCCGGTCGCAAACCTCGCTTAGGTTACGGTTGATCATGGTATTGCACTGCCTCCTTGGTCTCTCCTAAACGCCGACGCATCGCCACCCTCTGGTCAGTCCCGACCGTGAACCGGCCTGCCCCTTACGGCGACTAGCCGCCGGGCCTTTTGGTTAGGCATATTGGCAATAGTAGTTATATCTAGGCGTTTCGTTGATTCTTTTCTTAGTATTACCTGGGGGCCTGCTGAAGGGTTTGGGTCTCTCTGCTGTACGTTTCTATGAGTTGTTTCCCTACGTGTCTGAGGTGCGAGTCTTAGGTGCTAGGCGGGGAGGTTTCTTCTATGGTCTCGGGGGGTTTGATTTTTCCTATGACGAGGTGAAGCGGGCGGGATCACGTTTGCTTATAGGTTTTTTATCTCAATAGCTAGTGCTGCATGAGTCTTTTGTACCTTTAAACATAATAACGATTTGATTACAAAAAAAAGAAATAAAATAAAATAACCAAGGGATAGGATCTTCACGCAACCATCTAAGTACTTTTCTATACTTAACATATTGCAATACAATTATTCTTTATTCTCTTTACAAAAGGCTACTCCGCTACGGGAGCTTACGCTCTAAGAACCCGGAGACTATTGTGATAGTCTCAACGGGCTGCTCGAACGCAGGACTATTGTGATAGTTCTATCAAAGCACGACCATCCGCTCATATTACTATCCAACAAGATAGTATTCCCCGACTCATCATTCAAGACAAGCAAGCCAGTTCCGTACTATCTGAAGAGATAGTATTTCCATACCATCTATTATAAAACTAGCACTACTTACTTTCGTATACGACTATTGTTGCCTGTTGCATAACGACCTAACGATAGGATTGTTACATAGTGTGAGAGAGGATAATGATACCGTGTAACTTGAGGTATATTCGTCGATGAGTTACTTGCTAAAATGATGGTAATAAATGACGGTAATGACAGAAGTATATATGAAAAGCAAAGCACCATTCTCAGTCTTCCAACTATCACCACACATTTCCACTTTGTTCCGCAAATGCCTCCTTATCGCCTTGTCTATCCTTCAATGAAATAAATGAAATAAACCCTGTGTTATCCCTGAACAAAAGAAATATATGACAAAAGAATAGTTCTATCATTCCCCTAGACTTCATGCTTTCCACTTGTTCTATCCATCCGTCAATGAAAACATCATTCTTAATCTCCGTTCCTGGATGAAACAAAGAAACCAACATCCCGAGCAGCTTTTCAAATACAGTCTTCCTCGCAGTTCCTCTGTCGGGCCGCTAGGGCCCCCTGACTGTTACGAACACTGCCCCATGAATTTCCTGTTGTCTGCAATCATCTCGAGTAGTCTTTTGCATTTTTCTGCAGTCCCCAGCTGTCCACCACTGTTATCTGTTATCCCCCACCATCTCGCTCAATTCTATATAGTTATCTGCCATCTCTTGAGAGAAGTTGTCTCAGGTTATGAGACCTGTCATCCTTTCTAATCACGGCTGTTGGTGGAATCAATGAAAGAGGACAGACTACATTTTGTTGTCCAGCCCGGTCATTTTCTAAAGTTGCCCGACAAGTAGGAATGAAAGACGATTACTGACTACATTTTGCCGTTCTATCTCATCATGGGCTTTTGGCAGTCCCCCACCACATGCTATCCGGGCCTCAAATGTCTGCAAATATCATTTAGTGGTCGTATATTCTGGTAAGAAAACATTTTAAGAAAAGTCAAATAATAGGAATAACTATCAGTTATGAAAATACTCCAATAAGCTTGGAGGTTCCAAAAGTTGCTCCTCAATCATTTCCTCCCCTTCCAATTCGTTGTCTTGTTCATGTAAGAGCTCAAAATACTGTGTAATCTGAGGCCTATGGAGACATACATGTGCATTATGCAGGAGTGCTGCTACTCTAAACTGAACTCCAACAGGCTGTAGCAAATGTTTCTGATTTTTAACATAGTCAAGAAAGCCAAACAAGTTTACCATTTCCTTAAATGCCCACTCAGCCACAATCCGTAACCTTGACATTGTACGATTCCATAGCCTCTGGTTTGGCGTAATCTGAGCACCCTGGTATGGAGTAAGGAGAACATTACTGATACTGTAGGCTGGGTCACCATAGACCTGGAGGGGGGTGCCATCTGGGGCATGCGCATGCTGCTGTAAAATCCTTGGTAGATTTGACTCCCTCCATAAAAAAGCATCATTTCTGCGCCCATCTACTGGACCAAATAGATGGCTAATCAGGCCATCTGGAGTTACAATAGCATGGTACTTTAAACAATGCTTCCTCTTCCAGCCATTGTAACAAGTACGCTGCCGTCGAGTTGGCCGAGCAATAGCACAAATGGTACCATCCACAAATCCCCATACAGTTCCTATAGGGGCGCCTTTTCTTTCGATCGTTTGTGCATATTGTAATAACCGGGCAGGGGTCAAGCGTTGATGATCCCATTCGAGAAGATGTTTCCACCTTTCATGAATCATAGACTGAATAGTGGTGCTAATTCGGGAAATGCCCTCAACCGACCATCCAAACTTCATCGCCATATCACTCAGTCGATTTGGATATGCCAAAGTCCTAGCAACACACACAAGGCTGTTCGTCTCTCCTCAATAATCTGATTATCGGCTCTGACTTTTTCTGGAAGTTGTAATGCCTGTACCAACTCTTCCACCTCGTATCGTTTGAAACTTTTCCTTTATAAGCCTTTATTCACTCATTCTTTTACTCTTTTATTGCCTCTTTTCTGTGTGAATCACATTCGGACACCTACCGAAACAGGTTCTGCCATTCTCCTTCCTCTAGTCTATCCAGGTCAATCTTGCCACCCTCTCGCAGCGCACCTCACTTTCGCTGATTATTCTGAACCGACGCATGCCGCAATCGATAGAGGATTCTCAGCGACAGAACTTTCTGATTGTATCGATGTCTGGCAGCAAGCATTGCACTCGGATAGTTGGTTGAGGACTATCGGTTACAGAAATCATCTTTCACGATCTACCTATCATACAGTTACCCTACTGCCAAGATACCTGAACCTGATGCGCAAACTCATCTTTGCACCTAGGTCAATTTTCCGTTAACTTCGACCTAGGTCCGTGAACGCAAACTCTCTAATACATGTAATAGTGGCTCCTCCTAGCCATATTTGGACATAGCACTAAGCTATAAATGTTTATTAATACCAGATTCCGAATAGGCGATGAAATTACAAGTACACTGAACCTCCTAGAACAGCAGTACGCATCCCGGACCTGAACCACCGATTTGAGACCCCCGATTGTACGTGCTGTGGGTAGAGGTTCGGGAACGGCTTGAATCGCGCCTTGCGAACTCCTTGTGGTCGGTGGTGTGTGGGGGTAGTGCTATTGTGACTGCCGGAGTTGTAGCCGGAAATGTTATTACCATTGTCGGGGTTGGTGATGCTGTGGGAGCTCTGGCCATTTTACCCAGAGTAGCTTACTTTCTCTTTTAATGTAAACGCTGGGAGGCCTTGTCATTCGCTATCTCAGGAATCAGAGACCGGGGTCTTCAAAAGGGGTCGAAAGAGTTTTTCCGGAAGCGCGGCAAAACGGGACAGGCTCTGATAAGCAAGGCATACGAGTACAAGTACATGCATCAATCAGGTCATCGCTTAACCGATCGACATGCATACCGGTAGTTGTACTCGTACTCGAGTACTCGTAGGTGTCAGGAAACGGTGCGTGCCCGCATACTCATTGTTACCAAAACGGGTACCGGTGCGGTTGTTCCCACACTAGGTTGGGCGGGCAAGGATTTGTAGAGTCCTGTTTTAGGGCAGGAAGGGTAAGGCTTCGGACGGAATACCTTAGGAACTATGAATTGAAATCGCACAAGGAGGCCCGGCGCTCTTTCTCTTTTGTTTTTTTTGCCCCGGGCCTTGGGCACAAGCGGTCGATTTTCTCTGTGGTTTTGCCCCCAATCCAAATGAGCGGGAATCATTGACGCCTTAGCGTAAGGTTCAATTATTCTAGCATACTATAGCTCATGCGGTAGGAGCTGGCTTGCACTACCGTACGAGATTCTCATGAAATCTGGAATGGTACTGAAGCTAACTAAGGTCGAGTAAGGTAGCCGAGCCAGCAGAAAGGCACGAACAACGCCAAGTCGCCGCGGTTTAAGTATAGTGAGTGGCGATTGGGCACCTTCAAGAAAATCATCACTAGCGCCTGCATTTATACGAGACTTTACGGTAGTGCTACTCCTTCGTTTGAGAACGATAGGTGCTTGGGCGGATGTAAGGCTTTGTGGGTAAGCTGGCATGAAATGAGGCTCTACTCGAGTAGTTAAGCTCGGTTAAGTTCTTAAGCTGGGTTTTATTGGGATCCTCTTGTTAAGCCCCAAACCTTAAGGGGAATGCGAGTTGCAATCCAAGCACCCCCGGAACGAACCGTCTCCAACCTTCTACAAGCTCTACACATAGGCAAGACGCCCAATCGAGCTGCGAGTTGACCTTGGGAATTACCGTAGTAGTGTACCCCAACATGGAGAGCAGTCCAGACTACAGCTTTAACTTCACAGCCCTAGTAGAAGAGGAACAAGATGCGCTGCTAAGTTGAACGACAGCTTATTACTCACTTTCACCAGTTCCTACTACTGGCGCTGAGAATAAGTCCTAAGACAACGGGCGCAACCAACCAAATTCAACACTCATGATAGCCACAATACCTGTAGTAACTCCAATTACAACCGAGTATTAATACTATGGCCTGCATACCTGTGCCCCCCCATCTCTTTAAGAGCCTGAGATCTGGCAATAGGACTTTTGATTTTGGTTGTAGCGTTGACTTGAGTTCTTGTGATATTGAGATGGTTGAATGCTGTGAATTCTGGTTGCGCCCTTTGTCTCAGGACTTATTCTCGGCGCGAGTAAAAGCGATGTCATTGGCACCCGCCCAAGGTAAGACACTTTATATGGTGGAATATCTATTACACTATGGTCCTATGTTCGCCTCTGAGGCACTGCATTATGCACCTAGTTATTCAATCGGACTACGCATCTTCCAAGCCAACACCGCCACAGGGAGTGAATCTGCCGAGCCCAAAAAAAAATAGCTTTTACCGTGCATCCACCTAGCTCCCCGCGAGCGGCTTCCATTGCGACGTCTCCTGAACCCGCCGCATGATAAGAAGGACGGAAATAGGGCTATTGTTGCCATTGGAGTCTCTAGTTGGAAAGGTCACTCGTGTTGCCGGGGTTGTCGGTACTGTAATTGTTTCTCCTATCCTAGGAGCATCCAGGTGTTATGGTATTATAGGCCCCAAAACATGCATGCCCATTAGGGCTCAACTTGGCGCTCCAACAAGAGGGTGCGAATCTGCTTGTAGTTTCTGACATGAGTGGCCCTCGAGCGTCTGTGTAACGGATTTCAGATCTGGTGGTTGGAATGTTCGCAGATAAATGTAAGGCTCTCCCATCAACCCCGCTTTTCCTACACTTCACCTATTTACGCCAAAAGACTCCAAGCGGATCAACACCTCACTCCCAAAATTCACAGTGGTGCAGATTAAAATGTCGCAAGTTTCCAACAACTACAATTCCTTCAATACCACAAATATCCTTAGCTGCACTACCTCCGATGATGAGTCCAAGATATTGGCCTGGCTATCTCCATTAGAACCACGCATACGGCATCGAGACATCGGATCCCAGCGGGTGGGCAGTATAGGATCCTGGCTTCTGGAGACTAAGGAATTCAAGCGCTGGCATAGCGGCAGTCGGAGGGATGAAGCCAATTGTCCTGCCTTATTCTGCCACGGAAATCCAGGTGCGGGAAAAAGCTATATCATGTAAGAAAGAGTGTACCATTTCCGGGAATTAAATAACGGTATTGCTGACAGGTTGAAATAACAGGTCGCTAGTGATAGACAAGTTGTGCGACGAGGCGGCAGAGGAAGATACTGCTGTTGCATGTTTTTATTTCGACTTTGCTTCCCGGAGTGAGCAGTCACCAGTAAATATGCTTGGCTCGCTACTACGTCAGCTTGTTAGTGGATTGGAGGGAATTCCAGAAGTGGTGGTCCGGTCTTTTGGAAACCAGAAAAAGGTAATTGGAGGTAGAGGGCTACAAGTGGCAGGAATTTTGAAGATGTTTCAGACCATCACAACTAGGACGCGAACGTTTATATGCGTTGACGCACTTGACGAATGTGTGCCAGAGCATCGGATGGTAATTCTTGAATCGCTACGAGAGATCACGCAGGAGTCACGGGATACTCGGGTATTTGTTACTGGAAGATCGCATATTAGAAGTGAGGTGGAACGAAGACTGGATGGAGCAGTAACTTTTGTATTGATAGAGCCTACGGGAGACGGTATTATTCAGTATTTGCGCGAGAAACTCAGGAATGACACTGCACCGGAGATGATGAGTAGTACATTGGAGGCAAATATTATGGAAAGCATTCCCGGGTTAAGTTCGGAAACGTATGTAGAGGCCCACGCAAGGGCAAAGCTACTCAAACTACCTTAGGTTAATGGCTGATATATCCAAATCCAGATTCCTAGTAGCCTCTCTTCACATCGAGGCAATCCTGAAAGAAACCAGTATCGCTCGTCGCGGAAGAAGGCTAGAGGCAGTGAAAGAGGGGGCAGGGTTAGGGTATGCATATGGTGCAACCCTTGAGCGGATAAAAGCGCAGGGTGGGGAAAAGACAAAACTTGCGATAGCCGTCCTCACATGGATCTGTCACGCGGAACGGCCGTTACGGGTAGAGGAGCTGCTTCACGCGCTGGCAGTGGAGATAGGATCGGCCTATTTCGACAGCGAAAATGCTCCTTCGGTAGGTGCATTACTAGGTTGTTGCCAGGGACTAATCACAGTGGACAAGGAAGCTTCGACTGTCCGGTTAATCCACTTTACCGTCCAGGAGTATCTCTGCACTCAGCCTGACCTCTTTAGCCAACCTCACTCGGTAATTGCCGAAACATGCTTGACCTATCTAAATTCACAACAAGTCAAGAACCTCCCATCCTACCCTCACCCAGACGATCAAATTGTGCCATTCCTCAGATATTCTTCAAGGTATTGGGGAACACATGCGAACAGGCAATTCTCGGACCGTGGGAGGATCCTTGCGCTGGAGCTCTTATCTCACTATGAAGACCACGTATCCTCCGTATCCCTTTTAGAGCAGGTACTGCATCCAAGATATGTCGGAGCCATCGGTGCTTCCCCGCGCTTCACTGGATTACATTGCGCGTCTTTCTTTGGGATTGTTGAACTTGTGGGATCGTTAACGAATGCTCAAGGTTGCGAGATCAACCAAGCCGATTGTGCAGGCAATACACCGCTCTTATGGGCGGCGGAGAACGGGCACGATAGAGTGGCCAGGTTACTGCTAGAACGGGAAGATTTGCACCCCAACAGGCCAGATAACCAAGACTGTACACCACTCTCGTGGGCCGCCCATAACGGACATGATAGGGTTGTGAAGTTATTATTAGACCGGAAAGATATCGACCCCAACATGGCAGATAACCAAGGCGGTACACCACTCTCGTGGGCCGCTAATAATGGACACAGAGGGGTTGCCGAGCTACTTCTTGGCCGCAAAGATGTCGACCCGAATCGCCCCGATGAGGATGATCGGACCCCACTTGGATGCGCTGCTGTCTGGGGACATGAAGAGGTTGTCAAGCTACTGCTCGGACGTGAAGATGTCGACCCGGATCGTCCAGGGAAGAACAATCTAACACCGCTCCGGTCCGCTGCTATAAAGGGGCACCAGGGGGTGGTCAGGCTACTGCTGGAACGCGGGGATGTCAACCCCAATCGCCCCGGTGGGAACGACCGAACACCACTCGGATGTGCTGCTGTCTGGGGACATGAAGGGGTTGTCAAACTACTACTTGGAAGGGAAGATGTTAACCCGGATCATCCGGGAAAGAACAATCTAACACCGCTCCGGTCCGCTGCTATAAAGGGGCACGAAGGAGTGGTCAAGCTACTGCTAGGACGGAGAGATGTCGACCCCAATCGCCCCGATGAAAATGATCGAACACCACTCGGATGTGCTGCCGTCTGGGGGCACGAAGGGGTTGTCAAGCTACTGCTGGGGCGGAAAGATGTTGACCCGGACCGTCCGGGTAAGAAAAAGAGAACACCACTACGGTCCGCTGCTATAAAGGGCCACGAGGCAGTGGTCAGGCTACTGCTTGAGCGTGGGGATGTTGACCCCAATCGCCCCGATGAGAGTGACCGAACACCACTCGGATGTGCTGCCGTCCGGGGGCACGAACAAGTTGTCAAGCTACTGCTGGGACGGGAAGATGTTGACCCGGATCGTCCCGGTAAGAACAAGCGAACTCCACTCCGGTCCGCTGCTATAAAGGGGCACGAGGCAGTGGTTAAGCTACTGCTAGAACGCGGAGATGTTGACCCCAATCGCCCAGATGAGAATGATCGAACACCACTGGTGTGTGCTGCTGTCTGGGGACATGAAGGGGTTGTCAAGCTACTGCTCGGACGTGAAGATGTTGACCCGGATCGTCCGGGGAAGAACAATCTAACACCGCTCCGGTCCGCTGCTATAAAGGGGCACGAAAGAGTAGTCAAGCTACTACTAGAACGCGGAGATGTCGACCCTAACCGCCCAGATGAGAATGACCGAACACCACTCGGTTGTGCGGCCGTTGAGGGACATCAAGGGGTTGTCAAGCTACTACTTGGTCGGAAGGGTATCGACCCAAATCGCGCTGATAAGGTTGGCCGAACGCCACTCGGGTGTGCTGCTGTCGAGGGGCATGAAGGGGTTGTCGAGCTACTTCTCGGCCGGGGAGATGTCAACCCCGACTGGCCAGACAATCAAGAGAGCACACCACTCTCGTGGGCTGCTAATAACGGGCATGAAGAGGTTGTCAAGCTGCTACTTGGCCGGGAAGACGTCGACCCCAACCACCCAGATGAGAGCGATCGAACACCACTCGGGTGTGCCGCCGTCGAGGGACATGAAGGGGTTGTCAGGCTGCTGCTTGGTAGGAAAGATGTCGACCCCAATCACCCGGATGAGGATGATAGAACACCGCTCGGATGCGCTGCTCTGTGGGGACACGAAGGGGTTGCCAAGCTCCTGCTTGGCAGGGAAGATGTCGACCCTAACAAGCCAGATACCAACTATAGTACACCACTCTCGCTGGCTGCCAATAACGGACATGAGGGGGTTATCAGTCTACTACTTGGCCGGAAAGGCATCCACCTCAATTGCCCAGATGAGAACGACCGAACACCGCTCGGTGGTGCTGCTGTCGCGGGACATGAAGGGGTTGTCAAGCTACTGCTGGGTCAAGAAGATATCGAACCCGATAGGCCCGATAATCAAGACACCGCACCACTCTCGTGGGCCGCTAATAATGGGCATGAAGGGGTTGTCAATCTGTTACTAGGACATAAAGATGTCGACCCTAAGCGCCCGAGTAGGGATGGTCGGACACCACTCGCGTGTGCCTTTGCGAATGGACACGAAGGAGTTATCAAACTTTTGCAAGCCCGGCTGTCTGTGGAAAGCGTAGATGCAATGCCATCCTACCGGCTGTGAAACAATCAGCACCAAGCAGAAACCAGATCACCCAAATAGATTGACTCAAATCGCTAGGACTTCCTTACTTTCCAGCGCCCTCCTCACTCAGCCTCCAGGAGCCTTGTTTGCACTATTACAGCCATCACAGCCCTTCTCATTTTCCTTGTGTGTTCTTCACGCCAGCCCTAAAGCGTGGTCTCGAGCTTCCTTGTAACTGTCGTTGGTAGAAATCCAATTTGTGCGTAAACTTATGCCCCCCCAAAACATCTAAATACTGGCTAACATTTATGAGTGAGGCCACGCAATGCCCTTTTCACCGGGTTCAGCATGCAGCATGAGGCAACAGTCAACTTGCATCACCATTCCATGGTGGAATAGACACTGTGTTACAAAATCTCCCTCTTCTATGGTTCCTTATGTACCGATATTTATTTCCCCCTTGTTTCCCGCTACTTGCCGTGGGTAGATAGATTCATCAATGGATAAACTGCACGCATATTTTCCTTTACGGTATCTGAGGGGATAGAATAGACGTTCTAGAAGCTACTGTAAAGCGGGTCAACTCTAAGCGCTGTGATTCCGGGATGATATCTTTCCAACTTATACAAAACTCATCTACATCTGAAAAGTGTAATACCTTCCATCTTATCAAACCCCTCCGAATTCTGCCCTTCCCCAATTTACCTAACTAGAGGTCTATCTTCTCACTGTACGGGTCTACCAAACCCACCACCGCAAATATACCGTAGACTTGGTTGCTATAGGGCTATAACCATTCATATCTACCCACTAGGGTGGTGGTGATGTTTGAGGGGGCAGTTTATGGAATGATCGGGAAACACAATTATGAGTACTAAGCTCTCAATATAGGCGCTGCTGCTTGGTTGCTGGTAGAAGCAGGGGAGACAGAAGTAGGAGGGAGGCCGTCAGGGTTCCGAATAGTCTGACCGGTCAAGTCTTGGAGGCAGGACTAGACTGGCTAGTCTTGGTTGATGGTGATAACAGGACCTGACTAACTTGGGTGGTCCAGTCCAGTTTGGACGGGTCCCAGACCAGTCTTTATAAAAGACCGGATGGGAGACAGAATGGCACCCAGGCCAACACTTGCTAAGAATAGATGTATAGCTATAGTAGGATTTTAAAGCCACTTGCCACGGTATAAATAAACAGGCCCTCGATACAGGTTGGTAGAACATCCTGGAGAGGATAGCATGTAGTAGAAATGCCATTACTCGATAGATAAGTCGCATAGAATACCCGTATTGTAGCATCTGGTCATGTAATATCACCCACTTAATGCACCAAAAATAGTTTGATACTGGAGAACCTATTTTCGAGAACCCCTAATCAACATAAGGCACTATCTCTACCGTATAATCCATAGAAACAATAATTTTCATTAAGAAAAAAAAGGTAATATATTGTGATAAAAATAGCATATCCTATTGCTTGGCGGGCCTGGTCGGACTGGTCCTGGTCAAGTCGGTTTCAATAATCCTGACTGTCCAGTCGGTCTAATTTCCACCACTAGACTAGACTTGACTTTCGACCGGACTAGCTAGTCCAGTCCGGTCTTCCGCCGACCATTCGGAACACTGGAGGCAGTGTTACAAGTACCATAAAGCAATCGCACTAGCAGCAGTATTCAGAAGCAGTCAGTCCTGTCAGGCTTGGGGCTTGCCGGGCTTTCGCGCGGACTAGCCTAGCCAGACTGTATCGTGGTCTGGTTCAGAGTCCCAGTGTTCCCAACCGTCCAGTTCGTCCGTCTTTAGGTGAGAACGGGACGGACTACGGCTCATAGTCCGTCTTTTTGGGGGTGCTAGGACTGACTACGCCCCGGAAGGTGAGGACCGGACGGACTATAGGCGACTATAGTCCTAGCGCTTGGACCTCCTGTACTAGCCAAGTTGAGATCATACACTTCCGAACTGATTCTTTTCACTTCATAAGACATCACTCGTGCCATTCCCGGGCGTCGCTGTTGGAATATGTGGCTTCTCAGAATCGAATTACTTGTGGTTGACCTCATCAGATGCCACTTGGATATGAATGTCGAGATGGAAGTGTCACTAGTGCGTCATGTTAGGTGGATGGGCTATATGGTATAGGACACAGTGTCCGGTGTGACTGCTAAGTCCACTTTGTATACCAGTAGCTCTTTCCTGCATGAGATGGAAAAAGGTGAGGAGGAGGACAGCTTCCCTTTTTCACCGAAAATCAAGGGCTTTTTACAACAGTCGCCGACAGTCCCCATCATATCATACCTTTAGCGTGTGGCCCTTAGCCGAGATCCTGCCCTTGTAGGAAAGAAAGACTGCGTAAGGTTAGGGCAGGGATCCCAAGCGGCTAGTCCGTCTATGATAGCTTTAAGTACAGCCGAAGTTACCCAGCCTAGGACTAATTATGAAAAACACGCAAGTCCCCTAATAAACCCTCCTGAGGTGGCAGTAGCGTCGCGAAAAGTATTTTACAAAAGGACGCGAGGCAGAATCAAGCAGATTGCGTGGATATGAAACTCGCAGTGGTTGACCTGGATTTCTCTTAACGTTAAGCGAGAGATAGCCTGTACGGTAGGCTCATTTGAATCCCAAACTCCGTGTGATTAAGAGCGAAAAGCAGAAAGCTAGTTCACAGATATCTGCAGAGCGCATGGACACACAGTATCTTACTCGCCTAAAAACAAACTCTAGAACGAGCCTGGTTCTACCGTAAGAACTAGAATGATTAGGCCTTGTGCGAAGACCTCCGCAATTCCTCTCTCTTATCGATTTGGGGGAAAACCATGACGAAAACCAACCGCTTGAGCCCCAAACTTAAGGCACCAAAAAAAAGAAGCACCTGACCTTACCAGCAAAACAACTCTAACGTCCAGGCGAGAAGTTCGATTATTCCGCCTCTTACGCGATTCCAATTTAAAGTCTTACCCTCCGTACCTCCATTCCTGTTTCCACCCTTGATCTAGACTGTGCAAATCCCCACCCGACACGCCGGGAGCAGAACAACCGCACCCGTACCCGCCCCGGCAACTGCCAGAATGCCTGCATGCGATATAATAAGTTAAGCGATACGGTAGGTTCCGAGCCCCGCTCATCGCAGCCCCTCCATCCATGCGACATTTCCGTAAAAACCCTTTCGAGCCCTTTTCAAGACTCTGATTCCAGAGATAGCGAACGACAATAGTTTTCACGGTACATCACACCGAACCGCACCCACCGGAGTTTACATTAAACGAGAAAGTAGGCTGGTCCAGGAAAATGGCTAGAGCCCCCACAGCCTCAGCAACCCCGGCAACAGTAATAATATTTCTGACTACAACTCCGGCAGCTACAATAGAACTACATCAATACCCCTTCTCCTGCGAGGAGTTCATAAGGCGCCGTGATTGAAGCCACCCCCGAACCACAACCCACAGCATCTAGAATAGTTGCAGCAGCGCAGGATTCAGCCCCGCATCTCTCATTCGATGCACACCGAGACTCTTTAGTATTTATTTCCCTGCCCTCTTACCCGCCACCTCGCTGATAACCTATTCTATTACCCCTACAGGGTACAACTTGTCATTCCTAAGTGGATGCGATCCCTCTCAGTCGTACAGGGAAAGACTCCACTACCGGGGCCCACAATCGCACCACTCCCGCCCGATTCCAGGACGGTGGACCCGGAATTCCCTGCCCAGGCCAGTTCCTTGCCCGTGGCCCTTGTCATACCAAACACCAGCCCCTCTCCTATCCCGCCAGTCATATTCCTAGCCCTTGCCGAAAACTGGCTGGAAACGACCAGGCCCTTACAAGACGGGAGTGGGAATCGTCATCTCTACCTAGTTCTGATTTATGCGCTGGACATGATCCTGTTAGAGGATAAGTCCTCGGCAGCATGAAAAAGAGAACTGCAGGCACCGAAATAGCAGATGTCCTCCTTTGCCGGGGGAAGGGAAAGGGGGGCCTCAGAGGACAGTGTATGGTGGAAAGCTTGGTCCGCATGCCTGGGCTCGCACACACCATAAGACCATGTCACCACCGCTGACGGCAAAGATCCTTTGGCAATATATTACACATACATCGGGCTTAGATCGTAGTAATGGAGGAAACAACAAAAGGCTGGATGCTCTAGAACATGTCGAAGGGATCTCGCTCACAGTGGTCTGGATGAATGGGCCCCGGAGGTTAGGCTGTTTGGGGCTGGTGGATTTTCTCGGGCTAGCGATAGTTCCGGGAGGGGTGCCGTGGTTCGAGTATTGCTAGAGTTATCTCAAAGAGGATTGGATCAGTGGATTGGTGAGGTTTTATTAGTGACAATTCTAATGCCTACCCCCGGCGATTCGCAAAGCCTCCGGAATGGGTAACGGACAAACGATCAACCCATGACAAGCTAATGCCTTCGCAGTGATAGCTTTTGTGAGTACCATTCCCAAAGCTCCTAAAGTATCTGTAGCACCCCCGTAACTCTCGAATCACGAATATTCTCTCAACACCCAACCTCAGGTTCCTCACGTCTTGTAATTCCCTCATGCATTACTTGACGTTTTCCAATACCTCACGATCTCTAGTGCACCCGTCGTCCAAGTTGCGGTGGTTGGGGTACCGTACATTGTTTAACATTCGATTATACCAACGTGAGTTTCCTTTGTCATCACCGGAGTGTATGAAGAAATGATAGCTTGTAGAGGAATAAGTGTGGTGGTCCATGGAAGGATCAGAACGTATTATTTATGTCTTAACTATACACCCAGGATTGCTCTTAGCTTAGTTTTAGATAGAGTGCGAATGAATGATTGGAAGGAACGAAGTGCGAGTTGTGGAAGCTAGATTTCATATCCCTCCTACAATCGGCCCAAGTTCCATGTGAATTCTATTACTTTGTCGTCTCCGGCCGCAGGATCCATAATTTCCAACATTGACATTGAGAAGGTTACCGATGAATTGATGGCGAACGGGAGATACTTTCAGAGTCCGAGTGTATGAAGAGATTTGCCGCTACCAGTGCTATACCACATTTTTTGCTCAATTGGGTGTTTCGCTTGAGCTAAGTGCGATCCGGGGCCTATTTTACAAATTCACTTCGCCCTTTTATTTTGGCCCTTTCCTCTGTTAAGTTATACTTGTGTGTATGACACTGTGTTTTCTTGTAAATACGTAAAATATGCGATACTTATTCACAAATACCCGTGGTTCGCACCACTACGAAACATTGTTACAATGACTACCGAACACAAAAATCATGTAATATGAACCTGTATCGGAAATCCGGGAACGGTAAACAGATAGTTTACACCAGGGTATAGGATCTCAACTGTCTCAAGATAGCGCGGTAGCCGCACCATGGAAGTCCTTCTAGAGAGCCGCCGTGGAAGAATGGTTGCCAGAGACAGAGGTGTGCAGACATTTCAACTCACCCCCCCCCCCCCCAATATTTTCCCTACCTCTACCAAGCGCCAAGGTCTCTATCCAAAAACCAGTGGATTACTCCTATGTTTGGGCTTTCCGATCCTCCGGGAAAATACCCTCCTCAACAGCGCCTTTTTGACGACCCGCCCACCGATTAAATATGGGCGGTAGCGGCGGTCATTGTAACGAAAATTTCTGCCGTATTTGGGAGGCAGGTGTATAAGTTCAATTCTTTAGGTGTCTGCTTTGGGTTAATTTAACAATCCTGACAGAGTGCGGTCTACTTAAGAAATGGTGAAAAGTTGATTCTCTTTTTTATGCCAGCTGTCGGGAATGCCTATTCTAAACCCTCCAGTATTGGGAATGAAAATCTATGCGCAATTTATCTATCTTTTGATCTATCTATCTATCCAGCTCTATGAAGAGAAAATATGAATAAATATCGTGAAAGGGAAAAATTAAAAAGAGGGATATTTTTTAAAACAGAACCTATGCCAGCGGGGAATGGTGATTATGATCAATGGCGCAAGATGACAAATGAAACACTACTCAGATTGCTGCATGCTAAACACAATGAACAGAGACTTATATGCTTTCACTTATAAACATTAACATATATCAGAAAGTGTCGGGGCTTATAATTTTAGATAAAAGTTGGATTTCCACAAATGAGAGGCAGAGGGAACTCCAAGGCCGGGCTTTCAGTCTAAGGTTGAGGGCACAAGGGGCAACTCGGAGGACGGCAATGGCGGCATCAGCGTAGAGAAGGCGCCCAGGGGTTGAGAGGGAAGATGTCTAGAAAAGGAGGAATCCCCTCCGGCTTGAGCGTAATCAATGGGGTGCTCCGGGTTTAACTTGCTGTGGATTGTTTCATTGGTTGTTGGGTGGCTGTGCAACTGCGCTTTCCACAGATATCCGGGCTTGCAAAAGCTTGACCACTTCTTGATGGCCATTCATAGTGGCCCACGCGAGTGGTGTTTGACCATCCTCATCCGGACGATTGGGGTTGACATCTTCTCGTCCTAGTAAAAGATCGACTACTCCTGCATATCCTTTGCTTGCAGCCCACCCGAGTGGTGTTTGATCATACTTATCAGGGCAATTGGGGTCGACATCCTCTCGTGCCAGCAGTAGCTTGGCTGTGCCCTTTTGTCCCCAGTAAGCAGCACATCCGAGTGGTGTTAAAGCACCCTCATCGGGGCGATTGGGATCGACATCATTCCGGTCTAATAGTAACTTGACAACCCCTTCATGCCCTGCCTCAGCAGAACACGCGAGTGGCGTTTTACCATCCAAACCAGGCTGGTTAGGGTCGACATGCTCCCGTCCCAGTAGTAGCTTGACCACTCCCTCATGTCCCTCAATTGCAGCAGCCCGGAGTGCTGTTCGATTATTCTGGTTTAAGTGATTGGGGTCAACATCCTTTTGGTCAAGTAGTAGCTTGACGACCCCTTCATGTCCGTTATTAGCTGCCCAAAAGAGTGGTGTACCGCCTTCGTTATCCGGCCTATTGGGTTCCACATCCTCCCGGCTAAGTAGTAGCTTGACCACCCCTTCATGTCCTTTATTAGCTGCCCAATGGAGTGGTGTGCCACCTTCGACATCTGGTCTATTGGGTTCGACATCTTCCCGACCAAGTAGTAGCTTGGCAACCCCTTCATGTCCGCTAAGAGCAGCCCACAAGAGTGGTGTGTTATCTTGGCTATCTACCGAGTTGGGATTAGTATCTTCCCGCTCCAGCAGTAGCTTGACAACCCCTTCATGTCCGTTATCAGCGGCCCACGAGAGTGGTGTGCTGCCTTGGTTATTTGACTGGTTGGGGTCGACATCTTTCCGTTCTAGTAGTAGCTTGACAACCCCTTCATGTCCGTCATGAGCAGCCCACAAGAGTGGTGTACAACCTTGGTTTTCTGGCTTATTGGGATCGACATCTTCGCGACCGAGCAGTAGCATGACAACCCCCTCATGCCCCTTTTCAGCAGCACACACGAGTGGCGTTCGACCATCCAAATCCGACCGGTTAGGGCCGACGTCTTCCCGCCCTAGCAGTAGCTTGACCACTCCCTCATGTCCCCCAAATGCAGCAGCCCGGAGTGGTGTATAATTATTCTTGTTGGATTGATTGGGGTCGACGTCCTTTTGATCAAGTATTAGCTTGACAACCCCTTCATGTCCATTATAAGCTGCCCAAAAGAGTGGTGTACCGCCTCCGTCACCTGGCCGGTTGAGTTCGACATCGTCCCGACTGAGTAGTAGCTTGACAGCCCCCATGCGTCCCTGGACAGCAGCATATCCGAGTGGAGTTTGATCATTCATGTCGGAGAAATTGGGGTCGACATCATTCCGGCCAAGTAATTGCTTGACAACCTCTTCATGTCCGTTATCAGCGGCCCAAGAGAGTGGTGTGCTGCCTTGGTTATTTGGCCTGTTGGGGTCGACATCTTTCCGTTCTAGCAGTAGCTTGACAACTCCATCATGCCCATTCTTCGCCGCCCATAAGAGTGGTGTGCAGCCGACACCATCGCGTGCGTTAATCTCACAACCTTGGGCACTCGCTAGCGAAGCCACAAGTTCCACAAGACCGAAGAAAGACGCGCAATGTAATCCCGAGAAGAGCGGGGAAGAACCGGTGCCTACTGCACAAACGGTAGGCCGTGCCTGCTCGAAAAGTGATATTGCGGATGGGTGGCCTTCGTACTGACTTAAGAGCTGCAGGCCGAGGGCCTTTGCTTGGCCCGAGAGCTCCCTATTCGCATGTGTTCCCCAATGCCTCGAGGAATATTTCAGGAACGGCATGATTTGGTAGTCCGGGAGAGGGTGGGAGGAGAGATTCTTGACCTGTGGTGAATTCAAATAGGTCAAGCAAGCTTCTGCGATTACTGAGTGGGGATGACTGAAGAGATCTGCATGGGCGCAGAGATATTCTTGGACTGTAAAGTGGATTAATCGGACAGTCGAAGCTTCCTTGTCGACCGTAATCAGTCCTTGACAGCAACCTAGTAATGCACCGATCGAAGGAGCATTTTCGCTATCGAAGCCCGTCGCTCCAATATCCACTGCTAGCGCGTGACGCAGCTCATCCACCTGTAATGGCCGTTCCGCATGACAGACCCACATGAGAGTAGCCATTGCAAGTTTTGTCTTTTCCCCTCCCTGTGCCTTTATCCGCTCTAGGGTTGCACCATATGCATCCCCTAACCCTGCCCCATCTTTCACTGCCTTGAGCCTTTTTCCTCGCCGAGCGATACTTGTCTCTCTCAGAATCGCCTCGATGTGGAGACAAGCTAGCAGGAATCTAGATTCGGATGTTAGATATTACACTATGGTAGCTTTGCGTCCCCTTGCCCTTGAATAGTTTCTACATACGTTTCCGAGCTTAGTTGGGAAATGCTTTCTAAAATATTTTCCTCCAATGCACTGCTCATCATCTCCGGGGTGGTGTCGCTCCTGAGCTTCTCACGTAGATACTCAATGATGCCATCACCCGTAGGCTCTATCAGTACAAAAGCAGCCGCTCCACCCAATTTCCGTTCCACCTCACTTCGGATGTGCGATCTTCCGGTTGCAAATATCCTAGTATCGAATGACTCCCGCACGATCTGTCCCAGTGATTCGAGGATTACCATTCGATACTCCGGCGCGCATTCGTCAAGTGCGTCAACGCATATAAATGTGCGCTTCGAGGTTGTGATGGTCTGGAACATCTTTAGAATTCCTGACACTTGTAATCCCCTGCCCCCAATAACTTTTTTCTGGTTCCGAAAAGATCGCACTACCGCCTCCGGAATTCCGTCCAACCCACTAACAAGCTGTCGTAGTAGGGAGCCGAGCATATTTACAGGTGACTGCTCATTCCTGGAGGCAAAGTCGAAATAAAAACAGGCAACGGGAGTGTCTTCCCCCGCCGCCTCGTCGCACAACTTGTCTATCACTAGTGAGCTGTCACCCCAGACTATTAGAAATACCATTATTTGATATCCGGCAGAACTAGGCTCTTACATAATGTAGCTCTTTCCTGCCCCCGGATTCCCGTGACAAAATAAGGTGCGATGAGCAGATCCATCCTCCCGATTTCCCCCATGCCAGCGTCTGAATTCCTGGGTTTCCAGTAGCCAGGATCCTATACTGTCTAGCCGCTGGGCTCCGATGTCTCGATGGCGTGCCCCAGGTTCTAGTGGTGACAGCCACGCCAATATTTTAGATTCATCATCGGGGGTGGGGGTGATGTAGTTAAAAGTATTCCCGATAGTGTTGAAAGAGTTTTGGTTATTGCTGAAACCTTCCGACATTTTTCGATTTTGACCGCTGTGAAAGTTGTTGAAAGAAAAGTGTTGGTTAGCTTGGGGGATCTGTTAACGCAATTACCGGTAGTTGAAATTGAAGAAAAGCGGGGTTGAGGGCGATGCTAAAGCCTTGCGCCTTGCAGACAATGCTCCAACCACAGACATCGTTACACCAACGCCCTAGGGTTATTCATCCTAAAGACTATGCTGACACTATCAGCTGGTGAACTTGATCACACCATCACTCCATGCGCTTTGCTTGATACATTCCGAAGCAGTAGAAATTAAGGAAATTAATACCCGTAGCCCCCGTCCGATTAGTTTCTTTTAGCACCTGCACGCCATTCCATAGATTTATCGAAGATTGCGTGCAACTGCTTAAACGGGGTTCAAAATTGGCTTCGTCTTGTATGATGGGAAAATTAAGACGCGGGCACAGCTTTTGGTAAAAAGCTTAGTGATGTGCAGGTTTAGCAATAGAGCTATTGGGAAATAAGAAATATTTGCACAGTACCCTTTCAGCGCACAAACCTACAGGCACTGGGGCCATGGGGAACCCATCATCACTGGCGGTGGGGGGCGGAATAAACCTTTATGTGCTAAGGCGTATCATAACTCCTGGATGCTCCTATGATGGAAACAATAAACACAGCACCAACAACCCCCACAACAGCAATAACCTTTCCAACAAGAAACACGGATAGCAAAAAATATCACTTCTTCCATCCTTCCTGTCCGGCCGGGAGTTCTTGAACCACCACAACTGAACCCGCTCTCTTACTCCCCCCCCGCAGGACTTGAAGGGGTTTCCGCAGGGCAACATTAACCTCTGTATCGTTCATTCAACCCACACCGAGGCCCTCTAGCACCTTTCTCCTTGCCATGCTACCCCGCTACCCCCCCGTCAACCTATTCTACTTCTAGCGCTGGGCACTGACAGCTCATTCTTTGGTGAATGCAGTTCACTTTCATAGCACAACCCCGAAATGAGGACCGTCCCAGCCCCTCTGCCCGTCTCCTTGAATCGCAATTCTGTACTCTAGCCAATGCCGTGCCCCCGGTCCTCGGGAGAGAAAACACTAGCTTCCTCTCCCGTCCAAGTTCTGTTCCTAGCCTTTCCCGAAAGCTGGCGTGAAAAGCCCTAGCCCCTACAAGGGGGCACTAAGGACAACCGATATTTCTGCAGAGCGCTAACCGCCGTGCGGCGCATCCTTCCATAGGTGTTGGGTGCCTAGAGAGTGGATGCGCTCCTGCATCAGGGAAAGACTGTGAAAACCCCACGTGACTGTACATGACAGTGAGCTTCACCCCCATAACGAATCTCCCGCGTACGCACAATAAGATCCTTGGGTAGCCGCAGGTTTCCAATATCCGTGGGCAGGGGGTTCCACATGCATCTGGTTATTCAGCTAAGGAGGGGGGGGGGGCTAAAGGAGGGGCCGGCGACCAGGAAGATGATGAAAGGGATCTCGCTCGCCGAGAGACAGACGGACGGACTGCGGATGTCAGTTTTTTGGACTCGATGGATTTACCCCCTCTAGCGATGTTCCCTAGGAGGATACCATAGTTTGATTCCTGGTGCAGCAGCAATAGAATAGTAGGTTGAATGGTCAGGTGACCGATGTGGTGCCTCGGAGCCGACTAAGTAACACATGACCATAGTGTAACCGATGTTCCACCATATAAAGTATCCTACTCTACGTAAGGAAGTTCACAAAACCTTTAGCAGGCGGGAATGGTATCACTATTGAAAAACTTTTCAATTGTCAAGCCATATACCAGAAACATGTACGCGCGAGAGATGCTTAAGAAGTCCATTCAATCTCAGAGGGCCAGGAAGGCCTACTATTTATACAGTGAAACAGCAACATACATCCGCAGTAGAAAAGAAGATAAAGGAAACAATATGGAAAACAAGAGAAAACAAGAGAGAACAGAATTGAGTATGATATCCAGTCGACTGATTGGGCGACAACATGAGAGAAATAGTCAAATGCAGTAAGTCTAACTCAGAGAGTAGGAGACCGGAACTAAGGGCGAAGGACCGGCTTTGTCGTACTCTAATGCGTAGAGAGTGCATATCCGGAAGCCTAATTCAATCACTTTTGGTAGTAAAGTGAGTGATCCGCAGTGATTCAACTTAGCCGCTCATCTTGCCCCTCCCCCAGTGAGGCTATAAAGTCCAAGCGGTAGTCTAGGCTACGTTCCGTGTCGAGACGGTGTTGGTAAGATAACCCTAAGGTCTCCTAGTAGCTCAGTTGGCATCTTAGGCTATGTTCAGAGCTTGCGAAAACTTTGAGAAGGATCATTCCTCGGGTGCCTCGATTGCAACTCAGGTTCCACATAGGGTTTAGGGCTTAGTCGGATGGCTCCGGCAAAACTTGGCTAATTAACTTAAGACAAACTTTACTCGAGAACCTACGGTAACCCACCCGGAGCCTCATTTCCGGTCAACTAACGATACCCACCCTCGCATTGTAGGCTCTGTAAATCACACCGCCTTACGCCCGCCCCTAGCACCTTTCCTTCTAAAACTAGGGAACAACAGTAGCACAATCCGGCTCCTACGATAAGAGCTATGATGTGATAATTGAACCTCGCGGTAAGCGTTCCAAGATTCCCTCTCCCTTGGATTCGATGAAAAACCACTGTGAAAACCGACCGCTTAACTTAAACCCCAAGCTTCAGGCAAAAAAAAAAAGCGCCCGGCCAAGAGCGATTTCAATTATCATAGCTCTTATGGTAGGATACAGTAGTCTAATTTAAAGCCTTACCCTCCGTCCCTTCATGCTTTCTACGAGAAAACCTATTCAATACCAGCGAAACTCAGACCCTCCCTACATAATACCATCCAAGTTTTTTTATCCCAGCGAAAACACAACGTTTCACCCACAGCCAAGAAACCAATATTTCAACTTTTAGGCGAGGAGGCACCATCAAAAAAATTCCCAAAAAATTACCTATTTCTTTAAAAATAAGCGAGACCTAGGTGTATTTTTTGGTACTTTTTTGCCTCAAAAGCCAGCTGGTAGAGAAATGAAATTTATCTGAAAAACCGATTTCTGATAGTGCCAAGCATGGTGATAACATAGCTTGCAAGGATGCCTGCCATCAGCATTTTCCTAAACAGAAGATCTTTGGTTTAATTTTTAAGCTGTGGGTGAAACGTTGCGTTTTTGCTGGGATAAAAAAACTTGGATGGTATTCTGTAGGGAGGGTCCGAGTTTCGCTGGTATTGAATAGGTTTTCTCTGCTTTCTACCCCTAGATCTGGACAGTGCAATCCTCAGGTAATAAGCTGGGAGCGGGAACAACCGCACTGGTACCGTCTTGGCAGCTGTGGGGCGTGGGCTGTTTCATGGCGGCTGAATGTTGATCTGTTACGCTTTCACGTGATTGGCACATCCATGCCTCGCCGATCGCACAAATAGCCTCTCCCTTTTTGCGACACTTCCGTAGAAACCCTTTCAACCCCTTTTTAAAAACCTTTGTCTCTGATTCTGGGGATGGTGGACAACAAGAGTTTTTACCCTGCATCACACGGAACCGCACCCCTCGGATTTCACAATAAAAGAGAAACTAAGCTATTCAGGAAGGAATAGCGAGAGCTTTCTAGGGCATCAACAGCTCCGGCAGCCATAATAACATTCCCAACTACAACTCCGGCAGGAAAAATAGCACCCCTCCATCCTCCCTGTCCTGTGATAAATTTGCAAGGCACCATAATTTAAGACGCTACTGATCTCTACGTACGATACAGCGCTCGCGACGGATGTGGCAGCGCAACATCCACCTCCGCGCCCCTCACTCAATCCATCCTCCTGCCCTGCTACCCCACTGCCCCGCTGCCAACCTATTCTACAACCCGTACCGGATACGGCTGGCCCGTTCCTAACTTGATCTAGTCCTCTCCGTCGCGCAGAATGTGACCCCACTACCAGCACCCACCATTGCAACATCCCCGCTCGTTTCCTGGACCTCTAATCCTACGCTCTCCCGCATACCAAACACCAGCCCTTCATCTCCCCTCCCTGTCCTATTTCTGTCCATTCTGGAACTACCCATCTCAGCACTGTTTCGACCTATGCACGGGACGTCATCCGGGCGGAGGTTAGGTCGCCTACGGCGAGTACAAGGGAAAGGTAAGTGCCTGACTAGCTGGTGTGTTCCTGCGCCCAGGGATGGGCGGGGGAAACTTCGGGTGAAAGAACATGATGGAGAGCTTCATTTGCATGACCAGGCTCGCACGCACGCACGATAAGACCCTTAGTCCGCCACAGATCACGAAGAGCCTTTCGGAAGAGATTATACATAGAACTGGCTTAGCGAATCGCAGTGAGGGGAGAAACAAGGAAAGCCCAGACACCCCGGAACCTGCGGGAGACCTCGCTCATAGGGGTCCAGATCAATGGACTGCGGAGCTTAGGATTTTTGGGCCTGGCGGATTTCCCCGCGCTAGCAAAGTTTCTTGGAAGGGTGTCGTGGTTCGAGTGTTGCTGGAGGGGCTATCCCAAGTAGGATTGGATCGCTAGATGAGTGGGGGTTGTTGGTGGCAATGCTAATGCCTGCGCTAGGTATTGTCACATATCAAAAATAACTGAACGCGCCCGGGTAACTATTAGAATTAGATAACTTGTTGCTTTTTGCGAACTCACAGCAACGAGCCTTGCGTCACCAACCATCTGCTACAGCTACTGAGCGAGTGCGAAAATGCCTACGC
>Ga0307517_10003330_pt1 | contig 25022 bp, 16 predicted proteins | sample 23_EM_MG_FD_194515 | JGI IMG/M metagenome (GOLD analysis project Ga0307517, IMG submission 194515) | Populus trichocarpa ectomycorrhiza microbial communities from riparian zone in the Pacific Northwest, United States - 23_EM | ecosystem: Host-associated > Plants > Roots > Unclassified | place... | reverse complement strand
TTTTATTTTATTTTTTTATTTAAAATTATTTTAATATATTTTTAAATAATTATTTTTTAAAAAATAATTATTATATACATATGCAGTTGTAATCATGACAGTCAATATCTCATCATCAACATAGAAATCAGTAAAGCAAATAAAACGACAGCTTGATTAAGCAAAGACAAAACATGAAACCCATGCCCATGATCGCTTACATGGAAGTGATGTCAACTGATGAACAGTACTACCGATCATTTTAGCACGTGCAAGTACCAATATTTTAATATGAAACGCGTAATGTAAGCTCCTTCCTGATTTTTCCTCTCCCTGTTATAAAACTGACTGAATTGTTTTCCTCCATCATTGGCTTGTTTGGAAAGGGAAAAGCCTCTTCAGGTCTTTATTCTTCCTCTCTAAAATTTGCAATTGCAATTTTCTTCGAGATATCATATATATGTTATAATCACTGATTTTTTCTCTGGCTAAACATCAGTACTTGGGAAGAAATGGAAACTTTTTTCTTTTAGGTTACATGATTCTTGCCTCTTTACTTTCATGGAGTAATCCACAGTTCAGATTTTTTTCCTTATTCGTTTATATATTCTTCAAAATAAAAAAGAAATGGGTTCAGTGTCTTTTTTTCTCCTACTTGTTTTATCGCTTCGCTAGCTAACCCAGAGAGTTTTTGCCTTTTTCTTTTCTTTTCTTCTGTTTCTCCTGTACTCTTATAAGCAAATACTGTACAACTCACGAAATTTATGCCTGTTTAATCCTTTCAGGGTTCTTGCTGTCAATCGTTAAGGAAACAATACCAAAGTTGCTTAATGGAAACCTCACCAGCAACATGGTTATCTGATGAAATGGTAATTGGTCTATTTGCAATATAGAATTAATGAAGAATATATTTCTGTTATGGAGATTGTAATACGGGATTGCTAATTTTTAGAGGTATCTGGCCCTTTTCTTTTCTCACAGGGAATGGAGGAATATTCAGCTTTTGGCCATGATCGTTACGATACGAACCCTCTAGATTACTCAATTGATGAGTTTAATTTTCAGACTTTTCCTTCAAAGTGTTTTCCAATGAATGACCAAACTTTCAATCATCAAACCCCACAAAACATTACCTGTGCACCCTCTATTTCCTCTCAAGTCAGCATTGATCAGAGGCCAGCAAAACAGCCAAAAACTTCTCAACAGGCTTCGCCTTCTTCCTCGTCTCACATTATATCTTTTGATAATTCTAGTTCTCCTCCAGCAACTTCTCTGCAGTTCTTTGGAAGTACAAATTACGAAGATGGTGCAACATATTTTAGGAAAGCCGGTACCAAAAAGATTGCTGCAACGAGCAAGTCTCCTTCACATGCAATAGAGGAACGAAATCGCCGGGAAAAGCTCAGCCAGAGATTCATAGCACTTTCAGCTGTTGTTCCCGGCCTAAAGAAGGTACCAACAAAATTCCTATTCGGGTAGAAGGAATCAGGTTTTTCTTTACACGTCTTCACTAGTGTAAATCATATGCGTAAATATAACTTATTATGACTCGCTTTCTCTTTGGTTCGTGAGCTGAATTATGGGATTCTTAATGTTTTACTTGCAAGCTTCAATATGGGATTCAAGTTATGATATTTTTTTTTGTTATGGTAATTAATTAATCTTCTCATATTAATCCACTTGATTGTAGATGTGGAAACTATAAAATTTGTCAAAGGCCACTATCCAAAAGCTTAAACTGTTGGTGTGATCGTTAGAGAATTGGGTGGATAGGATTCAAAGATACCATATTGAAAAACTGATCAACTGATAAAAACCAAAAGAATAATTTATATCAAGTCTCTTTGATTTTCTAGTGAAACTGTTAAAATAATTTATTCGATAAAACTTCCCTTATGATGTAGAAATGTGGACAATTTTTTTCTGGACATGGTGTTTTGCTTACCAACATTCGATTGGCTATTGACAGATGGACAAGGCATCTGTTCTTGGAGACGCAATTAAGTACCTGAAGTATCTTCAAGAACGTGTGAAGACACTCGAGGAACAAGCTGCCAAGAAAACTATGGAATCAGTTGTTTTTGTCAAGAAGTCTCTGGTTTGTATTGCTGATGATTCTTCATCTTCAACCGATGAAAACTCTGCAGGTGGCTGCCGCGACTACCCACTTCCTGAAATCGAAATAACAGTTTCAGATGAGGATGTCCTCATCAGGATCCTCTGTGAGAATCAGAAAGGATGCCTAATGAAAATACTGACCGAAATGGAAAAGCTTCACCTGAAAGTGATCAACAGCATAGTCATGCCCTTCGGAAACTACACCCTTGATGTAACTATTGTTGCTCAGGTACGTCAAGAATTTGAATCACGTATGATTTCTTTTCTTCTGTTAGTCACTATAATAAAACCTCTTTCTTGATCTCATCTAAGAGAGCAATTAGCTCTTAAGCTGACTGTTTCAAGTTGTTTACATGTTTTTTTTTGTGCGTGTGAGTGTGTCACTTGCACCTTCATTTCTTATCTGATTTCCGAGTTGTTTTTTTCATATGTTACGAACTCTTTCTCGGTATTAATTTTCGCAATAAATTAATTAAATTTTAAACCATCCTATTTTTCAATAGAACACTGTGCGCTATAATTCAGTGAAAGAAGCAATTAAGCTGATAGAAAATTCTAATACAGTTTTTTGGAAATATATATACCTTGTTAAGTTTGGAAATCATTGAGTGATATAAAATCATTTCTAACATCCAGAATTGAGATAATTTTTTTTTATCATAATAAACAGAGTTTTTATAATTAGATGATCATATATCCGAATTTCACCAGGCCCTTTATCCCTCTTGCAGATGGACGTGGATTTCTCCATGACATTGAAGGATCTTGTGAAAAATCTACGACGGGCTCTCATGTAGGGCTGATCATGAGCCATGCTGGTATATTTTATTCTTCATTTCTCAAGATCTCGATCCTCGGAGAAATAATGGCCACCTTTAAGACCAAAATCACACCATGTGATTGTTGTTGGGATCGAGGAATCCATTTTTTGCCGTGGGTTTTAATATTTTTCTTTTCGTGGTTGACCACGTTTAATTACCCACATGCTAAATATGGAACCTGCTACATACATATATAGTCCTTCTTTCTTTGAAGAATTTTATTTTTTTTGCTATTCAAATCAAGTATGCCTCTTTTCTCCCTATTCTTTTTCGATCTACATGTACAAGGGCAAGAAATCTCATGGCACTAAGGTATGTTTATTTTTATGTTTTAAAATATTTTTGAAAAAATTGATTTTTTTTATTTTTTTTCTTTGCTTCAAATTGATATTTTTTTGGTGTTTTTAGATCATTTTAATACGCTGATGTTAAAAATAATTTTTAAAAAATAAAAAAAATATTATCTTGATACATTTCCGAGTGAAAAACATTTTAAAAAGCAACCGCAACCATACTCTCAAATACACTAAAATGATAGTGTTGTGTTTTTTAAGATATTCTAGAGATCATGCCGACGTTAGTACGTTGTTCTATTTAGATTTGAATAAATTAGTAAATAAGATATTCTACATATTAATAAGATATTATAGAGAAATGGTGATGTTTTTTATTCCATTAAGTTTTAATAAATTTGTAGAAAAATAAATTGTTAAATTCAAATTAGGAATGGATAATGTTATCCTCCAAGAATTAACCATGCATTGTGATCCGTGACAAATCATCTACCCTACTGTTGAATTTACTAATGTTGTCATTAAGAATTTTTTAAATGGAATAGGTTACTAACAAATGAATTAGCTAGAGTAATTCAGTTCAATTATGTGAATTAATTTTTAATGTTTTCTTGTTATGAAAGCTGACATTATTAATCTAATTAGCTATATAGTTTTTTTTTTGTTTTTTTTTAGAATGGTTGATTGAGGAGTTGTACTTTATTGTTGATAATGTAATTAAAAAGTTAAAAACATGTGAGGAGCTGTTTTATTTTCCCTCTTTCCCTTTCATCTCTCGAAATTCATATTTGACATTTAAAATAGATTCACCTTTCATCTCTCGAAATTCATATTTGACATTTAAAATAAATTCATGTTTAGCATTTAAAATCTTAGTTCTAGTTGAGTATATTTGAGTATTAGTCATTATTTTTTTGATTTGTAATTTTTTTTGTAAATTTTTTAATTTCATCCTTAAATCTATTTTTTTTTTCAAATTTGATCTTGATTTTTTTACTTCTTTTGTAAACTTTTAATTATTCTCAATTTCATCCTCTAATCAAAATTTTTAATTTTTATATTTTTAAAAATTTGATAATCATTCTTTTTATGGTTTCTTCATTAATTTTTTTTTATAAAATTGATTTTTCTTTTCAATTTAGCCCTTCAATTTATAATTATATATTCTCATTTTTTTTTTAAAAAAATACTATCCCCATTCTTTCAATTAATATTTGTTCTTTTGATTTTTTTTTTAAAATTTCATCATTGATTTTTTTAGATTAGATGCTTCGATCAAGTGGCCTATATCACAAGTTTTATAAAATAATATTTTTATTTTATTTTTAAAAATTTATTTTTAAAAAGTTAAAAAACACAAAAAAAAAAAATTCAAAATTTACAAAAAAACACAATCCAACTGCAAATACATACACTGCCTGAATATTTACGTCCAAAGACACGAAACAAAAGCACGTCTTGAACATCTGGCTATCGGCTTCTTCCAAATCTTTGAAAAGATCTGGTCATTGCTCACAGTCACCGGAGACAGCCTAAAGGTAAAGGCACCGGAAAAGGAAAAGGCATCATAAAAGAAAGAGTGGAGTCGTCATTCATTCTATGTATGGTGAATGACAACGTTATAATCAATTTATCAGTCAAAAGCCTTTTCTTATTTTGTTGCCCATGTTTTCGGAGCATGAAAATGCAAAATAACACATAAAAATTGACGGGAAAAAAGAGAGCATGTAATCTGATATCCAACCCTTTATTTTATCCCTGTCTGAGTATTCAACCAGGCAAACTTCGTGCCATGCATGCTGCCAAGCTCCTGTGTGCATCACATTAAATATGATTTATGAACAAGTGTCAACAGGAGTAGCACCCTCGGTCTGCCCATTCGGTCCAAGATCCATCATAGACCGCAACATCCGGCTTTCCAAGTCGATGGAGACCCTGAAAAACATAAAAGCCGGAGTCATTAGCTCTTCAACAAGATCAGTTTTTTAGACAATCATTTTACCCTGGACTGAAAAACTAAGAATATAGCATCTAAGCTTCATGGTACTCAACTCATTAGGAATAATTATTCTGACATAACGTAGTGAAAAAGAACTTCATGAAGTATGCCAAGATGTATCAGTTATACTTGGGAAGAGAAGAATAAATACCAGAACAAGAACACAAGCAGTTACACCAGTCCCGCATGAAGCAACAACAGGACTTTCCAGAGAGATGCCTGTATAAAAATACAGGTGTCAGATCCACTACAGCTTGAGCAGATACCAAAAGTATATAATCTAGTGAGCAAATAATGAAAGATGATGAGCAGCTAGCAAAGCTCAAATGGTGACAACTAGATTGTAATTCTTCATCACATCCAAATTATATGGGCAAAAATCATATAACAAAAACAATTATGTTTTCTTTTCTTTGATCATGTTTTTCCTAAAACCTAACAAGAACCATTCATTTCTCGCAGAAAAAGAGGAATATAACAAAAAAAAATAATAAAAATAGCATGCATGAGACCAAACATACCCCATTTCAAATTCTGAGATATGGATTCCATCTAAATGTTATGCAAAGCAATGCAAACATTTATGGTTATGGTTTGTGGAATTGATGCTTTTAGGCATGCACCGAGAAACATAAACCTGGAACAGATCAAGGTTCTTACCTTCTTGATCAAACCGTTTTTTAAGCTCATCTGCTGGTAAGAGTGTCTGTGAAGCATCTAACATCTGCAGAAAAACAAACACACTAATGAAGAAAAGGGGAAACATAGAGAACCACCTGTGAGCTTCAAAAATAATCATTAGATTATCAGCACTGGAAAGTCAATCTAAACCTGCGGAAATGGAATGCACTTGCTGCCAGGCACATGCCCACTTTTTATTCCCTTTCGAGGTTCTGGTGCAGTACCATCAAACCTGCAAGAAGAGCATATAACCTTGATCGCATTAATGTCTTCAATACACAGTCCTGGATCACATTGATAAGAAGAGTTGAATATAACTTGATGTTTTGAGTAGAAGTAGAGAACATAAACTTGGTCAAATTTAGTTAGATGATGATTCGAATAAAGTTAGCAGATTCAACGGAAGGGGGCGTCTGAATAGGAGAGACTTACAAAGAGTATGATGGTTTTGATGGCTGTTTGACTACATAAACTGATATGAATCACCAGATCCAATTATATAACAGAGATTCTTGCGTAAGAAAATTGATATCCTGCTAACTAACAAGATGGCACTTAGAATCCTGCTTGAAACCTTATCATACACTTTTGTGTTAATTAATTAAAACTAATGATTTTTTGCTTTCTATACTATCCACCAATCTGTTAACTAAGAAAATAGCTAACCTCAAACACATTCATTCAATATCACACAAAGGGTAGTCATATAGCACTACAAAGACTGAGCATAATTATCCTACTAAGATGACATTGCAATCCCATTACATCATTAATACAATTAAAGCACATCGCTATGATTACCTGCCCTTTGAACGTGCATCTATGTGTTGATGAGTCTTGTCTTCAATATTTTGTTTAATCTGAAAAAACGCCCCAGAGAAAGAACATAGTGCAGATTAAACCATATAATGTGTGATATAAGTGAAGCAGATAACCTGTTTTGAGGATCGCTGACATGGTAGACAATTACTGAAACTAAAAGCATATCGAGAGTCACATCAAACAAGACACGCAGCTTAAATATGCACATATTTGTCAGCCTTTTACTTGAAGGAATGGCAGAATGTATGTCAAAACTTATCCAAGGGAAACCCATTATGATTTTTTATGCCTGATGTCAAGCTAATACATGTCTATATTACTGCAAACAAATGGCGACTACATGTTAGCACATAATTCATTGTTTGATTCCTAATTATGCATAAACCAAACAAATCCTATATAAGCCACAACAAATTCATGAGCAATGCCTCAGGTGATCATGTTACCAGTATATGGTCAGAATGGTTCATAGTACATTAAATCAATTTTGTCCACAAGCCATGCATGAAATAAGTTTTATCCAAGGCATTCTCAGATGTGCTTACAAAACTAAAACAAATATTAATCACTCTAAGACTTTGGTTCAGCACTCAAGTGTAGATGTTAAGTCAAATTATCAATGCCATAGCTATGTGATTATAGCCAACCATTTACATAAAATGCACACTCATTGCATATAAGGCCACCTACAGGGGATAAAAAGAATATAGTTTTGTCATTGGAATGCACTGTTGTCAAGAGGCACTGAGGAGCTAGCCTAGGCGCTCCTGGCGAGGTACGGCCAAAGCACCTTTATTAGCCTCAAGCGATGAATTTCAATAAAGGCAAGCACCTTGTGAGAGGACGCCAAGCTTTAAAGCGAGCGCCTAATTGAAATACTTCTTCTTATGTTGGATTTTTCTTTTTTTAAACTGATTTATGTTTTGACCTATTTGTCCATTTTTCAATTTACCACATGAAACAACTTAGGGGTATTTTTGTAAAAAGCAAACATTAGAGTAAAAAAAAGAATAAAAAATCATTAAAGTGGGAGACATACATTCAAGGAAGGACACTTGAGGAAAAACAACAACCATACTTTGCGTTGAACAGAGTCAGAGAACAACAACACAAGTGCATAACAAGAAAGCATTGATGAAGATGTTTTTGAAGATTAATGAATAATGATGATGATATTTAAGTTTGCTTTTTAATCTATTTGGCTACTTACTACTTTAAATTATCTTATTTTGTTTTAAGAGTGAAAAATATATCTTTATGTAGATGTTATGGTATTTCATATTTTCTTTCGATTTTCTAATGATTTAATCTTAATTGGGAAGATATATATTTTAGATTTATATAATATAATATCACACATAGTTTTTTTAATCTATAGCATATCGTCTTGGTTCATTCAGGCGAGCGCCTAGCACATTAGGCATTTTACAGAATTGGTGCCTTTTAGCACCTTTCACCTTTGACAACACTGCTGGAATGCAACAGCTGAAAAGAGCAACCAACCTGCTCAAGTGTCCAGACAAGACATGGCTGAAACTTTGCTTGAAATGTGATTGGTCCTACCTGCCATATAAACAACATGATTTGGAACTGGTTGTAACATGATTGAAAATTAGAAGATAGCATATATACTATCAATTCTAAGTTACAAGTAGACTACAAAGGACATAGCAAGCATATGCAGTCATGAATGCTGACACATTTATCTCTATTCATGTTTGTTCGTTACAGAATATCTCAATAATCCCAGTTTTCTGGCTAAGAAAAGCCAAAATAAAGGGATGTCAAAGCTATGCAGCAATTTGAATATACCTTGTTCACTGAAGGTTTTTAGCATAATATTATTTATTTCAAAGATAATTCATATGCACACATGAATATAAGTGAGGAATGAACTTACTGTCTGGCCCTGATATACTTTCTCTATTGCCTCACTAGCAGCACTAGCTTTCAAAATAGCATCACTAGAAGCACTAGATTCAACATCATACCCTGAAGCACGCCATCTTGGAAGACCTCCATCTAACACCCAGACTTTACTATGCCCAAAGACTAGAAACATCCTTCTCATTTTAACAAAGTATGTAAGAACAAACTAATAACCATAAGCATAGATTCCACTAAAGAGCATATTATCAGTCCCACAACTTACCACCAAACACGAGCAGCACTAAAGATCCCCTTCCCATCGTAAACAACTATTCCATCTTTATTCTCAATACCAAGAGCAGAAGCTGCAGCTGCAAAAGCTTCCTCCGATGGCAACATGTGTGGCAACTGATACAAGTCATTGTCCTTACATTATAAGAAAAGGGATAAAATAGACAATTAAAATAATAAACCGTGGGATATCATAGAATCCTTCAGTTGTAAAGTGGTTGATTCCAGTTACTTCCAGTATGATGGTCTATAAAGTGAGTAGTTCTTGTATATGGACATAATACAATGCATTTGTAAAGATGATTCCAAAAGAAAATGGGTAAAAGAAGAAAAGAAAAAAAGGCATTAGCAATTTTAGGCTCAAACCTATAAATATCTGTAACAAATAATACAGGGAAAGAATCTTACATTTATAGTTCGATCTACTATTCCATCTATATCAAAAAAAAGGGCACCAGGAATGTGAGCAACCTGTGTGAGCAGAAAATTTTAAAAGACCATGGTGAATCACAAATTAAGGAGAATAATTTAGAAACAATATTTCTATGATAAAGGCTGAAAGAAGATTACAAGTGCATTTTCAGTGCAACATCAAAAATATTGTTAAGAAATTTTAATCTAAAATTAACTATCCAAGATTGTCAATGAAAAGGTCAAATCATACTCATCACACCTGATATTCTTGAATTGGATTCCTCTGCTCATCAGGCATGTACCAGGATGCATCCAACACCTGTGGATAGCAGTGTATGACAGAATGATGAGGGCCATGTTTAGGGTGTAAAATATCAAATTAAACCAGTTTCATATGAATTGGACAACCATAAAAACATTCCATAACGAAACCATAGACTGATAAGTGTATCAATTTGCAATATCGCATAACCAGATGAAAGGTGCGTTTTCTTTTGACAAGTACGTAAATTTATTGATCCAGGCATCCAAGGAGTAATTCCTATCTACAAAAACTTAAGAACAATGAAGTAAGCTCATACAGTGCTTTTATTCTTCTTCGGAAAATAGCAGCAACAACTGTTTGCTGATTTAGCAAAACTGTGGAGTTTTAACCATAAGATCTCAAAAAGAGAAGACAACGGACTATTTTTTGGCACTCCTTCCACAAAACAAATAACATTACCAAAGGCATAAAATACAAGTCCGCACATCTTTTTGGCTGAAAGAAGTGCTCTTACATAAGCAAGAGCAATTGAAATGAGAAAATAATTCTTCTGTTGAAATGGAAATACATGACCTGCTTCTTGAAAGTTTGATCAGAAGCCATTCTATAGAAAGGAAATAGCAGGTACCTTCAGGTTAGGCTCCCTAAGGTTCGCATGGAGCCAGTCAACAGAAACAACAGGTTCATTCATAGATAAGGAATGTGTCGAGAAATTAGGTCTTGTCCCAACTACTGATGAAGCCATAACACAAGGAGTCCACTGAGATGTCTGGTATGATGTATGAAAGGGGTCAGCTCTTGGATGAAATAATCTCCCCTGAAAGTAAAGTGAAACAAAAGAAACACAAATCAAAGCTGAGACAACATGTTCGGAGTAATGAGCAACAAAGCAAATACAAGAAACAAAATCTATAAAGCTAAATACTTTTACTATGTGCACAAACAATTACATAACAGAAAACACCTAACTGGCAAAGAATCCCATGACAATAACGAAGTTCAATTCTTTTCAGAACAGCAGAGTTCATCAATTCATTTAAACCTTTACAAAGCAGACAAATTGTCGAAAAAATACGGTGTTTAGAAAACTAAAAGAATTATACAACTATAGTTGATGCCAGTGCTTGAACTTTAGCACACTTTAAACTTAAAATCAATTCATATATTCAAGAACATAGATTGAAGTTTTCTCAACTTGATTCACCAATAAAAATCAACACAAGTAATTCAAACTAATTATCACAATAAAGTCACAAACTTTGTCCAAACCAAATATAAAACTGCTGACATACGGTTCAAAAAGCCTACTTCTCATCATTAAATTGAGGCCCCATTAGCTAGAGTCAATCAACAATTCAAACACAAGACCTTCAAGTCAAAAGCAGAAAAAAGGAAAGAAGTAGGAGGAGGAGGAGCAGACACCCAGATAATCAATCAAAGATTTAAGCAAAACTCAGATGCATAAACAACAGATGGTCACTTACAGTGAAGAGAGAAGTAAAGATTTTTGGGGTTACGTGGGAAATATAGAGACAGAGGAGAGAATCAATCGATGACCCAATAGACTCTTTGTGACAATAGTTGATGCCATTTAGATAACGTTTCTAACCGCCGTTGATTTATTTAAAAATATATTAAAAATTAACATACTAAAATAATATAAAATTACTAAAAACATTAATTTAAAATAAAAAAATTTATTTTTTTAAAAATACAATTTCATTGTAAAAACCAACACTATCTTATTCAAAATCATATATTTGAAGCTCCTTTTATGGGTTGTCAGATTTTACAAAGATAATGAAGCTAAAAACAAAGTGTGTTTCATTTTTGTTTTTTATATGAAAAATATTAATTATAAATTAAAAATATTATTTATATGTCTAATTAAATAAATCAAGAATTATATGTGCCAAAAACTAAATAAATAAAGTCATTAACGATAATTAAATATATATCTAAAAAGATGGAGAGATAGATATAAATCAAGATATTTAATCTCATAATACGGGTTATATACTCGATTGTATTTAATGATTTTATTTATTAAAATAAATTTTTTTAATTAAATGATAGTAAAAATAAATACACATAAAATTGATTGAATAAAATCAAAAAAAAAAAATATCGCAAGGATTTACTTATTAGAAATCATATTCAAAAACAAATCTTTCTTTTTAAATAAATTTTAATTATATAAAACATAAAACATTATAGATAAATTAGAATAATCTCTTTAAAAATTAAATACATAAAAATAATTAAAAAACCAACCACTATTAAAAAAAGGATAAATGCAAAAAAATAAAAAAAATAGAGAGAAATGGTATTAATTTAAATATAAATTAAAAAATATTTAAAAAACATAAATAAAAAAAAGCATTAATATTTTTTAAAAGAAAAAAATACAAAAAAAATAGATCAGGCGTTGCTGGGCCTGACACATTTAAAAAGAGCCCTATCGCGAGCCTTATTTTTGTTAAAATAAAATTGGGATGTATGCCCTAATCTCATTTTTAAAAAAATCACATGATATTTTGTCTAGTTTTCCCCAGATTTCAACCACTATTACAACAAAAAATATAGGGTCTATATTTTTTTGATCCAAAAACCTATTTTTTTTTTACCAAAAACACTTGGAAAAGAACCTAAACACCTTGATAAGGCCATAAATGACCTTAAAAAATCACAAAAAAATCACACACAAAAACCCAAAATCAACTTGAAAACCAAAAATCTTCTCAAGTTTAGATATGATTTTTAGGCAATTTCAAGGTAAAAAACACTTAAGTGAAACTCTTCTTACCAAATAAAATCCGTTGACACTAAGATCGACCATTTTGGTGGTTGAAATTGGTATCAATGCTGATCGATTATTTTGGTGGTTGGAATTGGTATCAATGCTGATTTTCTCTCTTTATTGACAGAATCTAATGATCTCTCTCTCTCTCTCTCTCTCTCTCATTTCTTAAATCAGAGACTAAAAAATAACAAAAAATGTTTTTTATACCAAAATAGAATTGCAAAAATATTGAGGGACTTAATAGGTATAATCTTTAAAGTTTGAAGATGAAGTAAAATTTTTGTTAGAAATTTGAAACCATCCCTTATATGTGATGGTTTTTCTACTTTGGTTTTCTGTCTTTCAATTTTGTCCTTAGTCAACAAATTTGATTAAGTTATCCTTTAATTTGGGCAAAAAATAATGCAATTGCACAAAAAAAATTTGAGGACTAAAATAAAAAATATTAAATAGTGAGTCCACAGTAAAATGTGAGAAGATGAACAGTGTGTGTGCTTGCACACTATTTTACCCATAACACTTAGAATTTTGTATGGTGTTAATGTTTTATGGACTTGATGAAGCTAAATATTATTATTATTATTATTATTATTATTATTATTATTATTATTATTATTAATTAATTAATTAAAAAAAAACTAGGCCCTAATTATTTGTTGAAAAATAGTTTTTTTTAGAAAGTGGTTTATATGAAAAATAGATTCCTTAAAAGTGAATTATTTTTTAATATTTGATAGTATCATTAAAAATGAGTTGGAAAATAATTTCAAGCATTTGGTTATGCACACTGTTTTACCCCTAATATTTAAAGTTTTGTATAATGTTATTTTTTTTGGACTTGATGAAGCTAATTATTATTATTATTATTATTAATTAACAAAAAAGTAGCCCTTGATTATTTGCTAAAAATTAGTTTCTTTTTAGAAAGTGGTTTATATAAAAAGTAGATTTCTCAAAAGTGGATTATTTTTTAATGTTTGGTAGTGTCATGGAAAATGAATTAAAAAATAATTTCAAGTGTTTGATTATACCATGAAAAATGATATGGAAAATAACTTATTAAGATTTTGATTTTTTTTCAAGTATATTGAAAAAATAAAGACCAATTCTAATAGATGAAAAAGTTAAAGGGAAGTAAAATTAAAAAAATAATCTAATTTTATAAACAAACTGGGCCTAAATGGTGTGATCAAATTAGTGTGGCTATAGACTCGTAACACTGTGGATTTAAATATTATAATTACATTTTTTACCTTTAGGCTTTTGGATGGTTAAATGGTTTTGAAAGGATGTTTTTAGTTTTTCCATATTCTACCTTCTCTTTCTATCTTTTTTTCTACCCAAGAAAAACAAGAGAGGGGCGAGGAGAGAAAACAAGAAAAAAAGGTGAGAAAATGCAAGAGAGAGAGAAGATGAGAGGAACCATTATAACCTTAAAGGGAATAAAAGGAGACAAAAGAGAGAGATTTTGACCCATTTTACAAGATTAGAAGCAAAAGGTAAAAGGAAAGGAGTAGCAAGCAGCCTCAATTTGCATGAGTTTTATTTGTTTTAATTTTAGAAGATTAAGAAAAAAAAGTTAATGCAGTTGAGACTGGTGATTATACTATTTACTTTTCAACTCTGGATCACAAAATAAAAACCACTTTGGCTATTGAATTTGAATGGAAAACTGATGTTGACAAATTAATACATACCAATCACAATATTATCTAAGTATGCATTATTGACATTCAATCATACATTTCAATCTTTAAAACATAATCACTAAACAACTAACAAGTTAAATTTACATACCCAACAAAATATAAAATACAATTATCCAAAGTACATGTAAGTTTTGTTTTAAATTATACTTTACTCGACCAAAAAGGAGAATTTCAAAATATAGCATATTTACATGTTCATTACCTAAGTCTAGAAGAAATACAAAATAAACAAACTATTGCTCCTATTTAGACTACAAAGATCCTAAAATCAAATACACACTAGTATAAATATATAACCTTAAAGACAATCACTCAGTAGATAAGTAACTTATCAATATGTATTTCCTTATTCATATTCCCTCAAGAATTTTAACCTATCAATTAAGGTAAACAACTGAATCAATCTTGATCATCAGGAACACTATTCTTTCAAGAAATTTAACCTATCAATTAAGGTCAACAACTAAATCAAGCCTAGTCATCAGTAACACTATTATAATAGTCCCCACCTCATGGCGAATTGAAAAATTCATCCCAGCCATCAAACGACGATGCCAATATCTCTGCCATTAAATAATGATGCCAAATATTTTTTTAATATTTTATTATTATTATTATTTATTTTCATTTATCCTAGAACCATTTGTTCAAAAAGCAAAAAAACTAAAGTAATTAAAATCATTAAATTTAAAAGTAGTGTAAGGTGTCAAGCACCTACCTATAATGTATGTAAGTTCTACTCCATTACCATATTATCTTAGTGCTCTTCTCTGTGCTAACAAGATTTTCAAACCATCATGAACATATCAAATTAACCTAAAAACCATATCCTAGTTCTCATTTAATACATGTTTACAAATCAATAACAAGGTAAATTCATAGGATTCAATACTCATCCACACTTTCTAAATATTCTTATCATTTATAAAAATCCAACCCTATCATTTACTCAAGTTATGTTTATTTATCCACACAATAATGCGTAGCCATGCATTCAAACACAAAAAACATTTAGATACTCAATTTTAACTATATTTCTCACCTAAACTTACCCTTTTTCTATAGTAGTTCAACCCATTTGACCAAACCCTTCTTACACATGTCATATCACAATATGACATTCATCATCAGCACATTTTCACATAATACGACTACTCTTATATATTTTTTTTTAATAATGTATTTTCAATTGAAAAATAAAATTTCATTTCCCAAGCATATACGTTCATTCTTTTCATTAAAAAAATCATTCTAGCATGTTCTAGTCCTAGTTTCAACAACAATTATGGGCACTAACCCATATAGAAACCCATTTTTCATACATGACTGAAACTACTCTTAAAGGAACCATATGTTCCTTTTAACCTTTTTGTTTCACATTTCATTTCAACTCCATTTGTTTACACATATAGATATCTATTACACAAGAGTCCCTATATCAATTTCGATTCTTCCCTTAAAAATGTGTTTTTGGCCAAATATCTATTACAACCATGGGTTTTCTTTCAATTTCCATCATGAAAACCCATTACAATGTAACTAAAATACACATTCAAACATATAACAAATCAAATTAGTAAGCCCAACCTTTACAACCCTTCGAACCCTTCTTGGTCAAACTTACATGGAACAATTCCATGTTTTTTTTTTCCTTTTAGTCTTAACCCAAACATCAAACACTTCAAATAACATATTCCAGTATGAATTTAGTAACAACAATGCATTATATCATCAAACCCTAAAGTTAAACTTCCATAATCAACACATATATATAAACATATTCAAAACCCATTAAAGCTTAAAAACGTAATATTTTACCTTTAAATCACAAGGATTCCAAGTAATTTTCCAAGTTCTTTCTAAGCTCATCATCTCTTCTTTGCTTGTTGACACTTTCTCAGTCTAACTCTTTTTTCAACCTTTATTTCTCACCAAAATACCTTTATTTTCTTGTTTTCCTTTCAAATATTCACCCTAAAACACCTTAATCTCATAAGTTTTCCCTCTAATTTTGAAAGCTTTTTTGGCTAATCTTCCTCCCTCTCCCTTACCATAACCAATGGGCTATGGCTTCTAAAAGAAGCTTTATCTCTTTTCTTTTTTGGTCAAAAGATCACAATGCCCCTATTTTAGTTCCAAATTCATCTTTTATGTTTTTAACTACTCGGAAACTTTGTCTTGCCCTACTTATAATGTCAAATTCAAATATTTGAATTTTATTTCAATTATATTCCACCTCTTTTATTTTCTTCATTACCAGATTTATTTATGTTATACAATAAAATCATAAATTTTTGACCGGGTGTTTACAAATCATATCCTCACTAGAAAGTTTCCATAGAATATTTAAAAACTTATGACATTGCATTTGCCCATAGGCTAATTAACCTTGTAGGCAGTATCATAACTTATAATCCTAGAGATTTTGGATTAACAACTTATGGGTGCACAAAATCTATACATTAGAGCTTTTAAATGCAAGACATGTTCAATCATTCTAATCAATATAGGAAAAATAGATATCGTATCTTATAATATCCATTTTTTTCTAGTGCATGTTTGCTAGTTAACCTTATTAGAATGTTGAGTTTTTAACAAATTATATTACTTCAAGGGAAACCTTTGGCGAGTCACAAAAACAATAAGATGTATTTGTGCCTGTGGTTTCAAAAATCATGGATGCAATGAGAGGCTTTGTCATAAAATCATGTGAATCAATCAAGAAACAAATATCATCCTTAAAAACATCATCAATGAACATAAAGTAAGGAAGGAAAGAGATGAAAACCTTGGTTCTGAAAATGAAAGATGCGATCTTTTTTTTTATAACATACAAAGATATATATAGAAAAAGGCTAGTGTCAAAGAAGACAAGCTAGCATGAAAGAGTTTAGATATAAATATGCACATAGAAAAAAGAAACAGAAAAAAAAGATACAACTAGTTTGTCCAAAGGTTAAGAAAAGAAAGGCAATAAGAGATAAAAGTCTAACTAGTTTGTCCAGTTTTACAAACCTTCTGAACTTCGAAACAAATCTAGGTTTGTGTATGAAAAATTCCTATAAGCAAACTTTAACCATAAAGCTAGGCGATGTAAGATTAGCTGAAAAACTGAGTTCCAATCCAACTGCTCATCATAGAAAATCAAAATATTTCTAGCCAATCAAATACTCTATAAAATAGGGGTGATCATTTTCGGTTCGGTTCGGTTTTTATCAAAAAAAGTAACCAAACTGGTTAAAAAAAAAGAAGAAACCGAACCGGTTCAAACCAACCGGTTTCGGTTCGGTTATTTTAGAACAAAAACTGGTTTTTCCGGTTTGGCTCGATTTTTTCTGTTTGGCTCGATTTTTCTGGTTTGGCTCAATTTTTTTCGGTTCGGCTCGGTTTTTTTTTTCGGTTTGGGTTCGATTCGTTTTTTCCAGTTTCAAGCTTATAAAACCGAAACCAAACCGAACCGGTTAGATTTTTCAAAATTCTAATCGGTTTAATCAGTTTTTTTTCGCGGTTCGGTTTTTTCAGTTATTTTTTTCTGGTTTTCTCGGTTTAATTGGTTTTTTGATTTTTTTGCTTACCCTAACCATAAAAATACCTTGAGCCAAAGCAAAAAAGGTTTTCCTTTGAAACTTGCCTCTAATTAGGATCTTCCATTACATCATAAAAGATTCTAAGGATCTTGGCATACACCATCTCAAACCTATATAGGGAATGAAGCAATTCTATAGTTTCCAATTCTCATAACAATTTCAACTCATCTTATATGATATTGGTATGAAAAAGTTCATACTCAGTAAATTTCTAGATATTAATATGGTTGACTCAAGAATCCTAATTAGCCAAGTTCAATAGTTTCAACTCATCTTGCATGATATTTATGATGAAGGTATGATTCTGAGTGAATCCTTCCAAGTGACTGCTATTATTGAAAAATTACCACCACCTTGGAAAGATTTCATAAACTACCTTAAACATAAACATATGGAAACAAGAGTTGAAGACCTTATTTTGAGGTTAAGGATAGAAGAGGATAATAAGTTATCTGAAAGAAGGTAAACTTCTTCACCATGGCCTCCAAAACAAATATTATGGAACAAGTGCCAAAAAAACCATAATAAAAACAAAAAAGGAAAAGCTTGTTATAAAAGGGAAATGGATTTCCAAATAAATTAATGGCATATGCTTTATTTGACGATCGATACCAAGCTAAGGATAGCAAAAATAGAGGTCAATAAGGAAACTTTAGGAAATGAATTGCTCAAGCCAATGTTACCATGGTTGATCACCTTACAAACAAAGTTTTGAAAATTAATCTATTTGTTGTTGTTTTCAAAGTCAACTTGATCAACAATACCGAGTAGTGATTAGTTAATATTGGTATAACAAGACATATACGCCAAGAAAAAAATGATTTCCACTTACAAAGAAATGGATGGTGATAACTTGAATATGAAAAACTCATTATCCTTTAAGGTACTAAGAGTTGGAAATGTCATATTAAAGATGACTTCTAAAAAGCTTCTTACCTTTTACAATAAACTATATATTATTGATATTAGGAATAACTTAGTGCCTAGCTCATTGTTAAGTAAAAATAATTTTAAAATGGTCTTTAAGAATGATAAATTTATAGTTTCTGAAAATAAAATATTTATAGAAAAGGGGTATCTTAGTGAAGACCTATTGAAAATGAATGTAATAACTACTATAACTAAGGATGAGATGAATAATAACAATAATACCTCTTCTTTTTACTTGCCCGAGTCTTGTGATATGCGGTATGACATGTTAAGATATATGAATTACAATTCTATATAAAGGTTAATTTATCTTAAATTATTACTAGGTAAGTTCTTGATAAAAAAAAATTATAAATGTGAGGTTTGTGTAGAATCAAAATTCATAAAGTCATATATTTTTAAACAATTGAAAGAAGTAGTGAATGTCTAGATTTAAATCACACGAATATTGATGATTTAAAGTTTATGCAAACTATAGAATGAAAAAAAAAGTATTATATTACTTTTAAAGATGATTACACAAGGTTATGTAATACCTATTTTCTTAGAAACAAAAGTAAGGCTTTTGAAATGTCTAATCATTACAAGATTGAAGTAAAAAATTAACTTAATAAAAAATAAAAAATGATAGAGGTTGAGAATTTTATTTTCAAAATAGTATTATTCACCAAACTATTGCTCCTTATTCACTTCAAAAAATAACATTGCAAAACATAAAAATCAAACACTAAAATAAATAATGAATGTAACATTGATAAGTTTAAGAGCGCCTTAGAACTTGTAGGGGAGACAATTATAACTGCTAATTATATACTTACTAAAATACCCTACAAAATGTTAAAAAATATTGCGTGGAAACATTAGAGGTTAAGGAATAGCTATTTCCTTGTTTGTTTTGGCTCCCAAACGGCGACACCATATCCTATTTGGCCAAGGGTCCTTTTTAAGAAAGGGTTTTATTTAAAAAATATTTTTGTTTTTATTCATTGTGTGCGACAACTTTGCATTATTTTTTAGAATTATTATTTTTATTTTTATTCATATTTTAGGCCTTATTTGAGATATTTTAGGCCTTATTTTAATTTAGATTGATGTTAACTCATTAGGTCGTCTAGGCTTTACTTTATTTCTAGTATAAATATTAAGACATTATTTTTAAGTTCGATTATACATTGACTGTTGCACCTTATTGTGTGATTGTGAGAGATTTCTTATATTTTGGTTCTTTATTAAATTACTATGACTTATCAAAAAATTAACCAAGTTTAATGACATCTTCTATGCTTCTCATTCATGTCTTTTCATAGGTATTGGGTGGGGATTCAATTACTTATAGTCTTAGTTCCTCAGAACAAGTTATTGTTGTGTTAAACTCAAATATAAGCCTGAATTTAGCTTTCTTGGAAAGGGTCAATTTAACTATGAGTTTCTGAATTTTTGTATCTACGGGGTTCACATCAATTGGTATTAGAGTAAGGTTCTAAAATCAGATTATATCCTTTTATCTTTTAGTTTGTTATTTTTGATTTGGATATTTAAAATTAGATAAAAGAAAAGAAAAGAAAAGATCAAAGAAATCACAAAAGAAAAAAAATAAGGTTTAGTCGTAAATTGTGTTTATTAAAAAATCTTGAATTTGACAACTCAAATCTGAAAAAGAAAACTCTCCATTCTTGGGATATCTTAGTGTGATATCTTGGTTTTAGGATTATTTAGACATAATTTATTGGGTTATTTATGAAAATTACAAAAAAAATTTCATTGCGGGTAGTTTGGCGTCAATATATTTCTTTCTTTATTAGTTTTTGTTAAAGTAACAAAAAAAGGTATCTTTTTTTGGTTTGGGTTATTTGAGTCTTAATTCATTAGTTTTTCTAATTTTGTGACTTTGTTTTGTCTTTGTATTGTTTTAGTTAAGTCTATATATTATTTTGGATTGCACTACTAAGTTAGTTTTTTTGATTTGTTGTGAATTAGTTCCTTAAAAAAATTAAATTTTTGAGATTGAGTGTTAATAGAGGAAAATGAGCATAATTTCGTGAAAAACAAAGAATTTGAGTGAAATACAAGAAGAGTGATATCTATTGAGTGTAAATATATAAGAGGAGTGAGATATATTTATCTTGTTACTAACACGATTTTCAGATCTTGACATTGTCAACCAAAAGTGAATCATAACCACCAAAGGATAAGAATAATTTGAAATAGGGTTATTTAGCTATGCAATAATAATTAGAGATGATAAACATAAAGTTTAGAGAGGTTATACATGGGATGACAATATTGAGAACTGAAATAACTTGTTTTCGGGATAGGCTAACCTGTAATGGTCTTGAGGGTAGAAGGTTTGCAAGAGGAATATTTCACCTCTAGAGGATTCTATAACCGAAAATACAAATGAGAAGGCTGATGATTTTGATTTTGGCTGTGGTAATAGGTTTCAATAGCATAAGACCTATAGATGTGGGAGTGTTCGGCCATATGATTTTTTTACACCATAAAAAAAGCATACATGTAGGATGGTTTTTGTGATTGTTGTCCCACCTGGATATCGCGGCAACTTAAAAAATTTATTTATGTGAAAAGAACAGATTTCTGGCATCTAGTTCTTTTATGGGGAAAAGATCTTATTTAAGGAGTCGCCACCTAGTATTATAGTCACTAGGAACCCTAACTCGTCAACAGAGATTTCATGGTTCGGTAGTGGTTGTGGCTAGAGAAGGTATTAACACCCCTAGCGCACCCTACCTGAGATAAACTACATTGCTGGTTTTGTCTTAAATTGCTAAAAGTTTGTTGATTTGTGCTATGATGGTTTACTTGTAATATTTCTGACTCTGGCGCCAGTGAATAATCAACTACGGAGATACTTTTAACTCTGACGTTGATAAATATTACGTAGCTATAAATTTAATTCAATATTTTTATTCATAACTCTAACATCACTGAATAAACAAATAAAATAAATTTATTTTTATGTATGCATATATTTTTTTTTAATTTTTAATTTTTTTAATTTTTTTGATGTTGGGTCTAGCTCAGCCCATGTGGGCTGAACCGGACCCAGCCTGCTCGACCCGGTCCCTAGCCCAAGCCAGTGGCCCGCCAGCTTTAGGATGCACACGTGAGTGCATGTTGAGTTACTGAGAATTCTAATTCACTTGAACAGTAACTAATGCAAAGGAAATCGCATGCACAGAGACGAAAAACGCATACCTGGAAGTGGAAACGAAAGGGACGAAGGCGATGGCGATGGCGAAGGCGTGCTGGCTGGTTTCTTCTGGAAGTGGAAACGAAAGGGACGAAGGCGATAGCGAAGGCGTGCTGGCTAAAACTTCCCCTCCACTTCTGTTTCGTTTATTCTTCCCCTTCTCTGTTCTGTCCTATGCTTCTTCTTCTTTGTCTTTCGTCTTTGTTTCTACTGCTCTGTTTCTGGTGCAGTTGCTGCTGAAGATGGAGACCTGGAGCTGCTACTGAAGACGAAGTCGAGGGCGTGCTGCAGGAATACAACGGTCTCACCTTTTGTTTCTCTCTTCTGTTCGTTCGTCCCCAGTTTTTTCCCCCTTATTTCTTTTTTTCCTTCGTCTCTGTTCTCTGTTTCTTTTTCTTTTTTTCTCTTCTCTGTATAGTCTCCTCCCTTTTATGCTCATTGTTTTCTCTCGGTGTCTCTCTCTATTCTCCTTCTTCGTCTGCCCTTTTTTTCTCTTCTCTCTGGATATTCTCCTCCCCGTTCGTTGCCTTTTTCTGGCTTTTATAAAGCCAGAGAAAGCCTTGTGGTGGTAACAGCCAACTTCATAATGCCCTGTAACTGAAGCAAATTAAACGTTTTTGCTGCTGTAACGTCCCACGGCTTTTACTGCATGAAACGAATTCTGGAGAAGATAGTGAATAGTGTTCAAGGAAACGCCGCCGTTTTCAAATTCAAATGAATATTTTCTATTTGGTCATTGAATGTTTTTGCAATTTTGTAATGAAGCCCCCGGGTAAATTTTAATTGGATCCCTTGATTTTAGCATCATTTACAAAACAGTCCCTGGTTTCTGAATGTTTGAATTCAGTCCTAATTGACTCTTCAAATTTTTAATTCTTTCATAATTACCCCTGGAAAAATCAATTAAACTCCCTACAGTACCACTGCCTTTTCAATTTGGTTATTGGATTTTAATTTCTTGCAATTTTGACCCAAATCAGCCCCATAATTTTGATATTTTTTCAATTAAGCCCCTTATTTCATTAATTAAACTAATTCCAAGTTCAATTAAACCCTAAACTTATCAATTCATCAATTAAACTCTTAATTTGATTAATAAAACTAATCCAAAGTTTAATGAAATCCCAAAACTTCCAATCATGATGCCTTTAACCCGATTTTTAATTTTTAATTAATTTATTTTTTTTTCATCATCATTTTTATTTTTTTATCATTTTCAGTAAATAATAATAATTAAAATAAAAGGATAACAAACTGGGTTATGACAATTGTTCGGATATAAATTTAAGGAGTATTTAGAGTCTGTTTCTTTTAGCGGCCACGCCACACTTTTTAAAATATTTGAATTTTTTTAGGTGTTCTTGGATCGTTTTGATATGCTAATGTCAAAAATAATTTTTTTTAAATAAAAAAATTATTTTAATGCATTTCCAAGCAAAAAGCACTTTGAAAGGTAATCACTATTACTATGCCAAACACTATCTAATACGAAGATTCTAGCTTTTTGAGGAAAAAACAATCCAAAAACATATTTGAAATGGAATAAAAAAGTAGAGTTGATCTTTGATTGTCACCATTACTCTGAGAAAAAGAAGGCAAAACTTGTTGTTATTGAGTTTATTGACTATGCTATTAATTGGTGGGATCAGACTATTTAAGGTAGGAGAAAGAATAAAGAGAAACCTATAAAGACTTGGGATGAGATGAAAACAATTATGAGAAAAAGATTTGTTCCTGAATATTATTATTGAGAAGTATTTTAGAGATTGGAGAGTTTAGCTTAATGGTCTAAAAATGTGAAGGATTACCACAAAAAGATGGAGATTGTAAAAATTAGAGCTAATATTATGAAGGATAAAGAGACTACAATGACAAGGTTTTTGAATGGTTTGAATAGAGAGATAGCTAATGTAGTTAAGATACAATATTATGTTGAGCTAGAAAATATGGTTCACATGTCTACCAAGGTAGAGAGGTGGTTAAAGAGATAGGGTAGCACACTCCAAAAAGGTAAATCATGTTTTTTTTTAGGTTAGAGGATGAATTATAGAAGAGAGGGGATTGCCCTATCAAAGCTAAATACAGTGGGAAACAAAACCAAACGACCTAAAGTTATAAATAAGGATTTGGCCACTACTGTCCAAGGTAAAATAAAAAATTAAACTAATCATAACCATGATATATTAAATGTTTTAGGTGTTTGGGTAATTGACACATAACTTTATAGTGTCCAAACAAAAAGGTTATGGTTATGTGAGAACATAGAAAGATTGAATCTGAAAGTGACATATTAAAAAAGAATGAGATGCCACCATTTGATAATTGTAGTGATGTTTAATATGCAGTTGATGAAGATGCTTTGGTGATTAGGAGATCACTTAATATTCATATCAAAGAGGATGACGTGGAGCAAAAAAAAGAAAAACATCTTCCATATTAGATGTCATATAAGTAACAAGGTATATAGTATGATTATTGACAGTAAGAGTTATGCTAATGTTGCTAGTACTGAACTTGTTAGAAAATTGAGTTTGAACATTATTAAGCATGAGAGATCTTATAGACTTCAATGGTTGAATTGATGTGATGAAGTATGAGTTACTAAAAAAGTTTTAATTTCCTTTGTAGTTGGAAAATATAAGGATGAGATTTTATGTGATGTGGTTCCTATGCATGTTACACATTTATTGTTGGGTATACTTGGTAATTTGATAGAAAGGCCAAGCATGATAGGTTTAAGAATAAATATTTTCTTAAAAAGGATGGAAAGACATTCACACTTCTATTATTGCCACCTAAACAGGTTTATGAAGACCAATCGAGGCTAAAAAAGAAAGATGAAGCCAAAAGTTCATAATAACCATATGAGGATGTGAGGAAGAGTGAAAATAATAAGAGCACTAAGAGAAGATTCAGCTAAGGTAGAGGAAAAAAAAAGGTGATAAAAGAAGATAATTTGAAAAAATAAATAAATAAACAAATATGTTATTTTTTATGCAAAATAAAATGAGATTAAGAATGCTTAATTTTCCGACTCCCAATGATTTTAATTGTGCGTAATAAGACATATTTTAACATATATAAACTTGATCCTTATATTTCTAGTGTTTGTGTTTTTTTTTTATTGTAAGATTATAAGGATATTTTTTCTGATGAGATTTCTAATAGGTTGTCATCTATTAGGGAAATTAAATATTAAATTGATCTTGTAATCGAAGTAGTAATACCTA
>Ga0307517_10003329_pt1 | contig 25022 bp, 32 predicted proteins | sample 23_EM_MG_FD_194515 | JGI IMG/M metagenome (GOLD analysis project Ga0307517, IMG submission 194515) | Populus trichocarpa ectomycorrhiza microbial communities from riparian zone in the Pacific Northwest, United States - 23_EM | ecosystem: Host-associated > Plants > Roots > Unclassified | place... | reverse complement strand
TGGTCTGCTGGCAGGATCGGTGCGGGTGGCCGGTTTTCGACGGGCTACGTGGAGGTGAGCGAACTCACTCTCATCACCAAGATGGAGGGGGTCTGGGACCACCTCGAGCTGGGATCGGGTCTGGGGCAGGAATGCGACGGTCTGACGTGGTATGATGATGAGAATGTGTGACTACGACAGGCTATGCTACGATGATCGGGATCGGCCTGGCACAGCCACACCGGTCTCGGTCTCGGTTAGCGCTGAAAGCGTCAAATAACTGGACCAGACCGGACTTTCAAACACTATGACAAGCTAAAAAAACAACTGTCTTGAGGATTTAAATCTGGCTGTTAGAAATATTTATATTTTGACAGCTCATGGCTTGAAGGGTAGGTCCATTTTCAGTATTTAATGCAATGATATTAATATTTATCAATCAGTGGTATCTACTGCATGAATGACATGCACTGAGATCTGTCTTTTATGGTTGCCGCAAACATGCCCCAGGCTCTGAAATCTATGTTACTTCCTAAGCTGGAAATGATTTATCCCAAGGCCCTCAAGATCATGTCTACAGCACAGAAAGGCAGGCAAAACACATTTCCCTCTGTCCATTATTCTTTCTGGTTCAAGTACAGAAGAAGAGTACATTTTTTGCTATTTTTTTTTGTTTAACTAATATTTTTGATATTTTTCAGGGTGATGATACTCCCTCCCATGCTGATCCTTCCACATAGCAAAAGAATGGAAAGCATCAGGTCAACACTGCTCAGAATCTCCCCAGAGCAAGTGTGGAGCTTAAGGAAAATTCCCCTGAGCACCAAATGATTATTGAGACGCTAGGTCCCATGTTTGAATGGATCAACCAGCTAGTATGCAACAGTGTTTCTGTTCATGTTTTAACTTATTTTCAGTTGGAAGAACTTCTTCCTGACAGTTACAAGACACTTTCTTATCTCATTGAGGCTCTTCCAAAGTGTGATACTTCTCCAGTCCATCCGTTCTCTGGATTTGTCCTCAATGTTAATGTTTCCTCATGTATCCACAGGAATTGGGGTGATGAAGACATATGTCTTGTTTTGGTTCTCTCTGATTGTGTCGGCGGGAAGCTTTGCCTCCTGGAACCTGGGGTTGTACTAAAATTGAACACAGGAGATATCATCATCTTTAAGTCAGCCGATATCAGTCATTTCAACTTCCACTACACCAGTAAAAGAGCATCTCTGGTACTCCATACAGACAAGGCAGCCAGGTCATGGGCCAAAGATAGAAATGGTTGGAATCACAATATGTACATGCTCAGCACCTGTGGTAATGACACCAATTCTGAGCTGTAGAACTTTTGTTTACTTGCACAGAATTGTCCAATGTGTCATTGAAGATTTATAAATGGTAATTATGTAATAATCAGATTGATTCTCATAGTTGAAATGCTGGTTGCAATGATAGATGTAGAGTCTCCAGAGGGGGTGAGGAGGAGAATGAACATACTTGGGGTTGATTATGGCTAGTTTAATTCTGTTTATGCACACATTTGCCCATAATGTATGTCTGATCCTTTGTGTGGACCTTGAGCTTGCAGATGACTAGGTGGAAGGAAATCAGTCTAAAAGGGATAGCATCACTCTGTGACACCATTACCTTGTTACTCAAGTTTGACTACTGCTAGGAGGCCTAAAGTTCTGCCCTTTGCTATCGCTTCCTGCTGTTGGCTGGAGCTTGTGCCATGACTCAGCTTCTTCTACCATTTTCTGCAGCCTTGCTTAGCTCAACCTGGCTTCCCTGGCAATTCAAACTGGAATGGAAGTCAATGCTGCTCACAGTCAGGTCTTATGTTCCATATGAATTGTAAGTCACCCTCCCTGAATAATTCAAAATATATATCTGTGTGGTGTCAACTAATGGCTTTCTTCTACAGTTAAAAACTAGCAGTGGCTTAACTTGTCCTTGTGTGTAGGCCTCAACAAATAACTTTGAACTTATCAGTAACTTACCTCAAATTATGCCTTGTCCTTTGCCACAACCAGTTCCAGCCAACCTGGAAAACCCCGATGATGCCAGAGCTACAGTTGCAAGACTCAAGCGATGCCTTGCTACCTCCCAGGATGCACTGGTTGAAGCCTTACACTTTTTCACTGCTGGACACAATGAACACTGGGATGTTGCCTTACATTTACCATTGCCTTGGGGTGCATTACTTCATTTGGCCACATTTTCTTTGAGGGATTCCCACTTTGGTTTTATCTTGAGAAATTCTTTCTGAACAGCATAACTTTGTTTGTTCTTCATCCATTGCCTGACAATCATCTCTGTGGCCCAGTCATTGACATACTGGGCCATATCAGGGATGCTTTCATGCATCTAAAAGTAAGAAACAGTCACTGTCCACTCCTATAATGGTACTGATACTGACTCACCACTTGGAAGAACTGGGCCTTGTCTCGCATAGCAATTTCTGCCCACTCCAGCTCCCAATTAAATCGTGCATTTCCAGCAAGTTCTCTAACCACTCATTATAGCAAAAGACAAATATGGTCCAAGGGAAGGGAAAATTGCAGAAGAAAACATATGAGGATTGAGCTATACTTTTTCTGCCTCTTTTCACTTCCACTCAGCCCCATTGCATCCCAGATTGAAATTCCCAGTCAGATGAGGAATGACTGATTTTTTTTTCTTTCCAGTCTCAGTCGAGACTTCATCAACCTTGCCTGCCTGGCCATCATCAGGGTCCACATTCGCTGTGGCATTAGCAAGCTGCTGTGCAAGAGCATTCTTGTCAGCTTCTGCTTTCTTGAGTGATGCTAATGATGGTTGATGTATTAAGTGGGTTGAACTTCTATCCTTTACCATGGCCATATAGTGGGCTCACCTTGCATTTCTAGCATCTTCTGTGCCATGTCCTTAGCGTTGTTTTCCTCAATGGTCACCTCTCCAAAAGGACATCTTCTGGATAACATTGGTGTCACAGTCATAGTAGCTGGATTCACTGGATTTTCTTTTGTATGTAAACCATGTTGACTCATCTCGCCATTTGTATTCCTAGCAGCTGACTTCCAATTAGGAGCTTTCCAAGTAGTCCTTGATGCTTGATTCATAATTGAGAGGTGAAATGAGTGGTCAGTGGGACAAGAGTATGGGTGGAGAGAAGTGTGGTTATGACTACTCCACTGTGGAGACTGGAGACTTCTTTTGCCCTAACCATTTTTGAGCAATTTGATTTGTTTCATGTGCAGTCATCGTTTGAATCCCTCAAGTCCAAATCCTCTTGTGTCTAACTGGAACCTCACCATGCCTGCCATTGCCAAGGACTATATCTGGTGAATATGCTGCAAGAAATTTCTAACCCACAAATGGAAGCACAAGCATCAACGAGTACCCCCCTGTAACATCATATCATCAATTTACTCTTTTGTCTGCGCTTTTTTCAGATAATGAAGATGACATCCCAGCACTTGCCACTGTGGGCCATCATGAAGATGATGAGGACTTATATCATTTAAAGAGTCCAAGTCCAGGTGATGACTTTGAAGAAACTTCCAAACCAGTCCCAGATCCTATGGATGTCAATGATTTGGCCATGGCCTTGGATCAGGACTCTGAAGTCAATGCTGGGGCTTGTGCCAGTGCAAGTGATGATGAAGACATTGCATCTCACTCTTGCAGGCCTGTGGCACATGCATGGACACCTTCAGACTCGGAAGGTGTTGTTGATGATGACCTTGATCACAACATAGTACCACAGGAGGACCCACCCAGCAATGATGAGGTCGATGCTATGGATTGGAATGTGCTGGGGAAGAAATGTGGGCTCTCTGCATGGGACCAGCTTGGAGAGAGCTATGAGGCCTGCAGCTGGAATTAGTGCTTGAAAGTCCGGTTAGTTAACCAGAAATTAACCGAGACCTAACCAGACCCTAACCATTCCAGACCCCAAAATATCCTAACCGATCCTAACCGTAACCGCGGTCCGGTTAGCAGTTAGTCATGATCTCAAATAATTCAAGACTGAACAAAACCAGTTAGGACCAGTTATAACCAGTCTTCATGTCCTAAAATTACATACAAATATTTCACTGTTTACAAGCTTTTTAACAATCCTAAAATTATATTTTTTGCTTCAGAATTCGCAGGTTTGTGGTCAACTGAAATTTATGTGAGCTGTCACATGTGTGACATTGACGCAGCCATGTCAACCATTTGTCTTCCCACATTCATCACCATCGTCTCAGTCCCCAGGCTCTCGCATGCCTCTCTCCATTCGACGGGCACGCCAGGGGACTTCAAACAGTAAGCAACAGGTCCTCAATATATTTGCTAAACTAATCCCTGCATTTTAGCCCCCCTCATACTCGTGTTCATCACCTGCAGCTGCCACCTGGCCTCTCCCCTCCAACGAGGGATGTAGGCTGCCTTTTCGCATTTCCACAAGTTGGAGTAGGGGGTTAGGGAGTGGCATAGCAAATAGCGAGGGGAGACCCATGGTGTGGGAGACCCAGCCAGGTGCGCGAGCTCAACAGAGCCTCCTCCACCAGCTAATAAACACCCCACATTAGGACCCAACACGAATGGCTATGCGCCTTACCATGAACACCTCTGCAACTGCCGCCCTTGCCACATCATTGCCAGCACTGTGGACCACAACCGCCTCACATGAGTTTGCCGCATCACCGACCCATCCAATGTGCCACGTCATTGCCAGCACTGCAGATGACAACCACCCCATACAAGTTTTCCACATCACTGACCCATCCCAATGTGAGCTGGCTGCGTCACCAGGTCACCACCAGGGCAAGTGGAGGGCAGGGGTAGCATCATGGGCATTGTCATGGCAGCGAGGTGGGGACATTTCCACCCTTCCTCACTTTCATCCACCTCTTGCACCCCTTCGTCCGTCGAATGTTACCCAAAATGATGCATGCCCACACGCTGCCTTGCTGGGCTGATTTCATCCAGTAAACAAGGCTGCAGACAAACCAGAGGCTACTTTGTTTTGGAATTAAAACACTATTGTAGTTGGTAATAAGTATTATACATGTAAACAACCAGTTGTAACCAGTTAGAACCAGTTAGTAACTGGTTCTAACCGTGACCAGTTATAAACCGGTTATGTAACCATAGACTAACCGATACTAACTGACTATAACCGGTTTGTATCGGTTCAGTCCGGTTAATTTGGGTTTCCAAGAATATACTAACCGGTCTTGGTCTCGGTTAGAGCCACTAGGGGGCCAATAACCAGACCAGACCGGACTTTCAAGCACTAGCTGGAATTGGTATGTTGTTTTGGTAGCCATAGCTGAACTCAAGCCAATTACTTACTTGATACACAGCGGAAAAGCTAGACAATTATGACAGGGCCATTTGCCATGTGTTCGCAAATAAAGTATCCACGCATACTACAGATGCTGCATACAAAAAAGTCCCTTTCGCTTTCAAAACAGATTCCCCTCTCCCAACACTATGCAATCTCCACTCTCGCACCACTTTTATTTCAGGTTTTGAATCTGAGTATGTTGGCCCCCATGCCAACCTTCGGAAATGTCTATTTTGTAATGAAGACTGATTCTGAGAGGATGGAAAACCTCGCAAATGATTCACCTACATTCTGCTTATCCCACAGTTGAAGGCATTTGCCCTTAATTCCAAGTTAGCAACAACTATGAAATACCCAGTTACAAGTCAAATTCTGGAATTGTCACAGACATTTTTGACAGCTCACATTACTCAACACTATGCAATGTACGTGTGAAGGTCAACAACAAGGTATTCAACCATACATATTTTTCAGATCCCCGAGATGTGTGCACTTGCTCATGCTATTTATGAAGAAGAATTGGACGTACATCATAGATGAGTAGATATGGTCATAGCACATAAAATTGACCTTAAACATGATCCAATGAGCTAAATTTAGGCTGAACATGCTCGGACTTGGCCAAAGTTGAATTCCAATCTACAATAGGATGATTCATGGTTGGTTTTCAGAGAAACTGAATTTCAATCTATGGTAGGGTGATTTAGGGAAAATGAATTTCATTCTAAACTCAATCTATGGTAAGTTGAAAGTTGAATTTCAACCTATGACAGGTTGCTAAGTTGGGGTTCACAGTGATATGTCATGCCCTGTGAACAATAGGTCATAATAATATAGTACTGGGGAGAACTGTACTGGGCAGCAGCAAAGCTAATCTACAGAACCAGCCCAAAGATAAAGGACATGAGGAAAATGGAAAAAAATGTCAAGAACTCACTTAATGATGTGCCAATTGTCCAAACCCAATGATGGGCTTTTTCTCTCTAGATATGTCAACATCATCGATAATCTATCTTATCAGTTATGCAAATTGTGCTACCCAGTTTATTAGCATATGACCAACATTTGAGCAGTCTGGAGGTGGCCTGGAAAACTGAAAATATTATAGCCACCAAACATTGTCTCCAGAAATGACCACAGAGCTATATAAAAAATGAGCATAAAAGATATGATACACAGGCCAATAATATATAGCATTTTTAGACATTTTTCCACCCAAATATACCAGGGTAGACAAGAATTGACACAACACACTCAGGCACAGCATCACAGAGTGATGATGTGCCCATTAAATTGCATGCCAGAGTTGAGGGGATTTTGACACTTCAAAGTATCTGCTGGTTAGATGCCTCTAGGCTTTGGGTTCTAGTAGGTTAAGACCTAGGTCAGCATCAGAGTTAGCATTAGAGGTTTGGATTAAAGTTAGTGTTAGAATTAGAGGAATATGTCTCTTTCACTGGTAGTGCACTCTTAGGTTAGATTAGAGCAATTAAAGCTCTGCCTACTAGAAGGCAACCAAAACGTGGGGTATTGTATTGCATCTTGTACATTCTCCAAATATACAATCAAAACTTTTTTATTTTTGACAAGTCCATATTTTGCCACTTTTGGTGCTTATTACAAGGTGGCGGTGTACCTTAGCTTGAGTCTGACCCCTTCATTGGGGCTGGCCCAAGAACTTTGGATCTCAAATTCCATTTGATTTATAACTGATGCCAACTATGTCTGTCTCATGACCACTTTTTCTTCAAGATATATCAAGGCATTAATAGTTTCTTGGCCTGGAAAAGCCTTTCTTTCAATTGTGGAAATAAACCCCAGAACCAGCCTCCTAAGTTTGGTTGCTCTGTCTCTGTCTCCAAAATAATTCTAGAATCATGAGATCTCTGTTGTTGAACTATTTCCAAGTCATGTGATTTTGTGGCTGGCAAATTTTCCATATGTTTCTGTCCTTCCTGTGAGTTATACAACTTTTTTTTCAAGGTTACAACATGATTTCTGGGTTGGTCAATTTCAGATGATAAGGCTACAGTATGCTCTTTGAGTGGGTTAACTCCAGAAGTCTTTTTGGATAAGGCCATCATATGATTCTTGGGTGGGTCAACTTCAGATGCTTTTTCATAATCAATGTCAATTTCCTGTCTGTGTGCATTATCTTCTTCTTGAACCTCCTGAGCATCCAATATTTGCTGGGTCTGCTGAAATGGTGCTGAGTCTGACAAATGCTGAAGGATTGGTATGAGCATAGTACCCCAAGCTTCTTCTTTGGTTTTTGTGAGTTGTCCAGGAGAGCGAGTTTTCTCAAATGGAGAAGATTGTGCAATGGTGGAAAGATCAACAGGCTCTGTGCAAAGGAAAATTTTGAGGAAACCAATGTCAAGATTTTGGCCAGTTCGCAAGTAGAAGGTCTGAGCAGAAGCACCTCCAGTACCATAACCAATAGTGAGGGCTCCTCCATTCTTTGGCAAGGGAACATCAAGTGTGTATGTCTTGGCTGTTGATGGGGTTTCATAGTAGGAGACAACAGAAAGATCACTAAGATCAAAGTAAAAAAGATATGGATATAAATCATATGGTGTATTGTTGGTTAACTTGAACCCATATGGGATATTAAGGTCTGTGTCAGCCACAACTTTCATGATGCCATCCTCATATAGATTGGGACCTATTGGTACTAGACTCTCACTAATGTCCTTGAGTGTCTGAATTTTGGGTGGTAGCAATCTGTGAAGCTCTACCTGGACACTATTATTGATTCCAGGATTGTTGTTTGTTCGATTCAACTTCCAGTAGAAGTGGGCTGCACTATTAAGGACTGGTGCCAACTCTTCTGGTATAGGCATGACCTGATAATATAACTGAGTAAGTCCATATTGAATGATGCGTTTATCCCTGTATAGGAATATAATGTGCTGGTTTTCCATGGCCAGCTCAAAATCTGCATCTTCTGGTTTGTCAACAAAATTAATTGACTCCAAGTGGTTCCATTCCAATTCCAGAAGTTTGATCAGAACATCATAGCATGCTCCAAAACCATCATCACTTGGAACATAAAGCTGAAGATCTTTCCTGTGTCCTATTTTGGTTTGAAGAGCAATAGATGGTTGTCCAAGGGTAAAATAAGGAGCCCCATGAGGAAGCTTCAGGTCAGTTGAAAATGGCCCGAGTTTATCAACAATCAATATCCCCAATGGTTTTTTGAATGACCTGTCAGAGTTAGCATAAATTGTAAATTCTGCTCCTTTAGACACTCCTGCCACCAAGCCTGCATCCAACACAAAATTTCCATTTTGAATTGTGATGTTGAAGCAAGTTTGGGCATGCATAGATATCTCAGAGTTGAATAGATATCTTCTCTGGTTCAAGCCTTCACATTGGGGGTTCTGACTGCATTAATATTATTGTTAATATAATAATAGTTTCAACAAAGAAATTAGCTTACTTGGGAATTGCATCCATCTGTGTGAGAATGTCAATGTACCTCAGCTGATCAGGGGGGACAGAACGAAGGAGCTTGAGGAATGAATCCGAAAAGCTGCCATGACCATTGATCTCTATGGCTGATTCCGAAGGGCCACACGATGCAATGAGCATGTGAGAGCCCAGGTTCCCACGAAGAACATTCAAGGGCCCAGAACCTCTCCGGCCAGAGTCCCAAATATCACAATCCAGATCCTCCGAATGGATGCTAGCCTCAACATTCACACAACGTATGTTTACGGATGGCCACGTGTCGTCCCTTTCCCCACCCCGTGTACCAGAACCCGAATGACAGCAGTCAAAAACAAGAGTCTGATATATATCGTCAACCATCGAAATGAGCGAGAGGGAGGAAACGTACAATGTTATCACCCTTGTTGTCAGCAATTTTGGCAATTAACGCCCCGATTGTACGATCGGGAATAGCTGGAACTTTCTTTCCGGGACTTTCACAGTAGTCCTGGGGTACGATTGCTTGCATTCCGGGGGAGATTTCGCTCCCGTGACCAGCGAAGTAGATGAAGATAGGATCTCCTTCCTTGATACGCTCATCGTTCTGTAGCTGCTCGAATGCATCAATGATAGCACGACGGGAAGCAGATTCGTCGAGTAACATTTGGATTTGGTCCTGAGGAACTTTTAGATAGCCCTCGAGATAGTTGTTGACGGAATGAATGTCTGGCACAGCACCACGAAGGGGCCGAACATGAGCGTAGTGATTGATGCCTATCAGCAGCGCGAATAACCTCGGTTTCGGGCTGATATCTTTCGTGAGCTCTCAGAAATCCAATCCAATCCAATGCCTGGCTGACCTCGTGTAGATGGGTGGTGACTCAGGTTCGGTGATACTGGGATTACTGGACTCAGCACACACTCTGCAGAGTCAAAATCTGTCACCTACACCGCTTCATGGCTTCGACTCCTCTGATAACTGCAAGATCTCTTAGCGATATTGATTAAACTAACGATAAACGCACCTCATAACTCTCCATAGCTGTCCTGCGCGATAGGTGCTCTCCGATGACATCCTGGACTTCTGGGGGGGTCGAAAAATTGCTGCTGTCTATCCGTGTTGCTCGGTTAAATCGCGGTTTTTCTGGGTGCGATTACAAATTCAATGTCGTCCCACTGATTGCCCCAAGTTCTTTGGCGGAAAAAGGTTTAGGCGTGGGTGAAAACTTGTAGATAGATGGCCGGTCAACGTCGGGTATGGGTTTGGGCTTGAACCGTGAGAACCACTTCCACTTGAAGGCATCGGTTTTTTGGACATGCTGTAAGTGCAATTTAAGAAAAGGAGAGCATGTAGTCGACATCGAACAAATACCTTGAAGGAAATAGTAGAAGGATTGGAAGGAAAGATCGAATATTAATTGATGATGAGTAGAGCTTGAGTAGCGTGTGTAAAAGTTGCAAGTTATCTCCGAATCTTCCTAATAACCTCCCAGGTTGTCACTCTCCCTGTATCCACGTGGGGGATGCTTCGCTTATGATAATTCCATTCAATATTAACCTGATTCCCAGCCCCAGTAAAGATTCGGGATAGGTAATTGCGACTCTTCAAAATGCCCTCCAGACTGGCGAACTCGGTCTGAACTATTAACGCAGCGCAGGGTCATTGTAAGCAAAATGCCAAAGAGGCGCCCGGGGGACTTATGAGAAGCCGGGGTAGAGATCTGTAACTGCTCTACATGCGCTTGTAAGCGCTTAATTACATTAATTACATACGCAAGCGCTCAAGTTCTGCCTAGCGGTAGTTGGAACCCTGATACTGGTGGCTATTCAAAGTTCTGGAAATATGGGGACCTTGCTCTAAAGCGCCTAAAGTATCGGAAGACGGCGATCAAGTAATGGGGAGGTGATAAAACAGCTTTCCTCTTAGCGAGGGTTGAGCGAGCCTCGAGGGAATAAGGACGGTGGTTGACGGGCCGGTTTTCTGTCCGTGCACGTGCGGAAATTGCCGGCAATTTTCCCAGGGTGGATTGATAAACATGGTTGTGCTGGCAGAGGGCACTGTGTTTCCCCAGCCTTAGCCCAGCCAGCCAGCCAACGCTGCTACAGCCCTCCTACCGCTAATCTCCATTTTTTAAATCCACTGTGAGTCCTCATTATTTCTGCTCATCGTCTCTCTCGTTCCTTCGCTGCATCAGGCTCTCTTATCACTCATTGGATCACTCACCGTCGTCGTCGTCCATATCGTACTCGCGTACCACTGGGTGGTGTGCGCCGCTTTGTTTGTTTGGCCCGACCCCTATAGGCGCGTCGCGCGTCGTGCGCTCTGCTGATCGGAGCACTCGTTCCTCTCAAAACCAGCTCATTCTCGCGCAGTTGGTCGTTGTCATGAGGCCTCTGCTCATCGTCGACGTCTCTGACTTGCATTAAGTCTAACCGGGCTTGTTTACTTGATCTTTTTTTGTCATATTCTCTCTTACCCGCTCTCAAACATGCATCTGACGCGACGTTACCTATCTAGATGCCCAAGGAAGCCACGAAACCCAGGGTGAGTATTTTGGTTCGACTTTGGCACGTCAGGGTCCAGGGTTGGGTGTCCAATCTCGACGCATGGTGCCCATACGGGCTCCTATGCGCGCATACACCATCCAAACCCTCTCGATATCCTCGGGAGGCGTCGAGTTGGGCGAAAGCTCGTCGTCGTCGTCTGCTAAATGTCTCAGGGATGGTGTTAATAACTTCTTGTTTCTCTCATAGCGCAAGGCTGCAGAGAAGGCCGAGAAACCTGCCCGCAAGTCCAAGAAAGACCCCAACGCACCTAAGCGTGCACTCTCTGCGTACATGTTCTTTTCTCAGGACTGGCGCGAGAGGATCAAGACTGAAAATCCCGATGCGGGCTTCGGTAAGCCTCTCCCTCGTTCCCTGTTCCAGTGTAATTCGTATTGAGTCGTGTCTTGTAGGTGAGGTTGGAAAGCTTCTCGGTGCCAAGTGGAAAGAACTAGACGATACCGAGAAGAAGGTTCGTTATCTCCCCAGGATGCGTATATCTGAACTCGACCTCATGTTGCAATGCAGCCATATATCGACCAAGCTGCTCGTGACAAGGAGAGAGCCGATGAGGAGAAGGCTGCTTACGATGTTCGTAAACGTTTTCTCTCCTGCTCCTACCAAACCTGAATCTTTTTTGTAGAACAAGCAGAAAGGCAGCGGAGATGATGAAGATGAAGAAGAGTAAATCCGACTTACCTCGACAATGTTTTTCCTTATGTCGCTCCCTGCTTTCCTGAATATCCGTCTTCTTCCCCTTTGCTCCATTAATCCCTTCTTCACTTGTTTCGGTTCTTACTTTCCTTACGCCTGTAAGATGTATCATAATTATCCTCTCGGTTTGATATTCTGGTCCACCCTTTTCGCGTTTCCCCGGCCTCTTTACGTACGGTTTGGTTATCTTATTTATCATGTCGGGGAGTGCGTCCTCTACTGCCTGTCACCCACCTTTATTTTCCTCATCCCATAGTTAAACATTGTTGTCTGTACAGTCACGCGTTGCAGTAGTTTTGTATTCTCAACATGCTTTCGGCTTTTGTGAATGTTGCGTTGGACCGGATGGCTGCACCACTTCATTCAATATTTCTTTCCTGGCGTCCTGAGTATCGGACTTCTCAATCACCAGCCAACCAAAACAGGAGTATGAGGTTAGTTTTCTCGTATTTTTTTATGGATCGTAATGCATCCGATATTTATTGCAGCCCGGTTGGTCCATACGCTTACCACTTTCGTCTAGATTTCATGTATACATGGCCGCAGTCGTCTGGTCAACATTGGAGACATACGACATCCAAATCAATCTGATATTTATACCTCTTGATTTCATTTACTGACCAGTTGTTAGATTATGGCTGTTATGATGGATACATAATGCAAGTAACAACGATACATTGATGGAAGCGTTAGAAAGCAAGTGTCAACTAGGGGCGTGGGAACCAAGTAATTCATAAAGCATTAACTAACGCCACCAATTTCTGCAGATCTGCAAACGAGGCTGCATCATGAACTTGTGTATGATGCCACTCAATGAGAGGCACAAGGTCCTGCCCGTCGTCCTGGTCCTTTTTGCCATATCTCCAGTGTGGGCCCATTGCGCCGATCCAGTAAACTTCAGCATGCGCAGCGCCAATAAAGGCAGCGTCAGTACCAACAAACGCAGCATCAGTTTGCGTTGTTAATTGTCGCTCCAATGCGGGAATTCCAGTCGGCCATTCGTCGGTATTCTTGACCTCCACGATAAGAACCGTACGCAAGGTAAGAGGTGACGATGAGGTTAGCTTTAGAATTTCAATCGCGGGGATGTGGCTGTTGCCGGAAGGGCGGCGGTGAGGATTGACCACGAATCCTTCCTTGGAAGGGAATAGGGCTGTAGGAAAGGGACGGATGCAGTGAAACGGCTCAACACCACCACCACCACCATCAAGCAATTTTATACCCGAATTTGCATTATTCTTTGCGCTGTTCACTCTCTGCATATGCTGGTTCTATATATTGCAGACCCCAACGTGCGAGGCCCTCAAAATTGACTGTCGTCGGGTGCCTTTGTGCTCACGAATGTCTCACATCTAAGACATTCCTCTTCAACCCAATGATGGCAGCCGCCCTCCTCATCACAAGGTTCCTTGGATAAGCGGCCCCCACTGTTCATTGACAACATCATCACTTGCCTCACCGTTGTGGACTTTGCGCACACGTCAAGTTTTTTTCAGCCATCCGTCATCACACTGCCTTCTTAATACGTTGACACCATTCGAAAATATTCCCTCATTGGCATACGTGGATAGTTTTGAAGATTTTGGATCAACGTTTGCTCAGAAAAATAAATAATTCGTGAATACTAGGTCATAATAGTACAGTATGTATACAACCCTATCACTTCAACGGTCGATCTATCTGCTCCCAAGCTCCACGAAACAAAATGTTAGCCTAGTGTTCGAAAGGAAGCAGATGATAACAGCTACTTACCTTGAACAGCCCACAATTTGTGATGGCTAAGCCTCCACTGACTCGACAAATGCTGACTCTTTCTTCTCTTCAAAGTATTCATGTTTGTCCGATTCCACGTTGGGAACTGGCCCTTTAAACCAATAAACGCCACCATACTTCGGGAAGTAATAGTAGACCAAGGATAGTATCATGACCCCGCCGAAAACCACGGCGGTGTAATTCATGTCCGTGACACTCGTTTGCGGGGAAGACGGGAATAAGAAGACGGTTCCCATAAATGCCATGAAGAGGACAGCGATAATCGCTATAGGAAGGCTCTAGAATAGAAATCGGGTACGGTAAATGATAATGGCAATAGTTGGTCAACGAGCTTACGAAGATACCCAAATGGAATGGGCCAGGTTTGAAATCGTTATCTCCAGTGAAGCGCACCGTGATGGGAACGGCATAGGCGAAATAAAGCCCAGTCACCGAGAGTGCAAACACGGCATTGATGGCCTGGGTGCCAGCGAAAGCCAACAGGCCAAGGAAAATAGCCAGGATAGCATCGAACCATACTGTGTTCACCGGCGTCTTCGTGTAGCTATTGATGCAATACAACCAGCTAGAGAACGGAAGGGCTTTCGTGTTGTTGGATACACGTCAACGCGAATGAATATATAACAAACCTGAATCCCGGCTAAACGCAAATGTTTGACGACTCGCAGCAAGAAGCTTTAAATGTAAATGTAATCATAGTATTCATTTCAGATTTAGTGGGCACAAACCATGCTGGACCCCATCATGTACCTATGAAAAGTGCATGTTAAGCTACAAATCAGCAGATTGGGGATTCCGAGACGCACTGCACAATAACAACAATCGACCAGATAGCAAGAGTAGGTTTCTGTCCAAAACTCTGAAAGAAAATCTGGGCCATTGGTTGATCGCTGTCCACGAGTGAGGCGAGGTCATCACCCATGCAAAATGCAAGAGAGATATTAATTGCTGCAAAAATCATTAAGCTATGACAGGAACCACTGGCTCGATGAACTGACCTAAACCCAAAATGCCACCGACCCCAGTCGAGCTGACAATAGCCCAAGGGACTGCGACTGCCGCGTTGGAGGCTTCTTCGCTAATATGGACGGGAGAGTCAAAGGAGCCTGAGGAGGATATGGCTTAGCGCGGAAGGAATCAGCGAGGGAAAGGGTACAAGGCTTGCAAATGGTCCATAATGGTGCGAGGAAACTCAAAATAAACGCGTAGCCATTGACCCATCCATTTACTAAAGTAGGATCGGTTTCAGCGGGCAGCACAGCGGGAATACATGCACACCGTTGTAAAAGTCCCATAAGGCCACTTTGGCAGAATTCTTGAATTCACTGGGCGTAGCAACAGGTAGGGCGATGATAATGGCTAAACATAACCTACGGGAAAATCAGAAGCTGGAAGTCGGAGGAGAATATCAAGTATAAACTTACAGCACATTGAGGATTACGTAGACGGTTTGAAGGCGTGCTAGAACTACTGTCCCAAGGCAACAGACAACAGCGTGGGATAACACGACGCCCGCATACACGCCGCTTGAATAGTAGATAGTATTTTGAGATGGAAGCTAAAGCAGTACTGACTCAAGACTCACAAGAGTTGTGCTGATGTAGGTTCATATGACCCCCCTGAACCAATCGTAACTGCCGCCATTATCTGTACCGCGCATCCCCAGTCGATCGAGGCAACGCCAGCAATCGATCCAATAGTGTTTGCGTCTGGCAGGTAAAAATCAGGGCGCTTGCATGGGGAGACTCGAACTGCGTACATCCGACGAGCCAGCACAAAACATTTCTCCACCGCGGAGAAGCAAATGAATAGGTCCAAAAATAGAGCTGTTAATTTTGGATTCAGATTCAGATAAACAGAAGAATTTAAAATTATACGTACACCGCCAGAAGTTGGAGCAGCTGATGCAAGCTCGGCCATGGCGGTGCCAACGAACAATACGAATACACTCGCCACCAACCACTGAAGAAAGAGTCAACGATATCCAGAGATATATAGAATGTAACTCACCCCCCATACCATCGCTGGGCCTCCGCCATTTGGGATGGCATAAAAAAGGACTGACGCAATGGAGGGCAGTAATCCAATGATAGAGAAGGAGACACCAAAGACCTTCGCAAATCAGCCAAAATTTCGGATAACGCGACCAAAAATCAATTACTTCTAGAGGGGTAAAAGCTCTCTTGAATTCTTGCTTGTATCCGAGAGTCGCTAGGAGTTGTTCGTCCTTTTGCCTAATAAAATCTTGGCGAGGTATAGCGACAGAAGCCATCTTGAAGGTGAGAAGGCAAGGCAAGAAACCGGCACCTGCGGAGCAAAAACGAGGCCATATGGACATAAATTTGGTTCCCACCGACTTAATATCGTATAGGTTGAATGGAAGATGATAATCAGGCGATGCTCGGGGTAATTCGGTATCAGAGAAGCCCCTCCAGATATGATGGTTTTCCAGCCCACTGTCTACAACCCCGAAAAGGTTTAAGTTCATCAGGTGACCCCCAGATGTGTAGAGGAATTGAAGACGTCACCAACGTAGTGGGGCTCGAGGCAAGCTCGAGGGCGGCAGCCATCTTCCTGCAGCCCAGTTCAGTCTGGTTCCCTGGAAGTCCCGAATAAGGTTATTGTGGCTTCGATAACGAATGGGCTTATCGTGAACCCGAACCGAACTTATTCGAGCCATTAGACCAGTGTGATGTGTAAGTTGGTGACAGCCTCGCCGAGTCGGACTTTCGCAGTTGGACGAGTGATATTTTTTCCCTGGAATAACACCCCAAGAAAGTGAATATGATGATGGGTTCAAAAATATACCAAGGAAGTCTCTCAAAACTGGGTTGAGGCCGTGGCCAATTGGTGATGCGAGATCAAACGCGTCGTCGACCTGTCACGTCTTTCTTGTGATCCTTGTGACCCAACGCGTCAACTCCGTCACCCACCAGTCTTCAGCTATCTTCTGATCATCTGAAGCGCACAGCGTCTGAGTGCCAGGATTTTTCCTCAAAACCTGACGAAACTATGCCTGGACCTTCCAATTCTCGCAAAAATAAGGGAAAGTCTCGGGGGAAAGGTTCCAAACGACCTAGTGGGAACTTGCCACGACCAGCTCCAGTCGACCAGTGCAAGGGTGGTCACAAGTATCCGAGCCCTTCGAGTTCGCCTTCCTTGCCATCTTCACCTTCGCTAAGGACGCCCTCACCACTGGACAAGGAAATCATCACTTCTTTCGAAGGGTTCTCTCTCGAAGCACATATCCCTCAAAAGGTTGAACAAGTTATGTTCCAACCACCGTTCATACATGACCCAGGAAATGGCCCTCGTGTCCGGGATCCACGAATATTCATGTCTTCATTCTTTGCAAAACCTGCTGCACTTGATGTGCGTCAATTGTTGAGCTTATGCATTCTGAGCGTCCTCACTTATTTTCCATTGACAGGATCCACTTTGTGCGGAATTCGCTCAGGAAGAGGTTCTGCAAATGTTGTGCACGGTGCTTCCAGAAGAAACTGCATTGGTTTGTTCTAATTGTATTTTCAATTCTTCCAATCGCCGAGAACTGCTCAGATTCTGTGGTACAATAAAAGCCGCGCTGAGAGTCGCATCTGCCCGGCGTGCCAACGGCTATATCGGCTAGGAGACCATCTACCAGACCTCATAGATGAGGAGCCCAATGAAGACAAGCCTCCGTCACCTCAACTTCTACGAGAACAGAAAATCAGTGGTCTTTGTGCGTTTCGTACTTTTTTATGTATCTGTCTCTGCATTAAGTGTCTTCTCTTTTTGTTTTTTTTTTGTTTTTGCGTAGGCTCTCCTGTTTGCTTTATCATGGCTTCCTTTAATTTCCCAAGTGTTATCAAGTCAGCATGGGGTCGGATGGGCGACGAAATGGATGACACCACCTGGGATCTCCTCAATGATCCCGTAGAAGGGGATGCAACAAATGACACCCGCCATACATTAGGAATGCTCGTAAGAATGACTCGATTGCACGACTTAGGTCTCGCCCAGCTGTGTTTCGATGCTGAAGAAGCGTCGATGCTTGAAATGGCAGGTGAAGTATTGCAAGTTGAAACCTGATAATTTCTTTCTTCCATGTCGTTGTTGTCTGCGTTCTACCTCTCGGACTGGTGGAATTTATATTATTACTTATCCATTATACATTACTTATTTGCTTCGACTGTTGTCATGTTTCTCCGATCTCCAAGTTGTTTTTCAATGCTTTCTATGCCGGCCGACTCGCCAATCATTTAATCCTGGATCTTTTCTTGCCAGACTTGTTGGTGAAGGTTCTCTATCTCTAGCTGGCGATGCAGCGAGGTATACGACATGTTTTCTTTCTCTTCTTTGTTATGTAAGTGCCGCGTTTTTGCGATCAATTCAGGAGGCGGGACCCTTTTATGCTTTAAACACAATGGGCCCTCCTTTCCTTATTACTCTCTCTCACTGAGGGCGAAATTCATATATCCCCTCGAAGGTCAATATGGCGGAAGCAGCTAATCAGCAAGGTGGCGTTTTTTACAAGGAGGGCGAATTTGCGAAGTGAGTGCTTTCATGGTTACTTGTCGTTTTCCTTGGCCTCAATACCTCTAGAGCACAAAAATGCTACCAACAGGTATTTAGATTCAGTTTTTCATCATCTTGATACCTCTCAGTCTAATTTCATTTCTTTCAGGCCGTGAAGCTCGATCCTAAAGAGCCAAAATACGCGTCGAATCTCAGTGCCGTTCTTTATGAACTGGGTCGATACGCTGCATGCATCGTGGCCATACACCTTTCGTGGAACCCTTTGCGGCTACAAAATGGAACACCTCTGATACCTCCTGAAACGGACCCACTTGCCATAAAACTCGCGACGCGATTTGCGAAAGCCAAACTCAACGGCATCAGCAACAGTACGATCTCGCTTCACGGCGAAGCACCCACACAGCCAAATGCTATCAAAAACGATCAGGTAACGAAGGATCTGGAGGCTGACGTTGAAAATTTCGCGATGTTGGAACGTGATGGGAATATGGATCCAAAAGTAAAAGAAATGAAGTCCATCTGGGAGGAGTGGCAGGGTGTTCGCGAAAAATGCTCAAACCATTCTGCAAAAGAATGTCAAGTGACCATTTCTGCTGCCCAGACGCGTTTCAACGCTATGCCTATCTTCAAGAAAGCTGCGTGAGTTGCCTGGTTCTCATAACTGATTTCAATTCTGAATATTTCTCAGTGACCCAACCATGGAATTCTACCGGGTAACTATCCCCCACATATCAATTTCTCTTTCTTATTCTTTTTTGTTAAAGCTCGGGCATGATCCGGTGCAATCCCTTATGTATGGCCTATTTGGCTCTACCACGGATCAATATCGCCTCGACGGAAACCCAGATTACACTAACCAACGGGAATGGTCCTTCCTTTTCGGTGGCTCTGGCGATGGTGAGCTTTTGCAGTTCCTGGAGATTTTTTTTTACTCATTGTTAATAGCGCGACATGTCTTTGGGACATTGATTCATCTCGCTCACATGTCCACTAGAGGTGGTAAAAATGCCAATTTCAAGGTCCACCTGACCCTTATGGATATCCATCCCGCGCCTTTGGCTCGTATCCTGGTTATATTTTCCCTTCTTGACCAAATTCGCCTGAGCAAGGATTCCTCGAAACGCGTAGAGCTCCATGCTGCGCTTTTCTATCTCTACACGTCAGTGCTCATGCCTGATCATTGTTATCAAATGTTGGTCTCCTTTGTCTTCCTTTTCACTCACGCCATCTGCTTATATACTGTTGTCCAGAGTCATGCAGACGGCAAAGTCGCTGGTGCTCGAACTTCCCAGAGGAACTCATAGTATTTGCCAATTTCTTTACGTTAGCCCAAAGAGCCTTCCGGTGGTCTTGGATCTTCTTAGATACTGGTCAACCCCCATCCCGAAATCGGCCAAAAAATTCCTCGAGTTCAAGAGCGGCCTCGGTTCGCTGGGGGGAGCATATGGTAGTTTAGGGGCATTGGCGGATCTTTTTGGATCAGCACTATCGTCTCAGAACAAACAGTTGACAGGAAGCTCAAGCTCAAGCTCATCAGACGCCTACGCAAACCCCGACGCAGAGTCTTCTCTGTTCAACAAGATTCATGTTGTTCTTCCACCCAGAACTCTCCTGGCAAGACATCCGGCCCTAGGGAAGTTGGTGAGGACGTACCAAAATGCGCCAGAGACGACTTATTCGGCTGTTGAGCGCGAAATCCAGGAGACATGGGACCCCAATCCTACGTTCTTCGTATGTCTTCTTCTAGCTCAAAATCGATCTGATTTAACAGTTTTTTTAGGACAAGGTCTCGACTGAGCATCCTCAGTACGCACTTCCAGGTGGTTATCCCAGCATATCAACGACCCCACTTCAAACGATTGCTTCTTTTCCGAAATTCTGCCGTGAATTCCAACGTGGTCCTATTGCTCCGTTTGCCCGTGGAAATACAGGATTCGCGGTTACGGCTCAGCTCTTTGAATTGGCAGCAGAGGCTATCACGAAATTGCATAAATCACTCAAAGTGGAAATCGTTCGGTCGGATGTGATAACGGGGGTTGCCAAATTATTTGCAGGGGATCTGGGAGAGCGTCCAAAAGACTTTCCAGTCACTTTCAATCGCATGTTCTTAAGCAATGTTCCGTAAGTAAACTTCCAACCACTCAACGTAAATCCTGACCTGAGGGTGTGATAGGGATTATACAAATGGCGTACTCAACACGGCTGTTCATTTGGTACCTCATCTCCCACCGAAGGGTTTGGCAATGGCAAATTGCCTTCTTAACACGGCTAGTTTCCCAACTATCAGCGATTTTTGTTACAAGTAAGCAATCCAATCTTTGAATTTAAATATTTGCATCTAACGAAGTCTGGTTAGCTATGCTCTTTTGCTTCCTCGTGACTTTCCACGAATCCTCGGATGCGAAGTCACGAATCCCCACAAGTCCTGCTTTGATGATATCGCTCTTATTCGCTTGCCGCTGCCTCGACCATTGGATCAATTGGCGACGAAGAAAGAGCTTCATATGTGGCTTGCTCAGCTGCTTCTCGTCACTCTTCGCAGCCCAAACTCCGGCCCTCCTCCTGGAAGAATTGACCTTCCGAACAATCTCACCGCTTTCCTCCATGTCCTTTGCCATTTGCACCGCGTCGGATTCCCGTCTCATTGGATTGGCGATTTCTGGCAGTCCGTGATATCTAACAACTTTTTCACTGATATTGCACTTTATCTTGGAAGGCTTCCTGTACCATCGACAGAAGTGAACAGCCGCAAGCCGCTTCGCAAGGTGCATCTTGAAGCGTGGCTCGTAGAACTTCAGGTCATCATGGCTTCTGCGAACCTTGCCCTTCCATTTTCTGTAGCCTTGCCTTCGGACTGGCCCTCTGTCGAAGATATTGGGACATATAAGGCACCTCTCTTGTCCTCAGACTTGCGGACGATGCCTGGTCAATCGACCTCCGTTATGATGTCAACCGTATCCCCTTTCATCAAAGCAATCGGGTTGATGTTCTATCAACCTAACAAGGAAGCTACCATCGCTGGGTTGGCAAGTCATGTTCATGCTATTCTAGAAGGAGAGCCTCGAGTTCGCGATGTGAAGGTGCAGATAATTCTTGGACAGGAAGAGGTGGACCTGAGACAAGGCGGCATTGTTTCGTGGAGGATGAGCAAATCGTGGTTTGAGAAGATGAAAGCAGAAAAGTGGGTTTTGGCTGCATACCGGACGGATCTCTCTCTTCCTGGTGGGTATCTAGATTTTTTGTGCCCTTGCACAACTAATGTCCTGACTTCTATTTTATTTACAGCTACGCAACCTCTGTCTGCTGACAAATGGCTTGAGGTCGCATGATTCCCTTAAGTGCGTCTTTCGAATGGGTCATCGCCGTGCCCTCCTTGGTAATCTTTTTTACCTTACCGCGCTTCTTTTTGTATTTTCTATATTGGTACCATGATTTAATCACAACGTTCCTAAGCGTTTATCTCCCGTGTTTCGATCCGTGGACAAACCGCCATTGGACGGGGTGGAGAATACTCTTCCTTTCCTCTCATCCAAGTTGCTAATATTACTTTTTCTCGCTTTCGCATCCAATGCTTTGGGAGAAGGAGGATTGCCACTTGGCAGAGTGGGTCGTCGTGTTGGTCTTCTGCCCGGTCTAACATTCCGTATTCATCCCAGAGCCGAAGCAATTTTTGCCGAGGTGGGTTTCCTTTGACACCGCGCGTACCACTATTCCAGCAGGTCACATCTTTGGGAGTCTCGACGATTTTGTTGCTAAGTTCTGCACCGAGAATCCGAGCGATATTCCGAGACTCCATCTAATTCTTGTGGAAATCCATCCCGCCACTCTAGACCGGACACTCTCATTTTCGAGTTGATTGAGCGCATATTTTTTTGGTAGAAGGCCCGGTGAAAGAGCTTGAGTGGGAGATAGCTCTATTCTACCTATATGTTTCTCTGGCAATACAATGCGAGGATTTATGGGTCACTTTCGGGTTGTTCAAGGCTCACCTATATGATTGAAGTGTCACAGAACTTCGCACCAGCTGCTGCTGCATTTGTCATCTCCATTCTCCTTTGATTTCGAGGAGAATCTCGGTTCAACCAACCTCGGCCTTGCTGTCGAACACCTCGATGACTAGCCGGACCTTTGGCCGTAACGTACATAGAACCAACAATATCAAGGGTAACGACGAAGGAATTCAAGAAGGGCAAAAGTCGGCGCTATCGGTCCCGGTACTAGTACTATCAACGCCTTCGTTGAACGACCTCAGCATCCGTGTCCATGCGATGGCGCACAAACCCACGCCGGATGAAATCTTAACTGACATCGAGGTTGGGGATCAAAAGGCTTTGGACATGACAAATGAACGAACTCCTACTTCCTCTTGTTTTGAGCGAAAAGGATAGATTGGGAAATATTAACTCAGCATCAATTTATAGCCTTCTCGATAACCGATGCCACCCCAACTTAAAAATCATTCTAGATGTTGGGCTATGTTGAGGTGCTGAAATCCGAGTTCATGAAGGCCAGTTTTACATTAATTGGCAGCTAGGTCATGCAAGATACATATTTTTTAAAACTTAGTGAAATCGTATACTACGACTTCGTCGCCGGCCTCTACCACCACGCGGCCAGAACATTCATCGAAAGCAGAATATTCTGGAATGCCCCAGTCCTCGTCAAACTCGACAACATTGGAATGACCAAGAGAAGACTTGGAATGACCAGAGGACTTGCAAGGGCCACGAGAAGACTTGGAAGAACCTTTTGGCCAAGAATAATAGAACATCTCGCGGGGAAACACGCCAGCAATCCTAACTGCGCTATTAAACCCAAAGTGACAATTTTTATCCCAATCAAACAGATTTAGAGGCATTAGCGTCACAATTTTGGGCTGCGATTTGCTGCTATGGCATGGAATGGTAATGCCTTTAATATTATACCTGGTGGAGAAAGTAGCCCTGAACTCATTAGTATTGCCGCAACAATATCGTTGGGAAAGGCCCAGGCGTCTTGTGTACTCGTGCCTCCAAGTGGGCAAGGAATGAGGCCATGTGGGAGGATCAGCAGAAGGGATATCGGTCACTGCTGCAATAGAGGATGTATCATAAAGACTGATGTTGAAGTTTGCAGCAACCAATATCTTATCTCCTGGAAGCAACTGCACCTCAATCTGTTCATCCTATGTGAGTTCATGAATGAATGCCAGTGGGTCAACTTACTCCAGGAAGATCGTCATAGATGACTTTTCTCAGATACGACAACGATGCAGCAGGGCGCCGATGTGATGTATTGTGAATAACAGCCTTGGTCCAGTCAACTATGGCAACATAGGAGCACCAATTGCGACTCGGACGTGTTCTAATTCCAAAGGCAATGAGAGTCCCAAGAAGAGAAAGGGAACGAAGTTCACCACAATCCTCACGATGGAAGGAGGAAAGAAATGTCGCGGAAAGCCTTCCCCTAAGGTTTTGGTCATCGGGCTTGAGAGTTATGTGCCAAACCTGCACGAGTTGGATTCGAACGTCATTCGCGAAACGGTGGACTATAAATAATAAATCGTCGAAAACTTTAGAATAAACCAGAGTTCCCACCTTTGCAAGTATACAAAGCAAGATTGAAAGATAACAGCGCAGATTCATTATCCATGTCCACGGCAATCTTTGCGGTACAGGGGTAATAATGATCCCGACTTTCCAATCGGGCAGCTGGAATCAAAAGCCCTTTCACTGGCTCTTGTGTGTCTAAATCATAGTATGAGACAGAGCCAAAGCGAGACACAACCAACAACCATCGTCCCCCGTTAATCAGAGTCAGGGCACGAATATCGGAATTATTGATGGAAAGCCGACGGATCAGAGTGGCGGGCAACGAGGTCCATGTTTTTCTTTTAATTTCTATGCTTGTTCGCCGCATAACCAGACATTCGAGCTCTTGGGAAGTGTAGAACTCCAGGGGGCGCTCAAGGCATAGTGGCGACCAAGGATGGGACACATTAGAGACATTGAAGAAGTGGACCCATATAGATTTTGCCCGCGTTGCTTGCGAAAGGTGTTTGCACGTCTTAATAATTCAGTGAGTGGATAGGTGATAGATTCCTGAACTAGACACACCTGTCTTAAATTCAGGACATCTTTCCAATCCAATAACATCGCCACCTCGGTTAAAATATCTGTTGGTAAATCTAACAACGCATTATCCTCCTGCTGGAGCCGTCCAACTCGCTAGAACAAAAAAATCTGCGGTGTTAGTTTGATCGGCGTTGTAATGTCTGGGCACTTACTGCCAGCTTGAAGAGATAGAACAGACCATATAAAGTTATATCATATGTTCGCCGAGTCGAATACTACAAATGAAGGGATTGAACTCACAAGACGCTTGCTGACTCGGGTAACCTTCATTGCTCACTTGAGAAAGTCGATGTGAAACTGTAACGTCAGAGATGGGACATGCCGCACCGGCACAACTTTTGTGTCCCAATTTCACTGGGGCTAAGTTGAACTAACACCCGTCACTCTGGCACCCCGAAACCAGGTCGGCCATGTTGCTTACTCCGTAGCCTAACAGTATAACTAGATAGACTGATGACGATTCCGTAATATGTCGAGCCTTCTAAAAGGATCATCTCCATTCCATGTTCCCGCTGATTCTTCAGACATAGTAGGCAAACCTTCCTGTTCGATTACAAAAGACGCAGAGATGCTTGCGTGTAGAGTTGCTGCGAAGGCCCAAGGCATCATTTTCTGTGGTTTTCGAACCATAT
>Ga0307517_10003328_pt1 | contig 25029 bp, 24 predicted proteins | sample 23_EM_MG_FD_194515 | JGI IMG/M metagenome (GOLD analysis project Ga0307517, IMG submission 194515) | Populus trichocarpa ectomycorrhiza microbial communities from riparian zone in the Pacific Northwest, United States - 23_EM | ecosystem: Host-associated > Plants > Roots > Unclassified | place... | reverse complement strand
ACAAGAGAGGGAGGGGAGCGAAAAAACACAACCCGATACCGAGGCCTTACACAGGCAGATCCGGGAACTGCTGGACGAAAGGGAACGATCCCTAAGAAGCAAGGAAGACTACCAACAGAAGGTAGCGGACCAGCAAGCCCAGATACACCGCCTCCAGGAAGACGTCCAAGGACTTCGCAGGACGGTGGCAGGATCGGGATTCAGCTTAGGAAGATTGAAGAGAGAGGTGGACGAGGCGAGGAAAGGAAACCAGAAGCTCGAGCAACGGAACCACGAGCTAAAGAAAGAGTTGAGAAGAGCTGGGCGGAAGTTGCTCGATTTGGGCAATTAGCATCGAGGGACCAATGCTAGGGGGAGACAGGAGCTAATGTCACAAATCGTGACTAAGCAAGGCAGATTTCACATGACTAATACTTATTAGTCATAAGGTATGTTGGGTTTTTGCACTATGACGTCATTTGACTCATAGCTTTCACATGACTGCGCACTTGCGAGTCATTGGTTGATTATGATTGGTTAATGGTTACATGACGTCACGATGGTGATGTCATACGATGTAATGATTTCGCACATGGCTCAGATTACGAGTCATGGGTTTCACGCATACGACTTATTCGAGCGTATGATCGGGTTTATTGGTTTGGATCGAGCGAAAAGGATGTGCGCAGTTGATTTGTAAGAATCAGCTGATGGATTTCGCACCATGACTAATTATGAGTCATGGGGGCTATGTTACACAATGGTGACAAGTCACCAGGGTTAGGGTTGTGGGAAGATGCCTATAAAAGGAGCTTGGTTCCGACCAAGATATAGGATCTTCACGCAACTATCTAAGTACTTTTCTATCCTTAAGATATTGCAATACGATCACGCTTTACTCTCTTTACATACACTCCTCCTCTACGAGAACCTACGCTCTAAGAACCTGGAGACTATTGTGATAGTCTCGACAGGTCCCCCGAACATAGGACTATTGTGATAGTCCTATCAAGCACGACAATCCACCCATCTTACTATCTGAAGAGATAGTACCCCTCACGGAATAACCAAGACAAGCAAGCCAGTTCCGTACTATCTGAAGAGATAGTACATTCCTACGCCTTGGTGCAGAAAAGCGAGACTCGCTTACGCAAGAAACGACGGTCGTTGCCTGTTGCATACGTGTTCAACAATAGGATTGTTACACCATTGATGGGATCGAGTATGCGAACTAATGCCAGGCGATGGACAGCTGCCGCCTCACTTATAATATTGCTTATCTTGAAAAGTGCTAGCAACCGAGCCACCACGCATCCTCGTAAATCTCCAGAGTTCGCTTCCCCACCAGTCTGGACCCACACCCAATCGTTTCTAGAACCACCGTTGCGAAAGGCCTTTGTTCCAGTACAGTGGACCCGGTGGATCTGGAACCTGTCAGTTTCCTGCAAGTCAGGCACAGGGATTTCAAGTTGAGCAAATCCTTCTACAGGAAGTAACCCCAATTCGGCGGGGTCCGCAGGCAACCGCCGGTCTTCCACAGCAGTCTACCTGATAAAATGCAGTATCTCCTCCATCATGTTGGAATAATGGATATCGAGGGCTGTGCATAATTCTGTCAGCGTACTGGCGTTCTTCATACGGCATAAGCACCCGGCGAGGTGTGCTGCGACCTGAAACAGTCGGCATTTCCATCCCACTGTCTTCTACCACGATCACACCTTCAACTTTCGAAAGTGCTTCTATTGTCTGAAACCTTATTCCTAGGGCGTACTGGCGGCCATAGTGTGACAAGATCTGTCAGGCGGCTTCATTCTTGTTTGACCTGCGATAGCCATGTTTAATCTGATCCTTATATGCTAGTTCACCGATCTCGGTTGAATACATCAATATGGATCCAAAACGCTATACGTGGGACGCCAAGTGAGTCAGGTAGTGCATCTTGATGAAGTTGAAGTGGTTCTCACACCATATCAAATCTGCCCGCCTATCAGACCTTTCAACCCCCCCCCCGATCAGCCAGCGGACGGCGATTAGCGACGGTTCTGTGGTGGACTTCTTTAGCACGCTGATCTGCCTTTAGTTCCCTTGGCTCCCAATCCTGGCAATTTGCTTGAGCGCGGGTAGGCTTCGAGGTACGGAACTCAAGAACAATGTCCTTTGTCCGGTGGAATGTCTGCAGGTAGCTTTCCGTGTAGGAAAGTGTGTCTGGTGTATGACTACGATATTGAGCCATCCGAGTGAATTCCACCACTGGCAGCACGCTAATACACTTCAAAGCGCTCTTGAAATACTGATACTGAGAACTGTCCGGATTTCACATTGCGGACCCAAATACGGCTGAAATACAACGGCCAAGATTGCGCATCTCCTTTCCTTGCCATTGTGTGATTTCGCCATAGGCCTTTTTCGGTACGCTGAATCCGGGGTAAGGAGGAATTTCTTTCCACCCATCGTCGAACCCCTGCTGCCGTTTATGCTTTTTCAGGAATCCTTCCACCCATTCCATCATATATTTGAATAAGCCAATGTAGATGTTGTCCAAGAGGTCCAGCTTGTGTAGGTCTGCGGGGCTTACTCGGTCCAGTCCGGTGAATACATTGTTTCCTATTTGCACGCCCCACTGACAAAAGTATTCTGCAATGCCGGTCGCTTCTGACTGCGCATGCCTCAAGGCTTTATCTATATATAGCATGTAGTCGCGGGTCTTATATATCCACTGCGGATCCCCACCGAGCTTCTCTCACAGAACCTCACACTTTGGGCATCACTTGCTGCCTATTCCTTGCAAGGCTGCATGCTCAGCATGATCCACGATCCAGGCTGACAAAATGGGAAAACAAAGGCGTGTTTTGCCGTCTGCACAATCCATTACCGTTCCTTCTCGTGCAACCTGCTGTAATGGTGCCAGGACAAGCTCAAAGACGGCCCGTGTTACGGGTTAGCTAACACGGTAGGATTCTGGGCTAACTAGGCCAAGGATATTCGAGACAAAGGAATATAGGTCAGGAAGGCTCAAGAAGAATTGTTCGATAAAGTAATAGAAGAATATCATAATAACTTATAATATTGTTAAGGTCTCTTCTCCGTTGCTTGATGATGTTCTCAACCATCGGGGAGAGCCCTACTATTTATACTAATGTTCACGCTACTTTGACTCCTCTAGTAAAGAAGTATCTTTCTAAAAGTTCAGTTCGTCAGAAAAAAGTGCGAACACTGTTTGACCCTGAATCTTGCCCGGCTTGACTCCGAGAATCTCCCGACTGCTATTTCTTCTGAGGGTGTCCACACTCCACCAGTAGTCAGTCTTCGATCTCTTCGTCCTAATAAACTATAATGGAATATGCAGTCTAAATGTCTACATACCAATAGTATTATGAATATAGAGTGATCAAGTCCGATATTCATTTATCAATGCATAATGTATATGCATTAGTAAGAGTAGAGAACTAGTTCTCTAATCATCATTCCAATCAGTTAGCCATATCTTGAAACGTGAACTCTTTGTGGTTCCTGAGTAGTCTCCCTGATGCCTCCGGGAAGTCCCTACTCAGGAAGCTTGGGTTCCGATATATGCTCTCTCCCATGGTAGCATATACCTCGCGCATAATTATGCAAGCTATTCCCGCTAGGGTAATAGCCCGCAGGACATCCAGGTTGGTCTGCCGCTGGGCTTCGTTGGCACGGACTGATTCGCCAGTGAACTTTGGTGGTACTGAAACCAATGCCAGAAGCAGGATTGGCATCCTGGCAGGGCTGCTTCTTGTCCTCAAAAGGATATTGCCGATCGTCATGTATCCCAGCCAGGCTTTCTTCTCTCCGGCGAAATTGGTAAGGTCCGTCTGGTCAGATATTCCGATGATGGGCACCACTGTGGACCCAGCGGGCAAAGCTTTCTACCGAGGAAAGGAATAGGATGTTACCACTGGAAACACCACTCCAAGAACTTGTCAGGACCAATCTCATACCTGCATATCCCACCACCAGTCTGCCCTATGCATCTCTGAATATAATCGCTCCCCACTTGAATCATATTCTCGAATAGGTGCTTAAACCATATCTGAGCTATAGGCGACCTGACGGATCACGTAGCGGACACAGCCAGTAATATTTCGAGAATAGAAAGTGCTTGCGTGTCGACCATCATCAATACTAGCTTCTGCCCACACCAAGTATTCACGAAATGGGTCCAGTATGTCGCGGTGTTGTCGCAAGGTATAGGCGGACCGGAATGATCTGCTATCCGTACCGCCTAAACCTTCCGCAAAGTACGCGTCGATCTGCGACTTGGCTACCTTGCTCCAGACAAACCAGCTCACCAAATTAAACTCGTGTTCAGATGAGAAAGGACTCCAAGGGTTAACGGTCATGGCCTGGTTGAGCACTGTATACACAGCAACCTCGCCGAGTGGTCTGCTGGCACCCGGAATAGTTTCTTGACCCGAAAGGCGCACGCGGACTTGTAGGTGAGAAACATCTTCCGTGTCTGAATCGTTCTGCATATCATCTATCTCACCACCTACTAGATGGAAATCTAGGATCTCGAGCCTGCAATCAGATTCGTAGTCTAAGTCGATCAGGTTTTCAAGTTCATCTCGAACAAAGGTATGTCCAAGGGAAGCCGCGTCCGCAATCGCGGTGAGGGAAAGAACAATATCAAGATGCGTTGTCTGAAGGTTTCTTTCGTATCCAGCGGCTTGTTGATAACGTCGCCTGCAATAAGGGCACTTTGTTGGCTTTGAGGTCATCGTGTGTGGTGTTTCTCTTTCAAGTAGTCTGGCAGATGCGTAAGCAGATAGGCTGAGATGTGCAGCAGACTCAGTCTTTCAAGGTGAAGGGTAGGTTCTTTTCAAGCGGTAAATCAAGAATATTTCAAGTTTGTTTAGTCGGATGATGAAGGGGTCCAGACAGTCAAGCTACCAACTGTTATTCACGGTTTAACTTGGGAAACTTGTTCTCTGTTGAGATGAGACTCTGGGAGCCTTGGCTCATGGGTCACGGCTCCCATGCGGCTCCCATGCGGCTCCGTTAAGGCTGAAAACCTTATCTGAACCCTATCGTCATTGTGGGTGGGTCACGTGACTTTGCCAGATATTCAAGTTTGTACAGGGTACAATCCTTCGAACACCACTAAAACCGTCCTCGTGCGGCCTATATAAGCTCTGTCTTCCCCCTCTTCCATCTTCTCTCCATAATCCTTTCCCCAATCACAATCACGTCCGTCATCCGCCAGCCCATCCTAACAGGACCCACAAAGCTCAGCACAACCTCTCACTCGTCCGCAGTATTACCAGTGTATCCTCAGCACATTTCAGATTACCTATCTGCGTTTCCCTAACCAATAACCTCTTCACAGCCATTACCATCCGCAGAACTCCCTTTACCATCTGCCAGGCCCGCTCGATTTCCATTTTCGAATCTTCCACAATCCTTCATCCTCAAAAGTACCAGCATCTACTAGCGGCCATCCTCCATCCGCTGAGGGACCATTTAAACCCCGCCAAAAAACAGCCTCTTTCTGATCCATGAACCACCCCCCACCACGATCACTATTACAATGGCAGCCTCAAAGGTTGGTCTCACTTGCGAAAAATTGGCGTCCTTTAAAAACGACGGCGATGTTACCTGGTGTAAGCACGTTTGCAGCTTCCCCCACCCACGAACCTATAGTCCGGAGTATAAAGCCTGGCGAAATACTATGAAAAGTAAGATGGAGCAAGACAGGATCCCAGGGTCGAAGCAGAGTACTGCTGCCCAATGGGCGGCCATCCAGGCACATGCTCTTACCCTCCGGCCTGTTAGCCAGAGGTCAGGACTCTGGCAGGCTGATAACCCCCGTGGCGCACGTTTTACCGAATGGCTCGACCTTTTGCTAAAGGACATAGCAAAAAAACATCAGGCTATCTTAAGAGACATCTTGAGAGCACCTGTTGCCGCTGTTCCAGTTGCGGACCCCACTCCCGCCAGAAATCATCGTAAGTTATCCACAAGTATCCACAATAAAGATGTACCATATATGCTAATACAGCTCCTGCAGGTCTCGCCGGTCCGCGGTCTGTCCGTCTCTGGGTAGATGAGCCATCCGTAGTCTGCCCAAGCAGCCCACTTCCTGTCAGGATGGACAAGATCCTGTGGCAAAGTCGTAGACATGTTTACTGGATAGAGCTAACTGAGCCCACCTTTCCGAACCTACTAGTGGGCATAGACAAAACCATAGCACCGGGAGTCGGATTTCGCATGCTTATTGGTGCGACAAGACCGGGTACACATCTGCTGCAGGACCATCCAGAGGAGCCGCTGCTGCTTGCTGAAATGATCCGAATCACAAATAGCCGACTTGTCCGCATATGGTGGTCATTGAATTCTCCAAGTGAACTAATGAATCTGCTCTTCTGTTGCCATCGAAGGAATGATACAGAGGATAGCACTCCTCCTCCCGGTGAGATCAGGTTTGCTCCACATGATAACCAGGGCCCCCCTCCAGACGCCACGGATGACACGTCCGCCGGTAGTGATGATAGACAGAGCTCAGATGGCCACCAGCCAGAGTCATCTGCTGCGGCCGCAAAGCTAACTAACTCATCAAGAAGCACCAGGAGCGGTAATACCACAAAAAAGCCTAGGCGAACACACAGCATCAATTGGACGGACATTGGCGAATCAGAGCCAGAGTCTTCTGGTAGGCAAGCTTCTGCCCCTCGTGCTAACTTGGGCACTCGTGTTTTGAGGTCTAGTAGACAAGGAGAACGGGAGACTGACCTAAAGAAAGCATCCCGGACCCCAGCCAATTACAGTGGTAAACGCAACCTCATGGTCATGCAAGAGGGCGATGAGCCATACGGTTTGGATGGAAATCCGGAACCCCTGAGGATGGTGGCCCGCCAGGTGGGGGCAATCGATGCCGGCATTGAGGTTGAGCCGGACACACGCGATGGGGAGCATAATCTGAGTCGGCAACTTGCTGACAGGCCTAGTCCGACAAACGGTCCGTCTCTGTTTACTGCCAATCCGGGTCACCATCATGCGTCTGCAGCCTCTGAGCTGGCCGAGGCGAGAAGGTCAGCTGCGCCTCTTTTGATGCTGGCCTCAGGGGCCGAGCAGCCTGTCAACACTTTGGCGACACAAGTCGATACGCCTGGCAGAAGCCATTCCCCCTCCAATCCGCCTACCAGTGATGTGTGTGCGGATATTCCGACAGCTGAAGAACTCGGACGAGAATTAAGCCCGCCTGCTGACTCCCCAACCGACTCGAGTGCATACGCTACACTGGTAAGTTCCGGTTACGACTACCAGGTTTTTCATCCACGCTGTTGGCAATGTCTGCCGCAGTTCTGGCAGAAACGGGCATTGGGAGTCCGCTCAAGTCCGTTTCTATCCTGGCTCACTAGCTCTGCGAACAAAGCGCTCCTGCCCCGACCAATGTGGCTAATGTCTGGCTAGCTCAGGGCGCAGGTCCATTTCAAGCAATTTACAAGTACTAGACCACGATGGACCATTTGACTTTTTCTTTTGGTGTCTTCACTTTTGTTTCTAGCGTTCATGTTATTCTCGCTGTTTCCCGACTATTTCTGTTTTAGATTAGCCCGCTACGTCTGGGCTACTTGCCCTGATCAGTATACTTAATTTAGACCTGCGACTGTCCGCAGATCCTGCCGGTGTTTCCTTTGGGTGTTTTTCATTTGAAGTTTAACTTTTAGAGTTTTGCGAGTTATCCTTGTATTTCTTCCTGCACATTTTTGTTTGGATTGGCCCAGCTGTTGCTGTTCCGGGTTGCCCAAACCCAATGTAGTCTACGGACACTTTGTTGCTCTACGGGGTCCCTCTTAGTGTTTTGCAGACCATTCTTGTTTGCCACTAGCTGTTCTGCGTTTACCGTGTTGGCTCGTGGGACCTGCTCTCTGAATCTTCGCGGATCATTCTTGCTCTTTTCCAGCTCTTTTTCGTTTGGTATATGTTCTCTCTGCTGCCTTTCGCGGTTTGCTCTTTGGACTTGTGCGGATCATTCTTGTTCTTCTCTGGCTGTTTTTCGTTTGGGGTTGCCCCATTCATTACCATTCCTATCCTAGCTTTTCATCTTATATCCCATCCGTTGAGCCTGAGCGGCAGCTTTCACTTTCTGAGATTAGCATCCGGGCCCGAGCCCTCGCATTACCTGCATTTGTTTCTGTCCTCTTGGGAGACATACTCAAACCAGATTAGTCCGTGCATTCTGATAAATCTTTTTTCATCTGGTTCAGGAACCCCAAGTACCTAACACTCGTATTACCCCGGTGAAATCGCAGTGCGGCCAAGTCTTCCGGTGCAAATTCCTATATCAAGTACCAAGCTGCAATTTGGACGCGCGGTGTGTGCTGACGCCAGCGGACATGAAAGCTGGTGATGATCTGTGAATGTCCTTAGTTTTTAAGGAAGCTGGGCCGACCATTTCGATCTTCCAAGTTCACACCCAATGGCGTGCCCTGAGCTACCTACCAATAGAGGCTTCCTGACACCACCTGCACCTCAATGTCATACACTGCAATTCTCTTCTATTACTATTCACCTGCATACTATGTCACAACAACAGCGGCGGCTTATGGCAGACCGAGCGAGTTCATCGAGGCAGGAAAGGCAAAGGCAAAGAGAGGTCCTTCGCGGAGGTTTCCAGGGATCTGGATCCCGGGACGAATTAACTATAATAACATCACCCAGTGTTGAGACTGTTATGGCTAGGTCCGCTGTAGGTAGGATGAGGGATACCGTGCGGGAGCCAGCTTCTTCAGGACTCCAGGTACCAGAGCCTGTCCTGAACAACCGGCAGCAGGTCTTACAGTCAGCAGATGAGAGTCTAGACTCTAATCATGGGGGATATGAGGGTAATGATGGCCAGAGTGAGGAGAATGAGGAGAGTGCAGAGAACGAGTTAGGCCAGCATCGTGACGATACGGATCATCCATCGGCCTGGGGAGCACAAATACCAATTGGGCGTGAGTTGCTTAGCTTGCAGCGCTTGATACTGACAATCACCCCTGGGAATACCCAGAATTCCACCAGGAGGATTAGTTACCCTGGACGGAGAAAGTCTGCACAAGTACGAGTTATCCAAAACGGTTTTATATCTGCCATTCCCTCCCGTTCACCCACAGAGTTGAATCCACTTGGGATGCCCGTGATAACCCCAAGTCAGCCACATCCAACAGTGCGGGAAGTGGATAGCGGAGAACAGCAAGCTAGCAGTAGTCGAAATATGGCAACCCGGCTTGAGCCTACCATTCTAGCCAGATCCAGTGACCTGATGTGGGACTGGACGATTTTTATCAATCTATTTCCGGACCCAATTACCCTAACCGAAAAGGTCCGCACATGATGGAGCGATGCCTGTACCAAATTAGACTTTCCCGACTTTGCTGATGCCACCCCACCCACAAATGACCAGGTAAGTTACCCTTAATCGATAACTAACATCCAATCCTAGACTAAATACAGTTGCCACTGGTCACTCATTTGCAGATCCAGGCAACGCACCGCGGATGCAGATCTCCGTATCTGCATACAGCAAAGAAGGCAATAACAAAACTCTATAAGCTGAATATTGAGGATCCTCCAGCCTGCGCACAAAGAGTGGAATACCTACTGGAGGAGGATAGGTTCATTTGCCCGACGGGCAGCTATGAGGTATCTTTTTGACATTTTTTGGGATTGTTTCTAATCGGAGTAAGAGTAAATCGAGCTAATCCGGCGGACAGCCAATTCTCTTAGATTCCTGGCACCCCAGAGACCTGGTGTGATATTTGCTCAATATTACTCTGACCGAAAAGGAAAGGCATAACGGATGAGGGTTTCCTGGATAAGATTGATGGCCCGTTTATCTGTCTGACAGCCACCATATTATGTCATTCACTGCGATGTTGGCGGACTGGCATCTGTATTGATAATGTGGCTTTCACAAGGGCCACTTCTGGGGGTAAGAAAAACAATTTGTACTGGCAGGTTTCTAAAGTGTCCAGATAACCCGACGGCCTGGGCATACGGACACTTTTGAAAACAGCAAGTACTCTAGTTAGCTGAAAGGTCAGCTAACGGATAGATAGCCCTGCTGGAACGTCAGACACGATCCTGTGGCACAACGGGAAGAGTTTGGCAATGTCGAATAATCCAGCGGATAAGGACGATATTGGAGGCCAGAATCGCCAAGGAGCGGGGAAAGCGGTTCGAGAGGACAGCAGGACATGATAATGATGAGTACGCATTGAGGCGGGAGTTTGGTACTGATACGGAGCTGGATGAATTGGAGGCCGCTGGCGGCCTCGTGAATACAGGAGGAGGACCTGGTCGGCACGAGCCGCGGCGAGACCATGGGCCCAATCCGGGAGCACTGGTTGGTGCAGCGCAGTTCCAAGACCCTGGGGAGGCGGAATTGCATCTTGAAGAAACCGATCGAGAAGATAAGGACAATGGTTTTATCACCACTCGATGATCGTGTATATACATGTAATAAAATTAAATTAAATTATGGGTGCTAAAAGGGTCAGGAATGGTCAAACAATAGTAGTGTGGGAGTCGGCGGGCAGGAAAGGCATGAGAATGAATTGCACGGAGATTATCAGCCGTGCAAGTATGAGTAAGGCATCTAGCGGGCAATTGTAGGTTCGCCAGGCATGGGAATGTGGCGAGCACATGGTTATAAACTGCGCAGGCTGGGGTAAGTCGTCTAGCGGGCAGCTGTAGGTTGACAGCCACGGGAATGAGTCTGGGGGGCTGTGAGAAGCCGGGGAAGACGGTGGGAGCCGGCGAGCGGACTCTAAGAGGCTGGGGAAGACGGTGGGTGCCCGTGAGTGGACTGTAAAAGGCTGGGGAGGTGGCGAGAGGCATGGAGTAGACAAGATAGGATGTGAAGAGCTGAGGAGAGAGCCGCACGAAAGGGCAAGAGAGGGGGGAGGTCCACCGGAAATGGCAGAAGAGGGGCTAGGATCAGAGGGTGGAGGAGGAATGGCTGATCGTATTGGGAGGGATGAGGGCGGAGGAAGTAATGACTGGAAAATGTCCACCGAATACGCGAGGACTAAGGGAATCCAGGAGTGTGGGAGAAGCGGAGGTGATGTTGGTGGGGTTCCGGATGAGAAATGGATTCAGGGAGAGGTTAGTGACAGGGTTAAAGGAGAGAGGGTATTATGGCAAGAATGCTGGTGGCAGGGCATATCGTGGGGAGAGCCGGAAGGAGAAATGTCGCGGCCGCAAGATGTCCGCAAAAGGGCAGCCTGGGAACGGGTGCATTGGGAACGAAGGGATGAAGAGGCTAGGCGCTGGAAGTAGAGTATCAGGGGGGTGACTGCGCCAGGGGGTATCAAATGTGTCAGGACGCAAAAGGGCCTCGTCCAATGTGTCCGGATGCTGACTTGCCCGTCCAGACGCATTGGATACGCCCCTTTCACTTCCAGACGGAATGAGCCCGGGCCGATGCTCCCAGCACAGGAGTTTACATTATAAGCGCCTGGAACGTCCGGCGCACAAGGTGAGCGGGGAGAGCCAGAACGCAAGGTACTTTTTTTTGCTGATGTTCAGTATTATCAGATATGTTTCACGGATTGTGTCCTTCGCTGTTGGGACGCAAGTAGGAGGCCGGCTGGTGCCCTGAGGCTGTCGCAATGCCACAGCCAGAGGACGGTGTTAGCTTCACAGAGTAAACGTAGAGTAACCCCAGAGTACACAAAACTAGGTGGACTCGGAAAAGCTATTCTTTTCCCACATGTCTAACATGCTACAGGTTATTTTCTGAGACTGTGATACTGCATCTAGTCCGTTCTGAGAATCAGGTGCTGCGTCAGGTTGGGTCTGGTGTGTTGGGTGGTAGGTAATAACGTAGGCAGGTTATGTTTGGCATAGTGGTCAACTATAGAAAGAGAATTCACACGGAACTTAGACATCTCGCTCAGCTCTTAGAATTTGCTCTAATTAAAACAAAAAACTCATCACAGAAACAAGTGTATAGGTAAAATATAAGTACTACTTCATGATCCTTCTGTTGATCACTACACCTATCTCTCTATCCTGCCATGCCTTTATTCCTTTGTTAAATAAAGGCAAGACATGCCTATCTAATCTCTTTCAAATCATTAACCATTCTACCTCAATCTCCCAAAATATGAGAAAGCATCTATCCGATCTTTCAGACTCTCCCACATCTTGCAAAGTCAACCACATCCTTTCAACAGTAGGCTGGTTGCATACTGATTAGCGATTAGGATTCCAGTATCAGGTACCTCAGACACACAGAACGCACAAAATACAGCGTATTATTTTTACTGATGTAGTTTACTTGTAGTTAAATATACCAAAAAATCAATTTAAAATTATACTAGCTTATAAATATGGTATAATACTACCCTGATTAGGTAATTCAGACATATGATTGTGATGTGAAATATGTCTTACTTGGCTTTTCTATACATCAAACCCAGTTACCTGAGGCTATTGAAAACATGTCGAGGCCTGTTGGAATATTTCCAGTATTTTTTCTAGTATTATTCTGATATACATTTGGTCCACCCTCGAAAGTAGCCAATTACCTCAACATACTATAAGGGCTTCTTGAAGCCTGAAATATGACTGTGCAACTTATTTATATTTTACTATGACTCAATCCCCACTCTTCTAAACCCCTTTACTATTCTGCATAAATACCGAATTTCTTCTATTCTAGTCACTTGGTAAATTAACTTGAGTTTTATAATTTGGTCCATTATCCTCTTTATACTTCTTGAGATATAGGGGTTAAATGTCCAATTTTGCAGATACGATTGAAACCATGTTGAGAGAATACTACATAGTTCAAGTTTCTTGTTGCATATACATATAATTGTAGAATGTATGAATAGCTGAATATCAAAACTGATCACTTTGTACTTCATTTTACTATTAGTATATAGACTAATAAATCACATTCATATATAGTTTATAATGGAACAGAAATCAAAGACACTTGACTTGTAGAGTGAGGACAGCCCCTGAGAAAATAGTAGTTTATGAAATTTCTGGGTTGAGCGATGTAGGTTTCTAGTGTCAAACGGTGTTTGCACTTTGTTCTAATTACCTGAATTGTTCAACTACTACATTCCAACTAGAGAAACAGAGCTAGCATATACATAAGTATAAATAATAGGCCTTTCCTCGGTAGTTGAAGAATTATCAAACAACAATGCAGACAGCTTGGTAATATAACAAGTCATCAAGTTATAGTTAATACTCTTCGATATTTGATTATACTCTAACTATTTATCTATACCGAAATATAAATTGTGAGTCTTCCTAACTATTAATCTGTTAAATATCCTTTACCTAGTTAGCTTGGAATACTAATGAATTATCCACCCTGTAACAAACACATTCCCATTTATAATAAAGGCTCTTAACCTTACTCCTCTCGCTTGTTCTTTGGGATTTAGTATAGGCTAATACAAATAGACAACTGTTAGTTATTGATACCTGATTGCTCAATACCTGTAGTTGCAATTACAGTACTACCACCTATTTGAATTGCATAAACACAATTAAACATATCTTGGATTATGAACAGCTATACTATATGGCTGTAATACTGTTTCTATAGTTTCAATGATAGCCTTCAAGCATTCAGTAACTAGAGACTTTAATCATCTAAATTATACTAACCCGCTCCTAGTACTGCTGAAACTCTTCTTCTAGGTCTTATTGGCTATCACTTGCTGGAAACACTCTGAAACTCTGAACAATGGTTTCTTGAGCACTTTTCAACCAGGAGTGTTTCATGAAAGTAAAATTACTGATCTACAGTTGCATCTAACTATAATGGGTACAAGAATCCTTAATTTTTTCTATAAGTTGTTCACTATAGCAGTTATTTTCCGGTGTAAATTGTTTTTCGTGTTCGCCGGAACTTCTCTGAGACACTAACTTAGGGGCTGTTTGGCGTGACAGCCAACCATGGTTTACAAACCATGGTTTTAAAATTCAACCAATCAGGAACCTAGAAATTTGATTACATAAGAAGTTTAAAGAGCTGTGATTGGTTGAATTTTAAAACCCTGGTTTGTAAACCATGTTTGGCTGTCACACCAAACAGCCCCTAATTTTAGGCATTCATTATAGCGAGGTGCAACTGTAATCCTATCTCAACTGCGACAGAACTAGGCGCGTGATGAACAGAGGCACTTCATAAGTCAAAGTAGATTAGTCAAGGTTAGAATTACAAAAGATCGCTTGTAATTAATCCCTGTTCGTAACCAATTTTACCCGCCCAGCTCAGTCGCGCCCCAAGTACTTAGCTTTTTAAAGTCACCCGACGCTTTGCATATATTAGTACGTATTTTAGCCCAGAGCGTCCGGAGACTTTTTCAATGGCCAAGTTGAGACTGTATCAATGATTCCACCCACCCAATAATGCACCTTTGGAGGATTATATACACCCTAACTATCCACCCCATTCTATCTCTCCAAAGACTGATTCTCATTCGTGCCTCTCTTTGCTCCCCCCATGACCACCACCTGTAATCGAGCTAAAAGCATCTGTCGTTTTGAGGATGGAAGTGGAAAAAAAAAAGATAAGAGTATCGAGAAACAAGAAAACGAAAATTCATCAGACGCCCAAACCCCTTTTATAGTACGAAAGAGAATAGGAAAACTATACAATACCAGCCCATGATTTGGAAAATTTCGCCAACGCGTCACTAACCCGTTGGATATTTCTTCTCGGTGCAAAAGACCATGGTCACATTAATCCAGCCCCGTTGGCCCCGTACTTGGATGTAAGAGGAAAGAAATACAAAGAAAAAAAGTAGTCAAGGCAACTCTACATTAGCCTATGACGCAGGAGCTGCAGCAATGGGTTCCGCAATTCGGGTGACCTGGTTTCCGGCACGGACAATGCGCTGGTTGTTGCTGTCGAGAGCAGCGTCAACATCCTTGTTCTCCTTGGAGGCCTGCTTCCAGATCTCGACCTCACAGCCTCCGCGGATGACAGCGACACGGAAGTTAGAGAGGAGGTTGTGGGCAGCGTTGGAGTGGTTGTACACACCACCGTTGAATATGGCGGTAGCGTCCTTTCCAATTCCGGAGTTGATCATAGCCTTTCCGCCAGGATGGTCGTTGATGAATGAGGAAATATCATGGACAACGCCGGCAACAAGAATAAGAGCGCGTCCATTGCGGGCTTGCTCTTGGTACTCCTCAAATTCCATGACAGGAAGTTGCTCCAGAGGAACACCCCAGTCCAAGGTGGCACGCTTGCGGTCAAGCCTCTTCTGCTGTTGTTGAAGACGGCCTTTCTCAATTTCGTTTTGACGGAACTCCTTGAGGTCGTAGGCGAGACCAAGCTGTTTCCAGACCCAGATTATCCACTTGGTGGGATCATCTGTAAGACATTGTTAGTGGATGGTTAAAGGATGCACTGGCCAAAATTTCCCCAAAATAGGTGCAAGAGGGAAGAAAAAAACCCCAAACTTACACTGATGCCATTCGATGGCGTTGCGGTAGTCGCTGGGGAACTCGTGATGGAAGTTATGATATCCTTCGCCAAGAGTGACAAGAGCAGTGATGACGTGATCGCGGGGAGAGTTACGGTCGTCAAATGGTTGGTCTCCGAGCCAATGAGCAAGAGAGTTGACACAGAATGTTGCCTGTTGCACAAAGAAAATCCTGAGGATGCCGGCGTAGACAAATCCACCAACCCAATCACCCCAGCCCAATCCAGCAACGAGGCACGGAAAGACGAGACCCATGAAGATCACAACAGCAAGATAGTTCTTGTGCTGCCAGACAACAATGGGGTCCTCGTTCAAGTCAGAAATATCGGTACGTCCAATACGCTTCGGGTTCTGCTTAAGAATCATCCATCCCACATGGGAGTACAGCAATCCCTTGCGGACACTATAGGGATCCTTGTCGGTATCGGTGTAACGGTGATGAGCCCTATGATCACGAGACCACCAACGAATGGAACCCTCAACAGCACCACCACCAACAGCTGCAAGGAAAATCTTCAACGGAAGGCGCGCAGAGTATGAGGTATGAGCCCAAAGACGATGGTATCCGGCGGTGATACCAAAACCAGTCCAGAAGTAATAGAGGACGGTCCAGCAAAGGGTTGGTGTTCGGAGGGGAGTGTAGACAGCTGCCCAAACACCAAGCATAGGAACCAAGACGATGAGGGTAATGTTGAGTTTGTCGATATGTTGCCATAAATTCCCCAAGGTAATTGGCTACAACATCAGACTTTAGTACTTCAAATTTTGGCAACCCCCGGCGAACGGGTGTCGATTAGGAGCAAACTTACAGTTTCGCTGATATGAGGACCGACTAATCTTGTCTTTCGGAGCTTTGCTGCAGCCCCGGCAGGGCCAGCCGAAGCGGTAGCAGCAGGAACCATGATGGTGGTGATGGTGATGGTGATGATGATAATGGTTCAGCTGTCGTCGCAGGAGGTAATGAGCGAAGGGGGAGTTTTTAAAGGGTGTCGAGCTGCGACGATTGCAGGGAAAGGGGGAAAGGCAACGACTGCCAGGTTGTGGGTGGTTGACGTTCAACTGACAAAATAGATCTGTTCCAGTTGAGGAGGAGAAGCAAAGGGCATCTTAAAGGAGGGCAGGATAGGGATGCTGGGGGGGTGATTTTTTTCTTGATTTTTCCCCTTTTCTCTCACAACATTCCTTGTAATCATTTTTTTCTTTCTTTTCTGATGGGAGCGGGCGATACAAGACAAATCTTGCCCTCCCCTCCTCCCCTCCCTTTCGAGAAGAATATGGGGGAACCTGCCGACACTCCTCTCATCCTCAACGCTCTCTGGTGCGGTGGCGGGAGTTGTGGTTTGCCCCCAGACATTGCGGATCTCAGTTCGACAGTTTCCAATTTGAGCAAGCCAAGACTCGCTTAGGCTAGCACCCGTCCCAACATAACCTTTTTTGAATGCTCAACAAAACAACATCCCAGCCCTCCTTGGTTCGGCTGGGGCAGCACGCATCAGCATTTTCTCTCGGCTTCTCACTTGTTGGGGCCGCCATTCTCGTGGCAAAGCCCGACGGACCCCACTGCCAACGAGGAGAGATATCCACTGCACTGCTTTGTACTTGTACGAGCAAACACGCGTACAGCACGAGCAGAGCAAGGTACTATACCTGCAGTGCACGGCCGAGATGCCCCTGTAATGAAATCAACTCTCACACAGTACATGTAGTACGGTACCGGTACTTGTATCATACGAGTACCATACCATATTGATAGTCTAACCTTTTTGAGATCATTCACCGTCTGCCAGTGTCCTTAATCCTGACGATGAGATTCGACAAATTTTCCAACATTTCTCTATTCATGAACGGCCTGATTTTGCCTTCGCATTTGAGCTGCGGGGAGGGAGGAAAAGAATTGTTTCTGGTACCCGCACTCCAAGTACCGGTAAGCCCGGCTGAGGCAGTGAGCCGATCGCGCCTCGCGTCGATCATCCCAGCATGTTCTTTCTCGTGCTTCCACCCTCTTCCAATTTAGGAAGCCTTCCAGAATAACTCCGATCATGAGGCTCCCTGATCTGCTGGCGCCTCCGGACTTTTGAAAAGGCACAAGACGATATCATAGGCCATATCCCGCCAGATGAAAAATAAAAACCTTGTGGCCTCTGTTCCAATGCTGGAAATCCAATCAAGGTGTGAGAGTGTGGCACTTGTCGTGATAGGTGATGTAGGAGGGAAAACCCCTCCCTGAGTACTGTGCCGAGAAAACCTATTCTATACCAGCCGATCTCGGGCCCTCCCTATAGAATGCCACCGAGGTTTTTTTATCCCAGCAAAAAACACCATGTTTCGCCCACAGCCAAGAGCTATCGTAGTGCTTCAACTTCTAAGCAAGAAAACACAATCACAAAAAATCATAAAAAATCTAAATATTTCATAAAAATACAACCGAAATACAGCTGAATTTTAGAATTTTCTCTGGCACAAAAGGGCCGCCATGAAGATGGCCTGTGTCGCTTAAAAATCACCCTTTTAGGAAAATGCTATGGAAGGCATGCTGCCAAGCTATGTTGATACAATGCTTCTGACCTTGTTTGGCATTATGGGGGATCAGTGGGTGAAACATCGCACTTTGCCGGGATAAAAAACGTTGCTGGCATTCTGTAGGGGTGGTCTGAGATCCGCTGGTATGGAATAAGTTTTCTCTCAGATCCTCCTGTCGTAGCTTTGACCCTGGGACCATCAGGAAGGCAAGATTTCACCGCCAGTGGAAAATTCCAAAGTACGCAAAACCCTCGAACCACCAGTCAGCACTCCCACCCAGCGGCCAAATACCGTATCGTAGTTCAATCGTCCAACTCTCCCCAATCCCCGAGATATGCCCGTTGATACAAATAACCCGGCAGGGCCCGCATCGCCGTCATCATATTAGGACGATACTTGTAAGAAAACTGATCAGGCAGGCGATGCTTCTCTCTTCTTTTATCTTCGCCGCCCATGTGATCATCCAAGTACGTGTGGTACTTGTACCATATCACCGAGCTTATTTCTCTGACACACCAAGCTATCTGGGCTCGCTTTGTGGAGCTTTACGACCCGGCTACTTGCTCTATAATCAAACTCATCAGCGCAGGAGCGCTGCCGCTCTCAACCATCCGATCCTCTGGTAATGGCTTGGGATACCTCTATTTCGTCCCGGAAGCCGGGTGTGTGCCGATGCTGAAAACCTTGGCGCTGCACTGAACCTACCATCTAACTTATCATCTGGACTGGAAACACGACACATGTAGGGGGAATCTGGGGGGTTTGGGGGTTCTTATCACATCGACATCAAAAGCAGAACCATAAAAGTGAGGTCCCAACCTTCTCCCTTTGTCCCACTGAGCCAAAGGCCGGTATCTTGGGTGCTAGTATTGTAGGAGAAATTTATTTATTGCAGACCTACTTTAATATCACACTTTCCGCCAATACTCGGGGGTGTACCTGGATGATCGGACAGACAGGGGTCAGAAAATGTATGTATCAGCATACATTTCCTGACTCTGTCCGTCCGATCACCCACCTACACCCACGAGTACAGCATGGGGCACGGCACAGCACCCCTCTCGATAAGCAATATTGATGTACTATAACTCCTAAACTATGCTCGGGTACTCCTTAGCTTAGGCTCATCCAAAATCCGAAAAATAAGCAGTTTCTTTTCTCCACGAAACCTCCGTTTTCTGCCAGCCCAGAGTGATATCAACCCAAGCTAGATTTGGATGCTGCACCCATAAGAAATGTAATAACTCCTATGACCCGAAAAACCTACGGAGGTACAGCGCCTAAGTGTTGTATATTCCGCTAGCAAGGGAGTGGTAAACTAGCAGGGGCGGGGAAGTAAATGGGGGATAGCGGGGAGCAAATTGGGGATAGCGGCTTGGAAGTTCACAAGCGAAGTAGAAAATTTTTTGTAGACTTTTTCTTCTTCATGTCCTGATTGACAAGATGCCTCCTTTGAAGAAATCAGAGTTGACTGGAGATCAACGCCGAGATTGTCAGCTACTTCGGTCGATCGGTTGGAAATATGCGCAAATTCAAGAAAAGACAGGGTTTTCGTGGCACCAAGTTCAATATGCATGTACCTCCCCGGCAACTCCTACTAAGAAGCCCGGCCGTCCTCCAGTCTTAACTCAGGCACAAATCGAAGACCTTATCAAGTATGTGTGCATGTCATCGCGCAATAGGAGACTTCCTTTTCAGCAACTAGCTGAAGGTAAGAAAGAAAGAAAAAAAACTTTAAGGTTGAAAAAATAGTGGATAGCTAACCAAAGCTCGATAGAGTTGAATTTGGGTGTTGGGAAGAAAGCGGTTCGCGCAGCCCTAATAAAGGAGGGCTTTCACCGGCGACTAGCGATGAGAAAACCCCCCATTACCGAACGCAATCGAGTAATAAGACTTGAGTGGGCTCGGCAACATGTTGATTGGACACAAGAGCAGTGGAACTCAATCCTGTGGACAGATGAAACATGGATTACTGGTGGGAGGCATACCAGAACCTGGGTGACTAGGAGGGCTGGTGAGGAGTGGGATCCTACCTGTATTGTGGAGAAGCATCAAAGGAAAAAAGGATGGATGTTTTGGGGCTGTTTCAATGGGGATATTCAAGGTCCTGGAATTTTTTGGGAGAAGGATTGGGGCCCAATAAATTCAGAGAGCTATTGTGCACATACAGTACCTATTATCCATGGGTATCTTGAATTGTGTAGAAGGAATGGGGTATTTTTAAAACTGATGCAGGATGGTGCACCTGGACATGCAGCTGGAGACACAAGAACTGAGCTAAGAGAAAGAGGCATTGAGGTTATTCAGTGGCCTGCTTTCTCTCCAGACTTAAATCCAATTGAGAGGGTATGGCATATTATGAAAAATTATCTACAAGATAATTTTCCAGAAAATATGAGCTATGATAGATTAAGGGAGGCAGTGAAGGAATCTTGGGCAAATGTTGGACCATATGAATTTAGAGAGCTGGTAGAATGCATGCCAGCTAGATGTCAAGCAGTTATTGATGCAAATGGGCTTTTTACAAAATATTAGATACACGCCCGTTACTACAAAATACATTTTGATATTGCGTCCGTTCAGACTACCGTTCAGATTACCGTTGACACTACCGTTCAGATTTCCTGGCCACAACTCCCATATGCCACTATGCCCCATTTACTCCTCCTCCCTTGCTAGCCGATCGCCCCCCTGCTAGTGAAATATACAACACTTAGGCGCTGTACCTCCGTACACGCTACCTACTACCGCCCGTTGCCTTGCGGTTTCGCCCGTGCTCGTGTAATTATCTGCGTTCATGGTGTTTGGCCAGCATACGGAGAGATAGACGGCACGGTACCTCTCTGCCTGTGCGGTGGAGTGAAGGGTGCATTCGGTATAGCAGGCGGGAGATTTTGGCGTCCCAGTAACATGCGGGAGGATGGTTTGGAATGTTCGATTGAGAGGGTTCTCTGTGGATGGTGTTGCTACAAATTGGCCGGGTTGGCTGTGGAGGTTTGGCAGAAGAGCGAGAGCTTTTCTCCAATCAGCTACTGGCCCGGACGATCGCATCATTCTCGTAGGGCATTTTCGCCGACCTCATGAGAGATCACCAGATTAATTTTTGTACTCGAAGAATGGTACAGGAATCGCCTTGTGAGTATGTCACGTTCGGGAAGGTATTCTAAGGCACGGCAAATTGTGTCGCCCTCATCTCTCACTGCTGGCACCTACCGTATATGTAACAATTGCCGTTGCCCCAGTACCGTATTTATCTTGAATAAAAGAGAATCGCGCTAAGAGGTTATGTTAAGGTTTAGACACCGCCTCACATCAGTATTGGGTATGTTATGTTGCCGATGATTTTCTAAGACAGAAAATAGGGAGAAAATTTGGACTTCACGGTCCCCTCTCTGTAAAGTGAGATGGCTGGAGAGAAGAAATAGGATCAAATCACGCAAAGAGATGTCTTAGCTTTAATATGACATCTTAGCGCGATTCTCTTTTATTCAAGATAATACGGTACCGGCCTCGCTTATTCAGCACCTTCCCCATCCTTGTAAGCATACTAAATTGAATCCTGATGAAAACTATCATTTCCTAATCATTCCCTCAAAGTCGTCCCCGGCTCAAACTAGGATTCCCAGCTACAAAAGTTGGGTACTAACCATACTGTCTGCTATAGAACAGGAGATAATCTGCTGCCAAATGCCCAGTATTATCATCACTAAAATCTTTTAGGCCCTGTTCGGCATGTACCAATAAAAATATATTGTGATAAAAGTTGAAAATGGCATATATGCCAATAAAAATATTCAGAGTTGAAAAAATATACGGGTGTTCGGCAACACTTTTATAATTTCAATAAAAAATAAATAACCATTACCCTCCAAGATACATTAGGGCAAAAGTCAAAAAAATAATATAAATAAAAAATAATTAGGCAGAATATTATTCTCTAATAGTAGATTGAAAATACAAGTTGAAACAAGCTAGCTTCAACTAAATGATATGATAATTATTAATGCTAAGAGTATGGTTCACTGAAAATAGTTGAAAATGTATTATATTAATATTTTAACAATAAAGGACAATTCATATTAAAATGTGGGCATTATAAGTTCTTTCTGAAACAATATGAGGCTATTTTTTATTACAAGTTTAGCATATAGAAATATGAATCATATCTTGTAATGTGATACCTAGCCCTACAATAAATATATAAAATAAAAATTTATACACATAATAAAAATATATCATGATATTTTTGTACATGCCGAACACACCCTGATAGAAAAACTTTAATATGCCATAATTTATGCTATAAAAGTCATTTTTATGCTATAAAAGTGACATGCCAAACAGGGCCTTAAATGAAATGTAAAAAGAGAGCTGTGTTTGCAGCTGACTTGTTCTGTAGCAATCGGATATCTTCAGATCTGAAAAGCCCCATCCCTACACTTCTCCCAGGTCCCGCTACCCACCTGGGTGTCCAAGACATTTAGGTTAACAGAAAATAACCTGTTTTCCTGCCACCTAGGTCCTCTCGCGCAAACTCCCTATTAACCACTTTCAAGTATGATAATATCATACCGGTACAGTGATAAATTGCTGTTGCAGCCTTACGGAGACACCGTGACCTACCCCTTGACTTTTCCGTTCCTGCCCCCTCCTTCCCTGAGAAGACAATCCCCCCCCTTGCGTTACTTTTTTCTCTTAATCTCTTGGCTTAATCTCCTTGCGATCCCATTAATAGGCAATATAAGTTTCTTTCTCGTCTTGAATACATCTCTCCACTTACTCTCTCTCGTGTCACTATTTGTTGGATATCTTGGGCTGTTCGCCGAAGCTTAGTCATACCTTTAGCTTGGTTGCAACTGGCTATGGGGCTCACTTGTCTTCTTTACCCTTTGTTTCGTTTTCTTTTCTCTCTTAACTCAACTTAACTGAACACAGTAAACTAAACTAACAAAACTGCTCTTAACACAACTCTCATTTTCCCTTTGAATCTCGCTCTTGCCTTCACTCCCAGTGAAGCTCTGTCCACAGTATCGCTACCCATCAAGCGGTCTACAAACACTTTATTCTCTCTACCGCTTAAAGAACTCGGCCGACCGCGGATCATTTCCAACACTACTCAACGAAGATTTTTTGGGCCGAGTGATTGACCATGATGCCAAGGAAAATGCTCTTTGCCCTGTTAAGACGTCTTACCAGAGTAAGAACCTCAGCGAGAAGATATTGGGCCGGATTTAGGTGCTTAATATTGTTTATCGAAGGGAATAGGGGCTGGGGAGGGGGAAAGAAGGGGGAGGGAGAAAGGCATTGATGCCTAGAGATCGTCTAGGGTTTTACAAACATACAGGATGACACAAGCCGTCACAGAGTATCACTCGGGAAACAGCAACAGAAAGTGGGCAAACACGATTTCCAGCACTTGGAAAGCCAACTCAGACAAACGGGTAGGGCCCTTGACCTGATTTTAATGTTAAAGCTCCAGCCATGCAATTGCACGCCCCGCGGTGATTGAGTGTTGAAGGGATGAATGTTGATAGAGTGGTAATGGAGCCATATTTTAATCTCCCTGGTTGTTCACTTCCAACCCTCTGTCCACAATACCTGGTGGCTTATTCTTCCTTCTCACGATTCACCGATACTCCGCCAACGCCAAAACATGAACCGACGGCAATAATAAGTCTTCAGATTCAAACCAATTGGCATTTCCAGAGCAAAGATGACTATGCGCCAACGCAATCCCAAACACCGAGACAGGGGTAAATACAGAGTAAGAGAATGAGAGAGGGGAAAGGGTGTGGGGTGTGTGTGGAGGGGCGGACAGCTATATACATTCTAGGTATCCCCACCAGATGACCCACTTGAGCTCGAAAAAAAGAAGCTGTGCACAGCTTGTAGTAGTGGTGGTGGCGGTAGAATAAAGCCTACAGAGCCAAATATCGGCGGGTGATCTGTAGGCCTAGCCCGCCGGACAAGGCTCCCCCCGGCAGGGAGTGGCACAGGATCAGGCCTCGTGCTTCTTACTTATCGGTGGTGGAAACCTCAATCTGAATCGTTTATCTGAGGATCCCCGAACCATTCAAGTATCAGTTACTCGAGCACATTCCGAAATGGAAGAAACAGGCCGGGAGAATAAATGAAATCGGGAAAAGACATACCCTGATTCTTGACAGAATACAAAAAATTCACGATAACGTCATTCTCCTGAATCGGTTGTGCATTGAAGTTTTTCCGAACCGCGGTGGCTAGTGCCTCCCTTCCGATGCGAACTCTCGCTCTCGCCGGTGACCTCCGCCCGATGCCGGTGGAGAGCACAGTGTTGTTAAAGCCCCCACTAGAACTTGGTATAGAAAGCCTGTAGGCGTAACGGTATCGATGGAGTGTTCGTATGTTGATGTCTGACCAGCCCATCTAACCCATTTTACTCGTTCGTTCATTAATATCTCGATAACGCTTGGAGATAGACCCCGAGAAGTAATAGGGTGAGGGGAAAATGAACTCACTCCTTCGATACCCTCATGGGCATGGGTACCGTTAGCATTCGTGCTGGCTCCGCCCCCCCCAACCCCGCTCATGCCGGTGCCGCCGTTCGAGGGCTTTTCTTGCGAGCTTGGAGGAGGGGCATTTTGTTGCCGGCGTTTGTCGATGGATCTCTCACGGTCGAGTTTGCTGACGGAGGTTTCAGAACGGGAGTCGTCATGGGGGTTGGGGCGGGGACGGGCTGGCGGCATGATAGACGTGGAAAGGAGGCAATGTTCCAGCTGGGAGGAGGAAAGGAGGGGAAGATGATGGGAACCAAGACGGGGGGATAAGGGTTGGTGATGAGTTGTGGCGGTGGGGGTGCGACGATAAGTGGAGGTAGGTAAAAGTGGGAAGATAATGTGCGAGGATCTATGGGTTATGATTAGGGCAGGACCTAATGGAAGGTTGGAAGAAGAGGCCTTTGGTTGGAAACCTGGATGAGGGGGATCTGGCGGGAGAATAGAATATTCACGGGAGAAAACACCTGTGCTCAAGGCCCGGGGGGGGGGGGGGGGGGTTAACAGCCAAGTTATAACTTGGA
>Ga0307517_10003327_pt1 | contig 25034 bp, 9 predicted proteins | sample 23_EM_MG_FD_194515 | JGI IMG/M metagenome (GOLD analysis project Ga0307517, IMG submission 194515) | Populus trichocarpa ectomycorrhiza microbial communities from riparian zone in the Pacific Northwest, United States - 23_EM | ecosystem: Host-associated > Plants > Roots > Unclassified | place... | reverse complement strand
ATGTTCACAGTTATTCCATCTGTAATTCCGTTGGTAAAAATGACACGTCATCATTTTTTTTTGCTTTATTTTAATTTTTTTTTCCCACTGTAATTCCCTCGGTAAATACCAGGGGAATATTTCCGTCGGTAAAATCCGTTGGCAATTTACCAACAAAAATATTCCCTCGGTATTTCTGTTTGTATTTATCGATTTTCTGGTGGTGTAAGATATGATTTATATTATTTTTTAATATACTCTTTTGAATAAAAGTTCTTTGGATTTGAGATTTTTATAAGCCCATATTATCTTATATTTAAGTTTTATTAAATAAAATGAAAGTGGTGAGATTTGAATACATGATCAGCTAGTTAATAATGCTCTAATTATCTTGTACTAAAAAATTATCTCAACTCAATAGCATAAATTAAATTAATAGATTAGATTTAAAGACATGATTTATATTTTTATAATTTACTTTGAAATAAATTAAGAGACATTTAAAGGGGAAGATAAAGAGTATAAATGAAGAGGACTACAGTTTCAAGGCATCAATCATCTCGAGGCAATTATTTCGTGAATTTGGGAATTGGGACAAATTTTTGTAACCTCTATGACTACTACAACACAACGCATACTTGTGATTTGCGTGAACGTGTTGTCGGACACATTCTCCACCAAAAAAAAAAAAAAAAAAAAACTATGAGTTATACCTCAGTACTATAATATTAGAGAGTATACAATTTGAAACATAAATACTTTAATGACTTTGTTATATAATTTCTAAAACATGAGCAATTTATACATAAATTATCAAACTAGTAAATATTTCTTATTGCATTAATAATGAATAATCAAATATAGAGAATTGGGGATTATGAACTACAAAATAAATCAATTGATATATATTAAAATCGAGAAATAAAATCTTATAAGTTTGTTTTAGATTTATATTGATACTATAATTACATATTGTTGTTTAAGAGAAAAAAAAATTATTACAACTTATATAAAATTAGTTATGCTACATTGGCGGATTCTATTTTTAAGATAATTTATTGAGATTAAAGACAAAATAAGATAAAGTCTACCAGATTGTATTTCGTTAATATTATAAAGTAAAAAAAATAAAAATATATTTGATTGAATAACAAAGACATAAACATTAAATAAATTCTTTTACTTTCGAGATAAAATATACAAATTGGTTTTCACTATGCACTAACAAAATTTTCTGCCCTTCACAACAAGCTTGAATGACTTGTCACCCATGGCCAACCAATATGGCATTTAGCGCCATTTGAATTTGAATGACATGTCATTTAAATACAAAATCGAAGTACTATATGACCCGTCGTTTGGTGAAAGAACCGACATGCCTTCTAAAACTAATCCTTTAACACCTTCACTACTTCATGGCTGCGCTCACTCCAAGCAAACTGTAAACAATGGCTTCTCTGAATTTAGCTTCAATCTTTAGCTATAGTTACAGGAGTTTTAGTGCACCAGTGACCCTCCTGCGCACGCTAGCATTCACCAGGGCTTATTCTCTCAACAAGAAGGCTTTGGTTTGGTGTTCTCTGAGTAAAAGGAAGTTAAGCTGTGAATCATTGAAGCAAGATATTGCTTGCACAACTGCCACTTCTTCTGTTAATGGGTATTCTTTACAGTCCATTTGTTTTAATGGGTTTCTCATATTTTAGCTTGGTTTGGTTAAAGTTTCAATCATTAATGTTTTTGTTTGAAGTAAGAGGTAAATTGCTGGTGCCATAGCTTGCTCTTCGTATGATGATAAATAAGTTGAGGCTTACCAAATGTTTGTGATGGTGTATTGTATTTGAGAATTGTAATGTCTTTGAAAAGTTTCAGTTTTTGGTTTAGTTGCTATCAGTGGTGTAAGTGAAGGTACTGAACAATTTTAAGAGCAAAAAATGGCCCCTGCACATTTTGGCTTTGGGGAAAGTTGACCTGAAAATAGCCAGCATTTGTGGTTTCTGAAGAAATTATGATATTTGAGAGTTGTAATGTCTTTGAAAAGTTTTGAGTTTTAGTTTCATTGAGTTGTTGAGGTATTGTGAGTATTAGTTTTATTTGTTTTCTTTTGTAAGGTTTTTGATAAGGTATTAGCAATGGCCCTTAATGAAGTTGCTGTTTACTCGAAGAAGGTATCGAGTTCTACTATTGAAAGTTGATTCTATGGAAGGAGTGAGTTGGAATTTAGTGATAACAGAGAAGTTGTTCCTACTTGTAGAAACGTGGGATCTTAGCCAAATTTAATGGAAGATAAGAAGAGAGGTTTCTACACAATTTTTCTACCTTCTTATTAGCCTTCAATTAAAACACTTGATAGCCCTTTGAGGCCTTATTTAATTCAGCTTGCCATTCCTTTTTTGGTCTTGTTATCCACATTTAATTTGAAATTCATTTGTTGTTGCAATTTACATTTGATGTTGCGTAATCTTGTGAATAGTGAATGTGGAGACTTAATTTGTTTCAGTTACCCGGAATATACTCGCTTGCTTCCGTGCCCCTCTCACAATAGCCCACCAAGAATTGAACACTTGGTTGTTTCAGAAGAAGGTCCTGTTCTAGACTATATCTGTAAAGCTCTGGATCTTCCTCCTCTGTAAGTGCTGTTCTCCTGTATTCTAAATGTTTTTCTTGATGTTAAAACACATTCCAAGATTTTGCACAGCATGAACATCATTATTAATCAAGATAGAGTGATACATAGCAAATTACATTCTTTGAAGGTTTGTTGCAGATCTTATCCATTTTGGAGCTGTACATTATGCCCTTGTATGCCCACAGCCACCTCCAACAGCAACTCCTGAGCAGATTAGGGTATTTGAAGAAGTTACAGCACCATCAGTTCTAAAGAAGAGAGCTTCTATCAAAGGGAAAACAGTACGAGAAGCACAGAAAACTTTCCGGATAACCCATGTCGATCAGTTTCTTGAAGCTGGAATGTATTTGCGTGTTCATGTACACCCAAAACGCTTCCCTAGGTAAACACAATATTAGATGGAGGTTTACTGCCATTTTCCATTACATTGATACTCATTGACATTCTAATTGTCTTCAGGTGCTATGACATTGATTGGAAATCAAGAATTATACATGTGACTGAATCTTTTGTTGTTTTGGACAAACCTGCTGGTACATCGGTATGGCATTGATCCATTAGTTTATCAATTTTGTTGATTTGGCTTGAGCAACAGTCTGATTCTGGTAAACAAATTATTTTCATAATTTTGGATTTGACATAAAATACTAACTATGACGATACAGGATATTCTCAAAAGAAAATAAATTAACAGCTTCTGCCTTTGCTCCAAATAAACTAAGACTTGTCAAGCCTTGATGAGCTCTTGTCTGTTCATAGTGCATGAGTTTGGAGCCACGCTCAATTTTACACCATGAATAAAATCTACAGTCACTTTGTGCTTTTCACCATTTACACTAGTGAACTGATTGCTTATATAACATGTAAACATGAACTTCATTTAGGTTGGAGGAACTACAGACAACATAGAAGAAAGTTGTGCCACCTTTGCGACTCGTGCGTTGGGATTGACAGCCCCATTAAGGACTACCCATCAGATTGATAACTGCACAGAAGGCTGGTATGCACTCTGATAGAATTATGTTGTTGTTCTTATAGTTATCATGAAGAGTAAATAATGGTGTGTATTTCATGTGTAGTGTTGTGTTAGCCAGGACCAGAGAGGACTGCTCAGTTTTCCATGGAAAAATCAGAGTAAGTTTCTGATACTATATCTTACATACAAATATTTGATTGGTTAGCTTGGGTGCTGGGCAGGCCACCCTCCAGAAGTGCAGGACCTTTGGCATATTATCACCAAGGTCACCACTCCCAGAAGTAGATGGTCACCCTGAATTTGGATTAATTTGATTATTTGTCTACGAAGTTTTAAGCGCATCTCAAGGCCCTTAATTCAACCACATCTTTTTTGCTGTCATCAGGAGAAAACGGTGAAGAAACTTTATATTGCACTTGCTGCATCTCCCGTGCCCATTGGTGTAGTTAACCACTACATGCGTCCTATTAATATGGCTCCGAGACTTGTTTCAGAAGGTAATCATCTCCATCAAGCATTGCATTGATGAAGTTGCGACTCAGGCAGTATTATTCCTGGATATTACCTTGACATGATGTGCACTTACCAAGTACTTGTCATCAAGTGTCGTAAAGGCTATACACCTCTAGAAAGTGCCTCTCCCCTCTCCTTTATACCTTCCAGTTTGTATTCAAATGCCTCGCCAACTGATACCAAGAAACCGTTACCAGGAAATTAGTTAAGAGTTGCATTCTTATTAGAGGCTTTTTTGAATTATTACGACTGGATAGGACACAACTTCCTGAGCGAATATCTTTAGCCAGTTCTTTTTGAAATGATATTGGTTTGTCATCATGCTTATTTATTTATTGAAGGTGGCAGAACTACTGTGCAATCAATAGTCTTTCTGCGAGGTGGTTGTGGTATAAATTTGAAATAAAAGCTTTTATGGCATGCAGAATTTATAAAAGGTTGGCATTTATGTCAACTTGAGGTCATGGAATGCAAGAGAGTTCCTTGGCCAGATGCTGTTATGGAAGAGAAATATTGTGTTCAAGACTGTGGGTGGCCCTCAAAGGATCATGCATATGAGTGTAAAATCAACCTTTTGACTGGCCGTACACATCAGGTTATTCAGCTTACGTTTTCTTTCTTTGCAAGTCATAATCCTCTCTCTCTCTCTCTTATTTAAATTGAGTCATAATTCTCTTATATTTGGATTGAATATGTATCTTATGCATTCTGTGCAAAAAGGTAGCATTTGCTGCATATCCTCATTGAACCATGGGTCTTTCAATTGACAATTGCGACAGAAGAAAAAAATTTATCTTTGATTTGAAGGGCATAATTTACAATTCCTAGGATTAAGGCATAAAAAACATTTTGGATATTGTTGATTCTATACAAACTACAGTAGATAAATGATATCTTTCACATGGGTTCAAAATTCCCAAGTTGAATGATACTTTTCTTGAGCATTCACTAATGATCTGGACAAGATTTTCCAATGAGAAAACTCAAAAGTCGTATGGATCTGCATTTCTCAAATCATGATCTAAGAGTCTCTCAGCAGTAAGTCAGTGATTGGCGTTGATAGTTAGCTTCTATATTACTTAGTTCATGGATGGAATATCTAGTGGGGATATAGTGGTTACTTTGGCTATAACATTTAAGTCATATGGTGCAGATACGAGCTCAACTGGCTGCCCTCGGTGCACCTCTGGTGGGTGACTCAATGTACATGCCAGCTGCAGTTGCAGAAATGGTCAGTCCGGGTTGTAATCCATTTGGAAAATACAAAAAGCAATACACTAGTGAGGATGATAAAGCAATAGCTGTTGAAGAGTGGGTTTTATGTCACGGAAAGGAACCAAACGTTGCAATTGGTCTTCAGGCATGCCAGATTTCATGGGATGATGGCAAGCACATTTACAATGCTGGATCTCCCTGGTGGAGATGCAGAATGGCTTAAATATGTACTGGATGATTGGGATCAATTACCAAGCTGAGTGTTCTTCTTCAGCTGAAGTTTGAGGTCCATCTAGCATCACTCTTTGATCTAAAGGTTCTGACTCACTCTTGCAGCTGAAACTCATTGAATGGACTGTCTTTCCTTTTACTGTTTGCTAATAGTAAAACAGATACTCTGTGCAGGTATCCCATTGTCAGAAGGTGGGACTCAATTTAAGAACCATAAACTGTAGGCCTTGTGACATGTTGTAAAGCAAAGGCAAATAAAATTCTGAAGGGAAGATATAACGTGGCTAGTGTTACATGGTTAGATATTCTTGGTGAACCCTTCTAACCTTTTATACCAAATCCCTTTTATGGCATTATGCATAGATTGTTACTAGGAGATATCTTCTTTTGATATGATGTTAGTATGGCACGCTAATTCTTTTTGTTTCAATACATCTCATTGTTTTCCATCCTTTATTTTTGATGCAGATGTTTATTATTATTATACAATACACTAAGATCTGGGGAAAAGAAATAGGAATCAAAAGAGCTCCTTTTTTTTCTGGATTTGTTTTCAATTGCATCCTTTTTTTATGTCAAATTGATAATTGATTGCTTATGATTTGTTATAGGAACACACAATTAAAAGATAGAGCATCAAAATGTAAAACATGAAAAATTGAGAATGACAAAGTTATTTTTTATTTCTATATTATCATTTTTCTTCTATTTTAATACCTTTAGTTTTTGGATGTTTTATTTTGATCTAAAATTTTATTTTTTTATTTTTTAGTTTTTAGAATAAAAAAAGCAAGAAAAAGTCCGCTTGGTGATAGAGAAAAAAAGTTGTCAGTTTACTATAATTTGATGATAAAAATGGCTAATCTTGATGTTATAGGTTTCTTTAATGAGAGGAGTTTAATCGTGGTGGTTTTTTTCTATAAAAATATCTGAAAATATAAATGGGTTCTATTTTTTTTTTATTCAATTAATTTTTTATTTTAAAATAATTTTAAAGTGTCTTGAGCTAATATGTTTTATATGATAAAGAGGTATAGGAAGATAAAAAGATTAACCAGTTGAACACGAAGGCCCAAGCTCTTTGAACAGCTAAATTGTCTGCGTTGCAATTGCTAACTAGCTCAAACCAATCACAATGTAAGACGATCCCAATGCTTCCACCTTATTATTTATTTTTTTTGAGATTACCAACTTAGCTAGTGTATAATTTTGTCCTATATATATATATATTTTTTTTTTTAATGTGGGTGTTCGGGTCAGCTTGCACGTACCTTGACTAATTTCACGGGTCGTGAAGTTAATGACCATGTAAACCTCCAGTAACCATCATATTAGTAACCACAAGGCTCAAACATGAGATCACAGAAGAATAAACCTTTTAATTCTAATTCACCTATTAGATGGTTAATTTTATCGTATTTTCCTTCTACTCCTCACAGGTGATATCTGAACTGAGCTTTTATCCGTATGATTACCAGAACTTGGTACTATAGATATCGACTGCAGTTGCATGTGATAGGATTATGTTATGTGTTGTTTCAAATGGCCTGTCTTTGAGTCTCCGTAAGAACAAATTTTCAAAAGGGCTCGAGCAATGGGATGTCGGGTGTTGACTTGTCCGGTACCCAAATACGCCTGGAAAAATTTAGCTAAATAAATGTCATTTAGATTTAATTTGTTTATTGGAAAGAATTTTTTTTAAATAATTTTTTTGAAAAATAATTTTTTGAAAAGTAAATTATTTTTCAACACTTGGTAGTATCATGAAAAATAAGTTGGAAAATAATTTCCAGTGTTTGATTATGTCATGGAAAATGAGTTGGAAAATAAATTGTTAATATTTTTGTTTAAATTTATTAAAATAATGAGGAACAAATCTTACAAATTAAAAAGTTGAATGAGAATAAAATTGAAAAAAATTCTAATTTCATAAATTATCTCAAATAAAATAAATAACAATCAAAATAATAGAGATCAAATCTAACGTATAAAAACATTGAAAAATAATGGAATTAAAAAAAATTTATAATTTCATAAATTATTTCAAATAAAATAAATAACAATAAAAAGAATGAGGACCAAATCTGATAGATAAAAAATTTCAATTAAGAAAATGATAAGAGAAAAGCAAATAACAATTATAAAAATAAGGACCAAAGTTAATATAGAGTAAAATTAAAACAAATTCTAAGGGATGAAATTGAAAAAAAAAGATTCAAATAAAATATATAGCAATCAAAAGTTTGAGGATCAAATTTGATATAATCAGCAAATAACATGACATTTCTAATTTTTTCACAACTTCTGGAAAAATGTTTTCCGTCCAAGGAAAACACTTTCCAGGAAACTAAGCCAAATTTTTCTTTGACTGGAAAATGTTTTTTATTGATTAATTTTTCTAATAACAAACAAACACAGGAAAGTTTGAAAAGTGATTTTCAGAAAACCATTTTTCGTAAAACAAACATGGCCTTAATACTTCAATCGGTCTCCAAAATACTATGAACAAATCTCATTCATATCATATCAAATTCAACTAGTCATTTCTTTTTTTTAATGTAAGGTTTCAATCCTATTATTGAGTTCTATCATCTTACAATTCAGGGTATTTTTTTTATCTTTATTTTTTAAAAAAATTTTGAAGTTCAAATTTAATATGTCAATTATTTCCAACATGGTTGTCAAAGCTAATTAAGTTTAATAGGCGATTAAGAGATTTGTGCATGTGTGTAGAAGGGAGAAATCCGAAGAGGAAGTAGAATACCAAGTGACATTCAAAGAATAAAAAAACTGAAGGTGCAAGATGATAAAATTCAATAAGAGAATATTGCATCAAGAGATAGATAGAGAAGGCCAAGAAAGGCTATGTGCAAGTTGATAAAGTCTGACACAAAAGATGGGGTAATATAAAAAAGACATGTATGAAGAAGAGAAGAAACAACTCATTTTAAAGGAAATGAAAAATGACTAAGGAGCCATGATAAGAAGAAGACAACAACTTGATAAGGAGATAGCCAAATACGAAGGCTAAAAGCCTGTAGAAAATAATATAAATCATATCTTAAAGTCCTACCTAATAGTTTAAGTTTTTGGATTGGAAGGTTTTTTATCATGACATTAGACTCTTGTTGACCAAATAATCATGAGTTTGAATCTTACTATTTCTATTCTAATTAATAAAATCAAGTATAAGTTAGTGTGTCTCTATGCAAATTTCAAGTCTAAATAGCTTTCAGTTGAGAGTGTGAATTAAAGAATAATATAAATAATATATTGGAGTTTTATTTAACAATTTATATTTTTGAGTTGAGATGGTTTTTTGACAGAATCAAATATTAAAAAGAATCAAATATTGAAAAGAGATGTTTGATCCAAGAGATGTGATAGCAATCACAGGAGGAGAAAACTGGTCACGTTCAGACAAATTCAATTGTCAAAGAAAGGAGAATTGAAGAGATGATAACGAGATGCCATTAGCTAGACATGATAGAAAGAGTAGTTAAGACAAAGATGTAAGAAAAATCTTTTCAAGCTGAAGTTGAAAGATAGAAAAGAAATAGTGATAGCAACATGCATGGCTGTACAAAACAAATGAAAGAAGACGTTGAAGTTTCTGTCATCAACAAGAGATTATAAAACCACATCAGCCATGACAGATGATCTTCGAATATATTGCAAGATGATCCTTCAATATATTTATAAATTTTAAGAAATGCAAGATTTTTAAAATTAAAAGGAAAGTGTTAGAATTAATTTTGAAGTCTAAATTAAATATATCATTTTAGTTTTTTAAGTGAATAAATAATGTATTAATAATATAGTTATCTTTCAAGTTATCCCTACACTATTATTATAAACATAAGTATTGAGAGTTGTCTTCAACAATGCTCCCCTTTCTATCTCTTTCCCGTGACTTTTTTCCTAACAATTATCCTCCTTCAGCTAATCATTCCTGCTAGAAAACTTGCAATAAGGTAGAGAACTTTTGGATTGCTGTTGACTGTGCAAAATAAATAAATAAAATAATATATAAAAAAACAACTGTCGACAGGAGTTTTTTTTGCACCTTGCCGCTTGGACTAGGCTGAGCAACAGCCAACAGGTAGTTTTTTGCACCCTACCGCCTGTGCCTGGCCAAATGGTAGAAGACATGTGCACCACGCCGCTTGATCCAGGGCCAAGCCGCATGGTGATTTGAATTAATATTTTTAAATTATTTTAATATATTAATGTTAAAAATAATTTTTAAAAATAAAAAAATATTATTTTAATATATTTTTAAATAAAAATATTTTAAAAAACAACTCTTACATGAAACAAAATCAACAACTCCTAAGAAGCCACAGGTCATCAAAATTAATTTGGGTGCACATGTTATCATGTATATGGTGTGTTTGGTATTGTGGTAGTTGTTGTTTTTCAAAATATTTTTTACTTAAAAATACATCTAAATAATATTTTTATTTTATTTTTTAAAATTTATTTTTAACATAATATGTTAAAATGATTCGAAAATAAAAATAATATTTTTTTTAAAAAATTTTCAAAACTTTTGAAACGTGTTATTATTTTTATTGGTAAGGAAAACTGGTAAATAACTGCCGTAACTTCCCGCCATGACATCCTCTGCTTATCATCGTCAAGTGAGTTACTTACGACTCCCTGCCCTTTGTCAAGTAAGGTGCATAAATACTCCAACTACCAACACACTAGGACATTTGGAACAACAACCTCTCCATCGTTATATTAAACTTTCTCTTCCTCACTCATCCTGATTTCTCTATTTTTCCTCACCATTTCACTAACTTAATGATCATTGGAGTATCCCCTATTTTAAAAAACTTGTTTTGCAAGAAGACACTAAGCCTAAAATTCAAGCCCAAAGCCCAGTATACATTTGAAGTGATATTGTGTTAGAGTTGCAGTTCTTGGATCAAAGATTTAGCATTGTTAGATATCGCAATGGAGAGAGTGCTTATGACCTGATTTATGGGTGTAAACGTCCCAATTGCTTAAACCTTTACCATCGCTCATGAAAGCCCCTTCAACCAGCAAAATTCAAGGGATAGAGAAAACCTTTCTATGTTCATTCATGGAAAAGTTTTACTGTACTGAGTGACAAGGTTGTATAAATTACATTTGAAGGATGATCAAAGTTAACTTGGAGTGTAATGAGAGTGAAAAAGGAAAAAAAACCTGGTAAGAAGAGGGGGCTGTTCCAAGGAGAAAGTTAGCAGGAAATATAGAAGGATCTATCTAAACTTCTTTCAGAGTTTTGAGATCAGATGATATAGAAAGAGGTAGGAGGGCACTCTGTTTTTCAATAAGGATTGAGAGAAGGATGGATAAGAGGGGAGAGATTGAGGAAGAGGGATTGGGAGTATTATCATACGTTTGACAAGAAGGATAAGGGTTCGAGGATTCAATCTTCCAATTTGGATAATTTGAATGGATTACTCTCATCCTTATTCTTACTTGTTAGCCAAACAACTAGAGGGATAGCAAGTCATCCCTCCACTTTACCCAATCCATCCTTCCTAACGAACATAGCTTAAAAGAAATATAGCTTTAAACAGAGAAGGAATTCTCATGGTGTATGGAGGGTTCTGCTGCATATCCCTTGCTCTAGTGTTCTGTCCGCATACAATTGTTGAACTTTAATATATAACTGGGGGGGCCAGTTGACAATGCTTGCATACTTGAGGCCACTGAAAATGTTGGTTTTTCATTTTCAAGTCCTGTTTTTTGAGGTCTGTACTCTGCTGGTAGCCTGACAGTAGCAATTAAGCCACACAAAGTATGTTTCTATCAAGCGGGAAACTGTACATGTCATGCTTTATTGCAGAACTCTGTACGGTTTGAGAACGAACTGCATGTTGCTTTTGGTCTTTAGGCATGGTGCTCATGTCAACCTCATTTCGTACACTGATCTCCCAGGAACAGATGCAGAATTGCTTGACCTAGGTACTAATCTCTTTTACTTAAAAAGGTCCTTTCTTCTATTTCTGCTGATTTAATGTGCAGGTATCGATCGTCAGTAGGCAGGACTCCAGACAAGATTGATGTACTTGTAATCATGCTGTTATGAAAATGCAAATAGAATTCTGAATAGAAGATTGAACTAGGGTAGTGTTATATGGTGAGATGTCTTTGAAACTTCTTACTCCTTGAACCAAATTCATGAAACTTCTTTCACTCTACTGTCAATTTGATATCACCATTCTTTTCGGCTCAATGCATCTCTTTAATCACATTTCTTTGTCTGTGCTGTTTCTTCTCTTGGTATAAAAGGCATGACTTACCCCACAACTTCATCTAGGTTTGATGTGATTTTTTAGTTTTAATAGATAAATGATCTGATGAACGATTCTGTCAAATAGTAATTTCTGCAAGATGAAAATATATTGCCAAAATCAAGCTAAGGAGCTCCTTGATTAAAAAATGCCATTGCATATTAGTAATATGTGCTGGATTATTGAAGAGAAAACAAAACTTTTTTTTATTGTAGATGCAACAGAACACAACCTTTATTGAATTTCAATATGTTTTTTTATACAATAAGAAAAAACAGAATTGCAAGATATTCTCCAAACATATCTGATTTTCTGTTACATAAAAGATTGCCATTAAAATAGCAACAGTAAACAAACTCTGATACTGTAAACAAACTCAGATTCTGCTGAGATTTTATTTTGCTTCTAGAGTCATTCTTGGTCAACAATTCTCTTCCTTGACTGCAAACTCCCAACTTCTGCCTCAAATATTCAAACTTGAGCTTGAGAAGTGCTTTTGTTAAGATGTCTGTATGTTGTTTCTCTGTTTTGCAGTAAAACAACTTTATGTTATCAGTAAATCAACATAAAAAGATATAACAAGTATTTGTCCTTCAGCTCCTTTAATGTAAAGAGTAGATTCACTTAGACTTTTTATAAAGCCTAAGTTCTGCAAGTAAGCATTAATTCTACTGTACCAGCTTCTTGGAGCCTGTTTTAAGCCATATAAGGCTTTTTTTAGTTGATATACCCGATTCTCTTGTCATGCAATAGAAAAACCTTCAGGTTGTTCAACAAAGATTTCTTCCTCCAAGTAACCATTCAAAAAAACTGACTTAGCATCCATTTGATGTAAAGTCCAGTCTTTTTGTGCAGCAAGTGCCAACCTTATTGTATTCAGCCTTGCAACTAGAGCGAATGTTTCAGAAAAATCGACCCCAAACATCGGAGCATATCCCTTGACAACCAGCCCTGCCTTGTATTTATTCACAAAACCATCAAAATTCAATTTGGTTCTAAAAATCCATTTGACTCCTATGGCTTTTTTGTGTTGAGGTCTGTCCACCAATTCCCATGTTTTATTCTTTTCAATCATCTTTAGCTCTTTCTTCATTGCATCTAACCATTTCTGATCAGTTGCAGCTTCTTCATAATTTGCAGGTTCTATTGTAGCAACATTGCATCTTTGATAGATGTCAACAAGAGTTCCGGTTCCTCTCACAAGCTCATCATTGATTTCATTCTTTTGATCTTGATCTTCAATCTGTTTTTCATCCTTCCAATCCTGGTTGTCAGATTCGAAAAACTGAACATCCCTGCTGATGATTACTTTGTTTCTTTGAGGTATGTAGATTTTGTAGGCTTTTGCAACAACATTATAGCCTACAAAAATCCCAGCTTTAACCTTCTTCTCTAGTTTGTCTCTCTTATTTTGAGGAATATAAGAGAAATATAAACAACCAAATATCTTCAGATTAATTAGCATTGGTTTGTAGCCGAACCAGGCTTCAAATGGAGTCCTTGTTTGCAGGGTTTTTGTTGGCAATCTATTTAACAAGAATATTGATGTATTCGCTGCCTCAACCTAGAATTTCTTGGGCATTCCTTTATCATGAAGCAAACATCTAGTCATCTCCATCACTGTCCTGTTTTTTCTTTCCACAACACCATTTTGTTGTGGAGAATATGGTGCTGTTAATTGATGTTCAATGTCTGCATTTTCACAAAATCTGTTAAATCTTTAAAAGTAACTCAAAGCTTTGAATTTGAAAGTAATATTTCTGCATTTCCAATCTTGACTTTGGAAGTAATATTTCTATCAAGCTCTGTGAAGAGCTTTCTATCATGAGTCATATGATTTATACAGCCGCTGTCGATGAGCCAGTTTTCTGTGAATTTATTTGTGGTTAAACATGATACCACAAACAAATGCTCCTCCTGATGTTGATCATCGGCAACCTTGGTTTCAGTTTGTTGTTGTTGAGTCTTGTATATCTTTTCCATGTGCCCTAACTGACCACACTTAAAATAACGTGTATCAGGTCTCCACTAGCATTTATTCTGAGGATGATTGTTTTTTTTTTGGTAGTGAGGGCTGGGAGGAAAGCTTTGAGTATTGCTGGTCTTATTGTTTTTGGTGTTGAATGAAGAGCCTCTAAACTTGTTTTTCTGTTTTTTTTTTCTGTTCTTACCATCACGGTTATTTTGGGATTTGACAAAGAATGCACCCTCTACAGTTCTTTCTTGCCTCATCAGCCTCCTTTGCTCTTGTGCTTGTAGTGCATTCAACAACTCTGCCAAGGTAATACTTGATAGATCTTTAGAGTTTTCTAAAGATGAGATTGTTGTCTCAAACTTCTCTAGAATTGTTACTAGAATTTTTTGAACAATTCTAGAATTAGAAAAATCAGTGCCAAGGAGTTTTATATTGTTAACAATACTAAGAAGTTTGTTAGAATATTCCTTGATTGTTTCTGATTCTTTCATCTTTTGTAACTCAAATTCTCGGATTAAGTTCAGCACCTGCATCCCTTTGATTCTCTCATTTCCTTTGTATTCTCCTTTCAGAAAATTCCAGATTTCCTTTGATGTTTTCAGAGTCATTATTCTGTAAAAAATAGTGGGTAAGACTGCTGCAAACAGAACTGCTTTTGCTTTTGATGTTCTCTGCTTCTTCTCTCTTTGATTTTTTATTTGTGCGACAGTTGGATTATCTAACAGGATTGACACTTCATATACCTGTTCAACTGCTCCCATAGATCATTAGCATTAAGATAGACTTCCATTCTAACAACCCATACTTGATAATTGATCCCATCAAATACTGGAGGTGCAACTGCAGTAAATGATATTTTTGAGTTCATATTGGACGTGATGTGTTTAGATGATAAGTATTTGAAGGTTGTGTTTAGACTTTCTCAATCTCACGAGTGTTTGAAGGTTGTGTTTAGGATCTCTCAATCTTACAAGTCCCTTAAGAAAATCAGCTCTGATACCAATTTATTGTTTATATTGAAGAGAAAACAAAACTTTCTTATTGTAGATGTTGCAGAATACAACTTTTATTGAATTTCAATACGTTTATTTATACAATAAGAAAAAACAGAATTGCAAGATATTCTCCAAGCATATCTGATTTTTTGTTACATAAAAGATAGCCATTAGAATAGCAACAGTAAACAAACTCTGATACTGTAAATAAACTCAGAAGATTTTATTTTGCTTCTAGAGTCATTCTTGGTCAACACATATTAGTAATATGTGCTGGATTTTCTTTGCCAATTGAGCTACACAGAGGGGATATCCTTCGGAAAGTGAACTTCTGTGTTCAAGGGGGAGCAGTCCTCATCACAGCTCACATTTGTGATTTGTCTACCTTATACCTTGCTATAAATTCCTTGAACCAAGCAGCTGATAATTTTGGAGTTCTCTTCAGTGTAGTGAAATCAACATGGTAAAGTCCGTATCTTTGTGTATAACCATATGTCCACTCAAAATTATCAAGCAACGACCAGGCAAAATAGCCCCTCACATCTGCTCCTTTCCTGATCAAAAGTAAAATAAAAGGGCGTAAGCTTTCAGGTGTATTTTGTTTGTAAAACTCTGAATTGGCTCTGAAAAGGGATGCAGTTTATGGAAAATGACCATGGTAATAGCGAGTTGAGTCTATATGATGTATAAAAGGTAAAATGCAAACACAATATGAACTTACTCCATTGCTGTCAACAAGGAATCCCAGTAGTTAGACATAAACTCAACCCTTTCAATATCATGACAAACAATAGTGAGGTTTGGATTGTTCTGCTGGCCATACCCTACAAAACACTTTGCACTTGTATGAGAAAGACATTAAAAAGTTTGTCTGCTTTAAGGAACTCAATTCATACATACCATTCTCTGTAATGATCATTGGTTTGTTATTGTATCTCTTCTTTATATAGGTAACCATCTTCTCCATTCCTTGTGGATAAAAATGCAGCCAGTCCACATCAGTCTACATAGACCAAAAACCATTACCAAATTCCTGAGAAGGAAACTTTAATTCTCATGATTGGGTTAACTTGAGAGGATACGTACAGGTATGCCGATGGGAACTCCATCTTTTTCTTGGCTTCTCCGGGCAAGCCCTTCTGTCCTGGAGGCTCCTGTTCCGGGTTCACAAACGGAGAAGATGCAGTCTTGGACGTATTCACTGGTGTAATGATTGATGCCAATGAAATCCAGTCCGTTCTTCAGTTTCTCTTTGTCATTACTTGAAAATTTCGGTAAAGTAGACCCTAGAATTTTAGACATTTCTGCGGGATAATTTCCAAATATGATGGGGTCCAAGAACCTGCATTGTACTTGAGATTCAACAGGTTTCATATGCTAAATGGATTTACAAACATTAAAACAGGCATTAAAGAAATCAACCAGTTCAGGAAGAAGTCTTGAGCTCTGTCAGCGGCTAACTTGTCTGCTGTGGAATTGCTTATTTGTTCAAACCAAATGCAATCTAAGACAATTCCAATGTTGCCTCCTTGCTCTTTCTGAATAATTAAACAGGAAGTAGTAGTAAGCTTATCTGTCCCGAGCGTCTGCTTTCCTTATATTATTTTTAGTTGCCTCACAAATGATATCTAAGAAATTGTTTTATTGTTAATACCTGGTATTTAGTTCGGTAAACATCAACTGCTGTTGCATGTGCTAAAATCATATTATGTGCTGCAATAAAGGGCTCCTTCTCTGAATCCCCATGAGTGCAATTTCCGAAAGGGCTGGAGCAGTGACATGGTGGGTATTCACCTGATCGGTAGGATTTAATAGTTTGTATATTTGGCTCATTGAAGGTGGTCCAGTACTTCACTCGATCTCCGAAATTCTTGAAACAAATATCTGCATAATATCCAAAATCCTCCCTGATCGAGGAAATGAAAGAAAGGAATCAGCTAATTCTCATAGCCTAGATATATATTTCGTTAATGCTTTCTAGTTTATAGAACTGCAAACTCCATGGACTTGTACTTACTGGCATCGAGGACTTAGCCATCCACCATATCTCTCCTCCAGTTCTTCAGGTATATCATAATGAACTAATGTCACAAATGGTTGGATTCCTGAAGCAATTTGAGAAAAACAAGTGCACCGAATAAAAAATTGAAAATGAAGACATTTTCCAGTTTCTGATGGAATTTCTTGAAGCAGTAAAATGATTACAGGTTCATTGGTTACAGAAGCTGAACCTTTAAGCAGGAGAGAATCGATGAGCTTGTTATAGTAGCTAATACCAGCCTTGTTGATATCTCCGAATCTCCCTCCTGTTCTCAATTGAATGAAGTTACAAATAAGCTTTATGTTTTAGTTATGTCAGGTCCTGCTGATAATATTCTGAATTCTTAAAGTTCTTACTGGGTAGAATTCGTGCCCATGAAATCGAGAACCTATAGCTGCTGACTCCAAGGGAGTCCATTAAATCGATGTCTTCCTGTTAACATCATTTAACAAATCTTTAGTGGATGAGCTTGTCCCATCATTAAATAAAAAATTAAGGGAGATGCTGTTGCATTACCAGAGAAGCGTAGTTTAGCAATTTATGAAGATAAGCATCTTTTTTATAGAATATTTTAACCACCATCACCCCTTTTAAAATTCTTTCAGGGATCGATACTAATCATCGTATAGAAGGCTTATTATTTGCTTACATGAGGTGATTAATTTAATAAACAAGTTGCCTTCTACCTAATATGACTATGTCTAGATCATTTTAAAATTATAAACTAAATTCTACAAGGAAGGAAGATATTGTTTCATTATTCTTCCCTGTCAAGCTTCTGTTATGGGGCCTAAGTACAGAGAGTATTCCGAACAAGCGACCCATGCTGTGGATTCAGGCAACAAAAGGTAAGATAAAGGTCATATCTGTATACCGGATAGAGATGGTACTGGTCCGCAGCTATATCTCCATTGCTTCCATCAATTATTTTTCCTGCAACAGGAAACATGAAGAAGTAAAGAGCAAGAAAAATAGGATGGTCAAAATCTTGCTTGCTCGAAAATTCTGGTTTTCTTCTTTTTCTGAAATCTATGAATAGATAGATAGTAGTAGATCACAGTAAGCCTCACCATGACTTTGTTATCTTTGAGTGTGAAATATTGACACTTTTTAGTCTCTTGGATATAAAAGAGAGAGAGTTCCTAACCTGGTGTGTGGGTATGCATATCCCAGTTGCTCAAACCTTTACCATCACTAAGATAAGAACCTTCAAACTACACAGTGCAAGAGAGAGGAAAAAAAAAGAAAGATTCCCAGTGTTTAATTGACTGTGCGATAATACTTTTATCATAGACTTTCAGGAGAAAACATTTAAGTTCTTGAGTTAGATGGAAGTCAAGGAGAGCAGTGGAAGTGACAAACCTGATAAGAAGAGGAGGCCATGCCGAAGAGAAAGTTGTCTGGCAATGAAAAATGATCTAAACTCTCTTGCAAAGTTTCTGGATGTGATGATACACAGAGAGGAACGAAGATAAGGACTAAAAGAAACATAACTTGAAAATTTGAAGGAAGCTCCCTGATGAGTAATGCCCTTCCTTTGGAGTCTCTCATAAAAGTTAAGAAGCTCTCTGCATATGCTTTTATTGTATAGTGGATATGAGAGTTTAGAGAAGGTGTTGGAAATTTTAACTCGTGTGAAAAAAAGAAAGGAACAGAAAAACTGTATGAGCAAATCACATCTCTGGCCCTTTTAGATTTACAGATAGCTCCACTAGAAATGATCACACACTGGACCCTCAACATTATTTTAGTTCAGCCTATGGATCATTGTAAAACACACTTCTATTATAGTAGAATTGTTGTTATCAGGTGATTACTTTTTTAATAATACCAGCACCTTTTAGGGGTATTTGGGATTACAGTAGTGTTATTTTTCAAAGTGTTTTTCGCTTAGAAATACATCAAAATAATATATTTTTTTATTTTTAAAAATTTATTTTTGACATCAGCACAACAAAACGATCCAAAACACTAACAAAATTAATTTAATTTTTTTTTTTAATTTTAACAAAAAAATAGGCTGAAACTCAATGCCAAACACTCTAGTCTTGGACCGATTAAACCTCCGTGTGCGGCACGAAATGGTTAGTTTTTGACATCTAATAATAGAATTTTGAATATAAATATGTGACATATTTCAAGACATGTGAAAAGAACAAGAGGCTTAGATAGCTACTATGTCACTATCTTGCTGCTGTTGCCACTGCATCCTGTACAGAACATTAGGATAGGAATGCAGGGATTCAGGGGATTTATTTATAATTCCCGTCAGAGGGTGTTTTCAATTTGATTTAAAAACTTCTTGCTAGCTTTTCAGTATGCTACTCAGATTAAGATTTTCTTACCGGAGAAAAACAAAACGGTAGCTGCTAGGGGGAGATCTGGACTTCCAGAATCCTGGTTAGTATTTTTTGTACTGGTAATAAAGCGATTGCATTGATAGACAGCTTTGTGCATTTGGTTTGCAGTCACCTCAGAGCCAAATGTTGCTAATGATCTACAGCCATTCCAGATTTCACATGATGACAAGTACATTTACGAGGTTGGATCTCCCTTGTGGGAATGCCTAGTGGCTTCAACTGGAGGATTTGACTCCTCTAATCGAACATTACTGTTCGCTGATAAATAAAAGGGATTTAATGTGCAGGAATGAGATGTTATCTGTAAGAATCCAAACATGCTTTAGAAACTGAGTTGTTCTCACGAAGCTGTAAATTAAAGGCAAACAACATCGATTTGGTAAAAAAAAAAAAAAATTCTGCTTCAAAAAAATCCCTGCTTGTCCAGGCATCAGTCAGGCCAGACCAAGTTTTATAACTTTGTTTTATAGGTCAACTTAAGGGTTCATTTAATTGCTTAAATTTGACTTCATCAAATTTTTTTGTACTGCTGAAAACAACCAACTGATCTTTTGAATTTGATTAGTTCTTAAGCAATTTATCCTGCATATAAATTATGTCAACTAAGAATCTTTCATCATTCGCAGGCCAAGAATGATGAAAGACATTGCCCTTGATCCAGAACTTCAAACCTGCATGATTTAACAATGCACTGCATAGTATTATATGTTCTCTGTTTTCTTCGCCCATGGAGCTATATAGGGGGGGGGTATCCCTAGAGGAAAGTACACTTCTATGTTTTATGAGGAATAGTCCTTGTTAGTCCTCACATCTGGGATTTGTCTACCTTATACCTTGCTATAAATTCCTTGAACCAAGTTGCTGATAGTCTTGGAATTCTCTTCAGTGTGGTGTAATCAACATGGTGAAGTCCAAATCTTCTTGTATAACCATGTCCCCACTCGAAATTATCAAGCAAGGACCAGGCAAAATAGCCCCTCACATCTGCTCCTTTCCTGATCACATGGAAAAGTAAAGCAAGTTAGAGGAAAATAAAATGTCAAACCTTGTGGATTTGCTTGTGTTCTAAACACTCTGAACCAGATCTTTAAGGGGTGGAAGTTTCAGAAAATGAAAACAGTAATGAGAACATACAGCATTGCTGTCATCAAGGAATCCAAATAGCCAGACATGTATTCCACCCTATCTCTATCTTGGAGATATTCTTCAATGGTGCGGTTTAGATAGCTCTCTTGGCCAAATCCTACAGGACTCAGAAATTTTGTGAGAAAGACATTAAAAAGTTATCTGCTGAAAATATTTCTAGTTTCTATATATGTTTACCATTCTCTGTAATGATCATAGGTGTGTTATTGTATCTCTCCTTTAGATATGTTATAATCTTCTCCATTCCTTGTGGATAAACATGTATCCAGTCCACTTCACTCTACATTAACCAAAATCCTTAAAACAACTTCATGTGAGGAAAGAAATAGTTTCTGAAGAACATAGTATCTTGAGAGGGTGCACATACAGATTTGCCAATAGGAACTCCATCTTTTTCTTGGACTTGTTGGGCTAAACCTTCAGTCCTGGAGCCTCCTTGTCCAGGTTTACACACAACAAAGCTGCAATCTTGGATGTAGAAACCAGTGTAATGATTGATCCCAATGAAATCCAGTCCCTTGTTCAGTTTCTCTCTGTCATTGCTTGAAAATTTTGGTAAAGCAGACCCCAGAATTTTCGTCATTTCTGCAGGATATTTTCCAAAGATGATTGGATCCAAGAACCTGCATTATACTTAAGATTCGCAAAGTGTCACGTGCCAAATGAATTTGCATATGTCGAATCATGTAAATTTGTTTTGAGATGTTGGAAAGTAAAGAAGTTAACCAGTTCATTAAGAAGTCTTGAGCTCTATCAGTGGCTAAATTGTCCGCTGTGGAATTACTATAAGGTTCAAACCAAGGGCAATGTATGACGATCCCAATGCTGCCTCCTTGCTGTTTCTGAAAATTCCATTAACAGGTAAGTAGTAAGCTTCCTCATTTCTAAGAAAATGTTATTATTTTCAATACCTGGTATTTTGTTCTATAAATATGAACTGCATTTGCATGTGCTAAGATTATGTTATGTGCTGCAAGAAAGGTTTCCTTCTCTGAATCCCCATGAGTGCAATTCCCAAAAGGACTGGAGCAGCGGCTCGGTGGGCTTTCGCCGGTGCGATAGCCATTTATGACTTGTAGATTTGGCTCATTGAAGGTGACCCAGTAGTTCACTCGATCTCCAAAGTACTTGAAACATATGTCTACATAATATCCGAAATCCTCCCTGATTGATAAAGCAGAAGGAAGATATCTAGTTCATAGGACTGCAGACTATTTAGACATGTAATGGGAGTAAGTTACATACTGGCATTTAGGGCTTAGCCACCCCCCATATCTCTCCTCCAATTCTTGAGGCATATCATAATGAGTTAACGTCACAAATGGCTGAATTCCTGAAAGAATATTGAGGAACAAATGCTTAACATAAAACTTGAAAATGATGCAGATATTTTGATGGCAAGTTTGAGCAGTTTGTAGGTTATATAAATCAACAAAAAGATTATCAGAAGAAAGGAAACCTTTAAGCAAGAGAGCATTGATGAGCTTGTTATAGTAGCTGATGCCAGCCCTATTAATATCTCCAAATCTCCCTTCTGAATCCAAATTGAAAGAACTTCCATATCAGCTTTATGTTTTATTAATGTCAGACGTTCCTGTTGAAAACATCCTGAGTTCATGAAATTCTTACTAGGTAGAATTCGTGCCCAAGAAATTGAGAACCTATAGCTGTTGACTCCAAGGGTTTCCATCAAATCAATATCTTCCTGTTAACAGCATTCACAAATCTTTGGAGTGAAGATTTCATCGATATTCTTGTGATGTAGACATTGCATGGCATACAAGGACTCAATCAGATAAAAAAACAACAGAGGGACCCAATCAAAGACACTAGAAGAGTACAGGGATGAATTAATAAGTTTAAAAAGTAGGTAAGATATCAATCAAAGATTAGATTTAAAAAATAGCGACATGAACTCCATACTGTTGGTTGAAATAACAAAAAGATATGATAATAATGATGTGTTTGTACCAGAAAGCGATGGTATTGGTCCACAGCAATATCTCCGTTGCTTCCATCAATTATTTTGCCTGCAACATGATATGAGAATCGTAAACATGTTTCAAATCTTTTTAACATGAATCTTGAATCTTGCTTTCAGCCCTTGATCAATTCATCTAAATTGCTAAAAGATTAAAGCAATTCTCTCTTTTAAGAAAATGTTATATCACGCACAGTAAAGTAAATCATCAATGAAAATGAAAGAAATACAAGAAACATAACAAACATGAAAACACATCATTATTCTGGAAAAAGATCATTAAGGAATATTTATTTTCTATTTAGATAATTTATCTCTCTAAAAGGTTTATAACTACTTCAATAAACCTAAAAACATATATATATAAACTAATAAGAAAACTAAAAATAAAAAGAAAGTGATAAAAGTCATAATCTTGCTCGAAAAAAAATCATAAATAAAATAAAATAATAATAAAAGAGTTTTAATAAAAATAGTAAAAAAATACTAAGACAACTGGTAAAATATAACAAATTCCAGACAGTAATTTCTAAATCTTATTTGAAAGCCTTCATTTCAAATTTCAACTCTTAAGAAAAACAAGATATCTAGAATTGTTTTAGCAATATTTCAGTCCGATACAGATAATATATCCATTAATATAAATATGTATACTAGAAAACAAATTCTCCCACCTCTGTATTGATACCATGGATGCAAGGCTGACACTCGTAGTGCCTTGAATATATATATATATAAAGGAGGAGAATCCTCACCTGATGTGTGTGTAAATATATCCCAGTTGCTCAAACCCTTACCATCACTGAGATAAGCTCCTTCAAACTACAAAGATAAAGAACAAAATAATTTCTGCCTATGTTTAGTAGCAGTATTTAGAGCACTATGCTGTAATTTTGTGATCATGGACAAAATGGATTTAAATTTTCGAATGAAATGGAGGTGAAGGGGAGTAGTATTAGAAGTTACCAACCTGATAAGAAGAGGAGGCTGTGCCGAAGAGAAAGTTGGGAGGCAATGAAGAAGGATCTAAGCTGTCTTTCAAAGCTTTTGGATGAGATGATACGAAGAGAGGTAGGAAGATCAGCTCTAAGAGAAATGGAAGCTTAAACAGTCTAGGAGTTCCCATGATATGTAATCCTCTTCCTTTGCTAGCCTTCTTTAAATACATGTGTGCAGTCTATATATCTGCAGGATTGTGTACTTGCTCTTGGGGAGTCAGCTAATTATATAGGAATTATTGGAGAAGGTGTTGAAGAATTCTAGTTGTATATATGGACAAAAGAAAGGTAAACAAATCTATACGAGCAACAAAGAAATAGAAAAAATTAAAGGGTAATTCTCCTGAGGGAGTTCTTGCCTGAATGGTCAATGTCCAAGCTATATGGCAGACAGTTTAAAGCACAGATCCGGTGCTGATCATTTTTCAGGCCATTTTAGCTTTATAGATTGGATTTAATTTACAATAACCAAAAGCAATGATGTAATATCTCATCTCACGTTTCGGAATTATTCTGAAACACTCCTGGATAACTGTAGCAGCACTACCTTCAATTTTTTAGAAGACATTACCATTATTATTTGAGTTGATATGACAGAATTCTAGTCTCTTAAACATAATTCAAAATATGAAATTACCCCATCTCTGTCAGAAGAGGGATCCAAAAAGCTTGACGTGCTGAATCTACTGTTTCCAGGTCACAGATATTCTTTCATGAGATCAAATCAATCACCTTGAACATTATTTTTCTCTTAGCTGATGCTTCAATCCACTCAAAAAACTTTTAAATTTTTTATATTTGATAATCAATGATTGATAATGTTAAAAATTAATTTTTCAATGTTTAAATCCACTGAAAGAACTTTTAGATTTTTTATATTTAATTCTTAATTTATAGTGACTAATCAATGATTAATAATGATAAGAATTAATTATTCAATTTTTTAGCTTTCAAAATTCATGACCATTATATTTTTCTGAGTTGATGTTTAAATCCACTCAAAGAACTTTTGGATTTTTTATATTTAATTTTTAATTTATGGTGACTAATCAATGATTGATAATAGTGAGAATTAATTCTTTAATTTTTTAGCTTTCAAAATTCACTATAAAAAAAATGAAGGTAGAGTTTTTAACTTTTATTTTTCAGATTTTTCCATAATTTTTCTCATTTTATTTTTAGTGTTTTTATTTTTTTTTATGCTTTGATTTTCCTATCTAAAACTGAGTTCGTATTATTTAGAGATATTTAAGTTATATAATTTATAAAATAGAGAAGATTGGAATTTGCTGTGTTATCTGGTGTGATATCCTTGAACTTTTATACCCTTTCTTCCTATTTCATTTCTGGCAACAGATACAGTCAGTGTTACTAGTTGGATGTAGATCAATTTGTTTTGGCTCAATGTGTCTCACCATTATCAATCCTCCATTTTTTCCTTAATGCGTTCATTCATTGTGTTAAACTCAAGTTGACCTTGATTTCAAAAACAAGGAGCTGCTTGGTTTAAGAATGCTTGAATATTTTTAAATGTACAATTTAGCAGAAAGTACACAATACTCTGTTTTCTTCTGGAGTAGTCTTCACTTCTCACATCTGGGATTTGTCTACCTTATACCTTGCAATAAATTCTTTGTACCAAGTTGCTGATAATCTTGGAGTTCGCTTCATTGTGGTGTAATCAACATGGTAAAGTCCAAATCTT
>Ga0307517_10003326_pt1 | contig 25035 bp, 15 predicted proteins | sample 23_EM_MG_FD_194515 | JGI IMG/M metagenome (GOLD analysis project Ga0307517, IMG submission 194515) | Populus trichocarpa ectomycorrhiza microbial communities from riparian zone in the Pacific Northwest, United States - 23_EM | ecosystem: Host-associated > Plants > Roots > Unclassified | place... | reverse complement strand
GGACTTAACGAGGGAACGATCAAAAACCGTTACCCTTTACCCTTGGTCAAAGAAACCTTTATGCAACTTTCACGAGCAAAGATATTCACTAAACTGGATATTCGCGGAGCCTACAACTTAATCCGCATGAGAGCAGGTGAAGAATGGAAAACAGCCTTTCGTACACGCTACGGGCTTTTTGAATCCCTCGTCATGCCCTTTGGGCTTACCAATGCCCCCGCTACCTTTCAAGCATACATCAATGACGCGCTACGCCCATTTCTGGATAGGTTTTGTACAGCATACCTTGACGATATCTTGATATACTCTGAGAATGAGGAACAACATATCGAACACGTCAAACAGATCTTGGAAGCTTTAACGAAAGCTGGACTCCAGGTAAAACCTCAGAAATGCGAATTCCACACCAACAATGTCGAGTATCTTGGTTTCATCATCACAACGGAAGGCCTACGAATGGATCCCGCAAAGATTACCACGATCATTGAGTGGCCCATCCCTAAGAAGTTACGCGATGTCCGCTCCTTCTTAGGATTTGGAAACTTCTACAGGCGCTTTATCCAAGATTATTCTCATCTGGCACGGCCACTAACCCAGCTAACCAAAAAGGGTACACCATTTGTATGGTCGGATCTTTGTCAAGCCGCATTCGAAAGATTGAAGGAAGCCTTTACGACGGCCCCCATCCTGATCCACTTTGATTTTGATAAGGAGATAGTAGTGGAAACCGATGCTTCCGACATCGCCTCTGCAGGTATACTATCCCAACCTGGATCTGACGGGCTTTTGCACCCCATCGCCTTCTTCTCAAAGAAACACACACCAGCCGAATGCAACTACGACATTTATGACAAAGAGTTGATGGCCGTGGTACGGGCTTTTGAAGAATGGAGGGCTTATCTAGTTGGGCGACCTGTTACCGTACGGTCGGATCATCAGAACTTGCGATACTTTACCACGAAAAGGTTACTCAATCAACGACAAGCCCGATGGTCGGAATTCCTGTCACAATTCAACTATACGATTGAATTCGTACCTGGCAAAGCACATGGGAAGGCGGATGCATTGACAAGGATGGCGGGACAAACAGAGGAAGAGGTATTGGAGGACGAAACGCATAGGACACAAGTGGTTCTCAAGTCCCAGTCCCTGGGTTTGTTGGCGGATATCCCGCTTCACTTTGGAGCGTCCCCTTTGAATGAACTATGGACAGAAGCCTATCAAGCTGACCCCCTCCCAAACCAGATACTCACGATGCTGGCACAAGGGGTACGACATAGCCGCCTGATATCCCTAGCCGAATGTACCAAAGATGGTAATCGACTACGGTTTCGAGACCGTCTTTATGTCCCCGCTCACGAACCTTTGAAACTGGCTATCATTCGGGAAAATCACGACGCCCCTGCTGCTGGTCACCCCGGCAGATCCAAAACGCATGAGCTAATCACGCGACGATACCATTGGCCGAGTATGCGAAAAGAGATCGCACGATACGTGGCCAATTGTCATATCTGTCAACGAAGTCGAACGACTCGTCACGCTCCGTTTGGTATCCTTCGACCACTCTCCATTCCATATCGACCATGGCAAGATATATCAATGGACTTTGTAACCGGCCTGCCTTGGAGTAACGGTAATGATGCGATTTGGGTGGTGGTAGACCGGCTAACCAAGATGCGTCATCTTGTCCCTTGTCGTACAACTATTGATGCACCGTCTCTGGCCGACCTATTCCTGGATAACATCTGGAAACACCATGGGCTACCACTGACGATTATATCCGATCGAGGACCTCAGTTCGCTGCTGAATTCTGGGGAACGGTCTGCCGCAGACTAAAGATTGACCGACGTTTATCTACTGCATTCCATCCTGAAACTGACGGTCAAACAGAACGAGTTAACGGTATCATGGAACAGTATCTACGGTCATATGTGAACTACCAACAGGATGACTGGTGTCAATGGTTACCAATGGCGGAGTTTATGGGAAACAACCATGCATCTGAGACTACCGGCACCTCTCCCTTCTTTGCCAACTACGGCTATGATCCTCGTATGGACTTTCTCGATGAACAAACCCTCCCCACTGACGACCAAGAGGCACGATCTTTCGTTGTCACTATGACAGAACTTCATGCACATCTTAGAACTGAAATGGGTTATGCTCAAGAAAGGCAACAGGAGAACGCTGACCGACATAGAATCCCAGCTCCCTCCTTCCAAATCGGTGATAAAGTATGGCTGAACGCCAAAAACATTAGGACACGACGACCTTCACGGAAGTTGGACAACAAGCGTCATGGACCCTACGAGGTCAAAGCCAGGGTCGGAACACACGCTTACCGTCTGGAATTGCCGAATACCATGAAGATACATAACGTCTTCCATGTGTCACTGTTGGACCTGGCAGCCAACGATCCACTCGAAGGACAGGTAATCCCCCCACCTCCGCCTGTGGAAGTTGAAGGAGAAGAAGAATGGCAGGTTCAGGAGGTTTTGGATTCCAAGTTCGTCAGGAACCGACTACGATATCTGGTGAAATGGGAAGGCTACGACGAAACGACATGGGAGCCAGCTGAATCGATCAACAAACTAAAAACAGTTGACGAGTTCGACGAACGGTACCCACTTAAGCCTGGACCATTACCGGAAGATCCGGAATAGGCCTCAGGGGACTTCGGCCCTGGGGAGGGCCCTGCTCTCACGGTCCCCTGATGAGATACGTGTTGGGATAACTTTGGTGTTCTTTCCTTTGTTATACGGTTGCTATGAGGGATTTCCTTTGTAAGGTTTACGACAAATTGTATTGTTTCCTTGGTTACGCGGATATGCGACTCATACTGGGGTATGAGTCGGGCGGCAAAGGCTGTGCTAGGATTTCCTTCTATATAAGGGGGGCTCCGCCCCCTATTTCCTTGCATCTTTCTCGTCCGCTCCACCTCCAGCGATTGAAATCTCAACACCATGGGAAATCATCGTGAGAGTGTCCTCCGCCTCTGATCTTCCCCGTCCGTGGCAACTGCTCGGGGGTTTATCACGCCTTCATCTCCTTCCTCTCTCTGGGGCCTTTGGCCTCCCCTCTCTGGGGTTATGGATTCCTTTCTGGTTCCGTTCGTCTTCGCTCGCGTTGATGTTCCTACCCTTTACCCCGCACTTCGCGACGCGTTTCGCTTAGCGATTTGCACGGTCGGCAACCCTCCTTTCCTCGTCAACACGCGGTCGCTAGTCTCGGGCTATCGGTGAAGTAGTTGCCCTGGTGGCCCTGCTCTCTGGTATTGCACTCTCTCCTGAGTTGCTCGGTCGGTACGGTCGGCGTTCGAAAAATCGTGACCCTGTTTCGGTCCTCCGCGTTCGTACTTCTCGGTCGTTGGCGAGCTTTCCCACTCCCGCTTCCCACGCGTTAGATCCCCTTGCACCGTACTGCTACGTCCTTCCTTAGCTGGCACCTTTTCTGCCTCGTCGTCTGGCACCCTACTGCCCCTCACGATAGCTGGCACCTCCACTGCTGAGTGGCTCTCCTCGCTGGGTGACTCCCCTCGTCCGCCTCCCGCTCCCGCGATTTACTCTACGGTCGCACACCTCGCGTGTAGGTTACGCTGGGTCATGGTATAGCACTGCCTCCCTGGCCCATGTTAAAGTCCGAAGCGTCGCCGACAGAACGGGCACTCTGCCCGTGTCGAACGCCTTCCCCGCGACCGATTTGGTTAGGGGTTATTGTTCAGGCATCCGGCAATAGTAGTTTATCTTTGCTCTCCGTCGGTACTTGGTGCTGTAAGATTCTTTTCATTTGTTTTGGGGGGCCCGCCGAAGGGTTTGTGTCTTTCCCTGGTTTCTTTTCTACACTTGTCTTTCCTTACGTGTCTGGAGGAGGGTATTGCTTCGTCTTGCTCTCGTCTTAGGGGCTACTAGGGGGGAGGATGGGCTCTGGGTTAGAGGGGTTTGATTTTTCCTATGAGGGGGTGAAGCGGGTCCTTGGATTGGTTATAGTTTTGTTCACGCCATAGCTAGCGCTCCACGCGGTTTCTTGTAATTTAACAACGAATAATTTATAAAAAAAAAATAAAAAAAAAAAAAAAAAGAAAAAAAAAGCCCCCTATTTCCTTGATTTCTTACGCTACCTGGTATTTCTTTCACGACTCTTGTACTTCAGAATATAACGTCTTCTATTCTGATATCCAAGTTCCACGCCAAGAACCCACGAACCCCGACCCTGATCTATCGTTACACGATCAGCCTTGACCTGAGATTGTCATCTCCGAACCCTTACGCTAAACGAGTGTTATCGTTTAGGACCTTCCTGTCGTTGTGTGCCTTGGACTAACGTCCAGTGCCAAGACCCCGTTACAACTATAGTAGTAGCTCCCTGGCTTGAGAAAAATAGTAAAAATAATCTTCTAAGTGAAAGATATTGAAGCACATACAATTAGAGTTATCTTAGAATAATCATATTTTTCCAATTACTTCTATGAATACTGGACTGAGTACCATTACATCAAGTAGTAGTATACAACAACTTAATATATATAAGAGAAAAAACATTTGATATTCAAATTGGTATTTCTAAAATAATATAACAATAGTAAAAATCGATTACCTAGAGTATATAGTTTCCTGTAGAATGTTCCAGTTTACAGTTAAAGATTGAAGATGAACTATAGTTTGCCGATAATCGTTATCAGTGGTTACCATATATGTAAAATCATGAAGTAAACTAACTAGTATTCAGGGTCTAGATAATGATTTATAACCCCTCTGAGATTGGTACACTAATAATTAATCTTACATCTTACTCCTCCTGAGAAATAAAAAAATTCATGTACATTGTTTTCCTTTTTAACCATCAAATTTCATTTTCCCAATTCCAGATTTTCTCCATACTCTAACTCTTGGTATAAAATTTTCAGAGCTACATAATAGAAAGATTGTCAAATTTTCAATTACCTCACTTTGTTTTGAATTATTATTTAGACATTTGTATTGTGAATTAATTTTACTTATGGTGTTGTACGGTAGCTGTAGACCATAGGGAAACTCATTAGAGGCAACTGTATATTGCCTACTTCTGCACCTTGTGCGGCAAATAGTGGGGCCATGTCCGGATGGAATACAGGTATTGAAGCTCAACTACCAACTGAGTATCCTTAGAGCACACCTATGGAAGAGTCAACCATCCGTTGCTCTCCGAATCCACCACTGTCTGAGTACTATGCATGTTCTTGTCAACAACTCAAACTCCCCACACTGTATGATGAGTCGGCAGAGATGACACTGCTTGGGTTGAACGATAAGAATTCCGCTAGAGTACCGCAGGCACTTCGTAGTTCGGAAGCTGCTGACAGGAAAACTCGACTAGACAAGGAAATCACATCTTGGGAAATGAATAATACTTGCGCAGAGGGGGCCCCGCATTCTTATACAAGATTTGTGGACACAAGATGGGTCTAAAAGAAGAAGTGTGATGAGCATGGAAACTGCGTACGGTATAAGGCAAGACTTACCACCTGTGGATTTACGCAGGTTCTTGGCCGTGACTAGGATGACATATTTTAGACTGTTGTTCGAACTGATACTCTGCAAACCCTTCTTGCCCATGCTATTCAGCATAATCTTCATACAGCCCACAATGACATTGAACCACTGGCAGCTGATCTCAAATCCCCACTGGATTATTAGATCTATATCCAACTACCTGCCATGGTTGCTATTGGTACTGGGAATGTCTCACGCCTACGGAAAAGTATCGATGGCCTCAATCACGTGGCACGCCGCTGGAGCGAAACATTGCCTGCCATTCTCCCACAGTATGGACTGATTACCTTTCAAACCAACCCAGGAGTTTATGTCAATCACCAGTTGGGTCAGGTTTAGGGGTACATGTTAATAACTTAGTGTTGGTAGTAAAGTGATTAAATGGGTACTCCAGTTGGCTAAGTGGCCACTTTACCGTCAATGCCTGAGGATGGCCACCCAATTTACTCTCAATCGAACTCGAATGGAAGACCACTTGTATTTTCCTTTCTCAAGCAGCCTACCTTCCCCGCATTATCAGCAAATTCTGACCATCTGGAACAAGACAGCTTTTGTCTCCACTTTCCCCATCCGCGCGTCCCGTCAAAAATGAGGAACACACACTAGCCACAGACCTCCAAGAATTTAAATCAGCTGTGGGTAGTCTTCTTTACGCTGCAATTATTACAAGGCCCGATTGCCAATTGAGGGTCTGTTGTCAGTATCAATTCAGTACGAACCCTTCCGAAAGCCGTATGCCTATGGCCCAAAACATATTCCATTATCTTGCTCATACTATAGATTTTAAACACACAAACATCCAAGTAAAGGATCCATAATACAAGCTCCTCTGGGTTTGTACCGATGGTACCCATGCAAACTACCATACTGACCTCTATCGCCTTTCTGGGTCGGTTACTTTCTACACACAATGTCCGATCACTGGGAACTGTGCAAGCAGACAGTGGTTGCCCTCTGGACCATAGAGGCAGGATATGTAGCATGAACCACCCCAGCTCAATCTCTCACATGGACACATCGTCTCCTAGTTGAACTAAAAATCATCGATCCCGAGACTAAACCACGACTGTATGTTGACAACATCAGTTCCCATTTCCTTAATCGAAACCCTGGACTTCACCGAGGGGCTAAGCATATTGAGCTCCTCTACCACTATATACAGGAACAGTACGAACAGGGTCAATTTGAACTGCAGTTTCTTTATGGAAAGGATAATCCCCCTGACCTCTTCACCCAAGCACTGCAAGGTGATCATCTGTCCTACCTCTCTTCTCTCTTCTTTACATAGTGTTATTTTATTGAAGTTTCCTACAGATTCATTGTCTTCGCTTTTTACCTGTTCACTTTGGTTAGTTGTCATGTTTCTCTTGACCTTCTACTGTGGAGTATGTTGAAATGTGTAACCGGAGATATTGTTTCATACTTCATTTCCAAATTGTCCCTCATATTTTCTGTTTTACGCAGTTTCACAAAAGACCATCTGAGGCACTCATGTCACAAGCTACCATTTGTTTTTGTACCATGAGGAGGAAAACCTTTCCTGGTGTCTTTCTTGTGGTCTTCGGGCCCGTTTGCGGATCTGCTGCATTTGGAGATTTTGGTGGGAAACTAGATGGTTGCGTCTCAACCCGCATCATAGTTCGATAGATGTGGCAAAACTGTTTACCCTGTTTTTAAGGGTTTAATATTTTCCGTAATAGACGGTCAAAACATGGCGGGGCTCAAGGGGTGGGATTGCAACCACCGTCTACTCACCCCGCCGGAATTAGTGATAGGTCACGTGAACTGGAGGAAGGGCTATTCAGAGTGCATTTGCTCAGGCTTTTGTCCACGTGACCAATGACTAATTCCGGCGAGGTGAGTACTGGCACCAGCTAAATGCCACTCACCTTCCATGCCTGCAATAGCAAGAGCAGCTATGAATAAGCTCCCCTTTCCTTGCACAATTAGCAATTCCTTGTGTCATAATTTAGGGCAAGTTTAATATTAAAATTCTCATAATTTGATTGTAAGAGAGAATTGTTGGTTGTCTAATATCTTGGTTGTTGAGTTCTGTGAGAATTGAAAGCCACCTGGTTGCACACCTCACGTTTTTGGATCACAACTTTCACACAACTACTCACTGTAGGAGGTAAACACAGACCCATCAATTTTCCCTACCGCTCTTCGACAGTTTTGGGGACGTTTACCTATAGACGGCCGCCTGGCAACCGGAGACAGTGCCGACTGCTAAGGAAGGCTAGGCGGTGGGAGGTGTGTAGAGTGAATATATGGGTGTGTGTTGACCTAAATATACTGTCTAGTATAGTTTAGTGTGAAAAATTCGATTAACTGACAGGAGGTGTGCAAGCATGTAGCTTCCCTCACAATAGGGCTCGGCAATTGAGATATTGGGCCCCCAAGAACGCCTCCTCACCAACGGAAGATAGGAATTTTGTCGCTGAACTCACTATGGGTTATGGGAGAATGGATTGCTGATTGAGCGAAAAAGATTAGAGCCGATTGGTTGCTATTCTTATGATTGGGTGCCTGATGTATGGGTGATGTTGATAGAGGGTGATTGCAAAAGGACATGCTGAGCTCCATAAGGTTTTGACCATCTGGCACCTAGAATATAGGATGGTGGAAAATTAGGTTAATAGTTTGGCCACGTCTACTGGAACACGACATCAATTGAGACGCCACAGTCTAGTTTCCCCACCAAAATGTCAGAACTAGATAGTCAGGTAAACAGGGCCCTTATGCTCCCGTGACGGTCGGCACCGTCTCTGGTGACTTGATGGCCGTCTATTGGTTAACGGGCCCTTATTGTTGTTCCGTGATTGTGGGATAAAAGATTGGATCTTTCCCTTATTGTTTTATATGTATCGTACATCTTCACTCGTTCACGTCTTCACTCATTTTGTCTTGTCTAAATAGTCAATTGAATTAGTCTTGTACTCTCGTACTCGATTAAAAGAACAAATCAAGGGAAAAACATGCTTGCTTATATCCTACCCTTCTTCTCTGCCATGCTGCCAGTGCATGCAGAATATTTCTCCATGCTTCTATTGTGAATCACCGGCGCTCACCTTGGATTTCTCACCGCACTCAACCCCCACGCCAGAAGAAAGAAGATGTTAGAAGAAATACGGAGAATTGGCCGCTCGGTCTGGAAGTCGGTGAAGCATGGGCAAAGCGGGGTAGGACACGTAGCAGAGCGGGGTAACATATGTGGCAGAGCGGGGTAGTAGACATAGCAAAGCGGGGAAGCAAAGAGGAGAATGAGGGGTAAGACAATGGCGTGAGAAGAGAAGGAAATCGTATGATCCTGTAGTCACTATGGGTTGTACTTAAGAAGTTCTCTTCACGGTCAATTGTTGGAATAGAAGTCACCGAACATTTGTCTGTCTCTCATAAACTTTATTCTTCTCTTTAGCGCTCACATACGATCAATATACGGCCCAGAAAATAAGAGGTTCCTCCTACTCAGTAGTTGCGATATCCTCTTTCCCGAACCAGGTCCGAGGTTTGATGAGAAGTTCCTGAGGGTATTGACAATGTGGTCAGCCATAGGTTGTGGATGAAGCCGAGGGTTAAGCTGATGTTCGGTAATTGTGAGTGTTCCTGTTTCAATGGCATGTGATTAGAGATTTGAGTTTGATCTTGTTGCATCAAGTACAGTCACTCGTCATAAGTGTTCGTGATGGCGTCAGCAATCTCGCCAAAAATTCCAGATCATGAAATTGATCACAACTAGCGATCAGGTACAAGTATCATACCCATTTCCCAACTTTCGACGACTCCTGCAGCCGAGTTGAAGTTGTACACTTTCTATAGGAATTGCCACCTTAGGTGTCCAACTTGAACTCGGCCAAGGGAGTACAGCCGGACCCGTTGTTCTGGACAGTTTTTTTAGATTTCTGCCAGCTACATAGATATGTATCTGATTCTCACCAAGGTTGATGGTTTCTGAACATGATGAAAATTTAGATATCTCTAACCCTCGCTCGCATAGATAGTATCTTCAGTATCCCAAATATTATCTCAATTTGAGCTTCTATTTTTGCCTCTGTATCCAAGTCTTGCCCGTCGTATTAGGCAGGCTCTAAATTTATAATTTGACCTAATCATTTGAGATAATCCTGGAGCGCATAACGGGGCAGAAGGGGCCCCGAAAACGGTGGCCCATGGCCCATTGCCCTGCCCCACCCCACTCAACGCCGTGTGGTGGGGTGTCTTTTTCGGGATTCCCTGCCCGTGTCCCCGCTCAGGCCCACGCTCTACCCATACGCCAGACCAGTTCCCGTTACAAACAGGTGGTAACAAACAGCGCCCCGTGCAGGAAATGAGTCCAGGTGGGCCCCGTCCAGGGAATGAGTCCTGGTGGGCCCTGTCCAGGGAATGAGTCCGGGTGGGCCCCGTTCGGGGGACGGGCGGCGGTGGGGCAGGGGCAGGGAACCATAAAATAACACGCCCCGCCCAGGGCTGTTCACCAGGGCGGGGCGGGGCGTGTTATTTCATGATTCCCTGCCCCTGGCCCCGGCCCCGCCCGTTCCCCAGACGGGTCCCCATTAAAACAGGTGGGGAGAAACAGGGCCCCATCCAATGAATGAGCGGGGACCCGCCCCAGACGGTGGCAGGGTGGAGATTACCCGCAAAATACCCCCCGAGGCCCGCTGTAAGGGCGGGGCCTGGCAAGTGAAAACCCGCCCCGCCCCGCCCCGTCAAGAACTCTACTGGTGAGTGAGCACCTGCCCCGTAATGAACACTAGATAAACCCTTCTATTCAAGCTTAGTATTGGGAGGTTTCTTAAATTCTCTCCTTTTAGGTCTCTCTTACTAGGCCTTTTGTTTTCAGCTCTACACTGACCCAAATTTTATGGGCTGTGTGAGGGTTTAGCAAGGCAGCATCTTTAGCAAGGCAGGGCTAGAGTTCATTAGAGGGCCTCCAGGGCCCCGAAAAACACAGGTGCCGGCCCGATTGCACTCTCCGCCCCACACCATAACCAACTCTAAGCCTGGCTTGCCACCCAATTTTCATGCAAATCAATCAAAAATACAGAAAAATATTTACCATTCCTCACTGAGAGTCCTTCCTAGCTGAACCCTCACATTCAGGCCATCTATGGAATAGCTGGATGCCATACCAACACAATTATCACTCTTGAGTTTTTTCAAACTTGATTTTTACCCACCATTTCACTTACCCGGATGTTTCTATATTCATAACGGTTAACTCCTGATTTTGACTATCCGGAACAGGGTGCGAGTGGGACACCTAAGGTGGCAATTCCTATAGAAAGTGTCCAACTTCAACTCAGCTGCGGGAGTAGTCCAATGTTGTTGAATGAGCATGATAAATGATCATTGGTTGAGATCAATTTCATGATCTGGCATTTTCTTTTGTCGAGGTTGCTGACTAAGCCATCACGAACACTTATGCCGAGTGGCTGTATGCAGGATCAATGTCGGAGATTGTCTGAAGCCAATGGTGGTGGAACAGTCTTCAAGCAAGGGTGTGTAACGGACAATAGTAGTAGCGTTTCCTATCCAGCGCACATGGGAATATATGCATGTGATGAGCAGCCTAATTTCCAACATCTTATAATTCTATAATATATATACCGATCGTAAACGAGAAGGCTGCTTTCTAAAGAGACGAAGGGAGCGTATAAAAGATAGACAATGTTGGGTGACTTGCGCTTTTAACAATTTGAACGGGACTCTTAAGCATAAAAACAACAACTACCGATGCTTAAATATCAGACCACTTTTCCATCTTCTCACGCCACCTTCTTTCTTCTTGGTACCCCGCTTTCCCCTCATGCCCCGCTTTGCTTCCCTCCTTGGCTACGTCTCTTCTCGCAATGTTCTCCGAGTTTCAGACTCAGCGGTGAGTCTTCCGAAAGTCTTCTAGCATCTTCCGTCTTATTAACTGAATGTCAATAGTGTGGGGGCAACGGTCGGTCAGGAACTGAGAAGGAGCGCCAGCGATTAACAAGGGAGATGGCAGGGGACGACAGGAGACGGCGGAAAACATCGGAAAAAATCGGAAAACCGCCGGGGACGACGGGGGACGACGGGGAACCACACAATGTCGTCCGTCCTGGTCCTGGCCTAGGACGGACGGACTGCCCCGTTGCGAGCACTGCAAGGGTATTCCGCCGGGTTTGGGGCATTGAAAATATGGAAGTGAGTAGGAAAACTTTCCCTCCACATGATACAGGCAACTGGAAATCGGTAACCAGAGTGTTCCAGCTACTGTCGATGAGACGAGGGGAAACAGGAACTAATGCACGGTAGAGGTAGGACCAAACATGAATCAACGGCTCCAGTCACCGGTTTCAATACAAGCAACATGAGTAAGGAGATTAAGAATTGGAGGATCGTAAGCAGATAGGATTGGTATTGCAAGCTTGTCTTTTTTCTGTCCCTACTTCGCTCGATATAGTGGGAAATATTCTAGACTGATTTGTCGCTACTGGATTGCATGCACTTTCTTGAGGGGTTATTCTATGGGTTTCTCCATCTGCTCGGGGAGGGTGAAAGGAAAAGGGATAGCTTGGATTTGTTCATAGTCCCCCAGGGTCCCCCGCAACCCCCACAGTCCTCGGTAGCCCCGGGAAGTCGCCGGTAGTCCCTCATAGTCCTTAGCAGCCCTCGCAACCCCGCGAGCTCATCGGTCGTACCTTGAAGGGCCCACAGTGGATCCCATTTTACCGTTCCGTCCCGTCCAGGGCGCTTGGATGTCCCCCGGTGGGGCTCTATTAAGACCCTAGACAGTTGCGAACACTGGTGCCTACAGGGCTGACAGAATGCTTGAGAACATTAGCTGATTAGGCAGGCGGCATAGTCCTTGACAGGGTTCCGAATGGGCGGCGGAAGACCGGACCGGACTAGCTTGTCAAGTCGAAAGTCAAGTCTAGTCCAATGGTGGAAATTAGGCCGACTGGACAGTCAGGGTTATGGAAACCGACTTGACCAGGACTTGTCTGACCAGGCCTCCCAAGCCATAGGATATGCTAATTTTATCACAATATATTACTTTCAAATAAAGCTTTTATTAATTAAACATATTGTTTCTATGAATCATATGATGGAGATAGTGCTTCGCTTAGATTAGGGGTGGCGAACATAGGTTCTCGAGTATCGAACTATTTGTTGGTATGGTTTCTGCTCCTCTCAAATATGGTTTCTTTCTCCTCTCAAATGTTTCTTTCGGCCCTTTATGTTTTCATACTCGTTGCTGGTTCACTCGGAAGCCTATTGTGTGTTCTTTCATTGTTCCTTTTGTTCCTTTAGGATACTTCTTTGATAGTCTTTGTTTGTCCTTGTTGAGTGAATGCGGTGGTAATGGCTGGACTCAACTGCTGTATTATATAGCTAAGCTATGTCTTTCTTATTATTCAATGAACAAGCGTTGCCACAATATGAGATCTTCACTACTGTCTATTATTACTTCTTCGTCCAAGTTCCGTTCATATCTTCCGATCGCATATTACAACACTATTTTTGGTTCACTAAGTGAGTGATATTACATGACCACATGCCACAATACAGGTATTGGATGCGACTTATCCATCAGGTATCGTATTTCCACCGCATATTGCCCTCTCCAGGATCTTCTATCAACTTGTATTGAGGGGCTGTTGATTTATAACGTGACAAGTGACTTTGAGACCCTAGTATATCTATCCTTATATTCTTGCGAGTGTTGGGCTGGATGCCATTCAGACTCTCATGCGATCTTTTTGAAGACTGTTCCGGGACCAGTCCAAACCGGACCGGACCACCCAAGTTAGTCGGGTCTTGTCATCGCCACAACTAGGACTGGCTAGCCTGGTCCTGACTCCAAGACTTGACCGGTTGGACTATTCAGAACCCTGGTCCTTCAGACCGAATCCTGTGAGCTCCTCCACTAGTTCACTGTGTAGGTGGTAAAAGAGGGTGTTGATGGTGCAGGCGCGGCAGAGGGCGTCCTGTTCTGGGGTTCCAAATTTCTAAGGCCATCAGGTCAACATCCCCTGGTGAAACAGTTGGGGGTGGAGCTGGACAAACCATATCCCGGATCTAACAATCCCAAGGGTACGACTCACTCCTCTGATTAACAGAATTCATATCAAATCCTAGAATCTCCCTACTAGTGTTCTCTAGCACTATTCTCAAGGGTGGGATCCATCTAGGGCGGACCACATTGTGTCATCAAGTGGGTCACCTCTGGAGCTTTCCCACAAAGTAAAATAGAACGACTATCCCTCCGCCGTCCCTCATAAAAATATCTCACCCTCGAGGGCTATGAGAAAGTAATGTAAATGGAGATCAAGTGTCGGTTATTGCGGCATTGTCAGGTTTGTGATGGATTCTAAAGAGAACGGCGCAGGGATGGTGAGGGAAGGCAGGGGGCGGAACGAATGATGGATCATGAAGCGATAACGATTGGCTTGGAGGTGTATGATTCTAACTTGGGCTAGTACCGGGGGTCCAAGCGCTAGGACTATAGTACCATACGGCCGGTCCGGTCCCCACCCTCACAGGCGTAGTCGGTCCTAGCCTCCCTAAAAATACTGACTATGAGTAGTAGTCCGTCCCGCCCTACCCTGAGGACTGACTGACTGGACGGCTGGGAACACTTTATCTTATTATTTGGTAAACTCGGGATCATTCTGGGAGGGTGAGGACATGGCGTGAATAGGATTTATTCGGTGCTCCCCGGCGGTCCGCCATGGTTGCCCGTAGTCACCGGCCGTCCCCGGCCTGAGGTTGGCTCAGATCTTGGGGCTCGTCGTCCTCCCCAACAACTGCCGTCCTGCGAATTCACGGACGAAGACGGACCAGATTGTGCCGCCCCGTCTCGTCCGGGGCTCTTGGCAGCCAACCCCCATCGCTTACTCCTACAGGAGCCCTGGACGGTTGGGAACACTGATCTTTATATTCTTGGGCCTCTTGGGATTGCTCTTGATCCTGTGCACACCCCCCTATTTGTGGCCGTACTTCTCCAAGTTCGCACTGATGTGCTATGATACTCGGGTTGCGAAATCGTACCCAGTTGTATTTTTTATTCCTATGTCGATGTCCGCTCTTCCGATGCCTAGGTAGTGTTTCTAGGCGTCTAGTGGGTCCGTCTTTCCATCTAGGCGGGACGGACCGCAGTACCTGAAAAGGCGCCCGGGGTGGACAGGTATCTCGGCCTCTGTCGGGATGACTGCACAGGCAGGAAGGAAGGGAACTGCAGGTGTCTTGGGTAGGGCAATTTTCCAGGTGACCCCGGATGAGGGGTGGGCCCTTAGGTAATCGGTGAGCCCTATAGAGAATTAGCGAGGACTGTAGATGGCGGGCGGGGGTTGTGGGTACCGCTCCGGAGTAACCGATCCGTGGAGACCTACGGTCACCCTTTTAGACCGTAGTCTCTCACAAAGAACGGATGCTGTTGCCCTACAACTCGAGACAGACACCCCGGACGCCCGGGCTGCAGTCCTGGCGGTGCCTACAAGGCTGGCGGGGCGCTTGGGAACACTGGCGCTAGGAGCATGTCACGGACCCAGCCATCTGTGAACCGCAAAACCGAGTAGTCACCCTTGGGCTTGTGCTTGATCCCTTGTGAGACGTCCTGAAGAAGTTTGCGCATGACGGCCCCCTAATGAGGGATGAAGCACACAGGGTGGTAGCCACAGCGGGAGTCGCCACTTGATGGAGCAACACCACTGCGGGATGTCCGGGTAGAGCCCCCTGGTTCGTGGGAGTGAGACTGACCATGTCGAGGGTGATTGGTGTTTCTGGTGTTTGTGCGATAGCGAGACCACTATGCTCGTAGCCTCCGCAAACTATATTTAATCTCAGCAACGCTCCCTTCTCCGTAGTATATTGTGGATATAGATCTCTGCATTCCACAGCCAACAAACCTTAGTTTTCCTATCACCCTCGTTCCGGGTCTTCTGACGACGCTCGCCCCACGGCAACCTCATAGCGGTGCTTGTACGGCGGGAGTTGTCCCTGTGCTGGACTAGAATTCCAGGACCAACGTAGTGTGATTTTTTTCGGGGATTTTTTGGGGAGGGGGGAGGATATGGTGGAAGTGATGGAAGTGGTAGCGCTAGAGATAGGTCGTTTGCTCTTGTGATCGGATCTTCCACTATCAGAATGGAGAGCGAGTGCAGGTCCCAGTCGTTCATACTACCGGTTGTGAAGGAGGTAGCTTGGAGAGTAGAAATTGTGACTTTAGGAGTAGTTGAAGCCCGGTCTTGGCTGGAGGGATTTTCACGTTTGCGGTTTGGCTCTTGGTGAAAAGAATTCGTGAGTTCTTGACCTAATTCCCCTCTCAACAACGGGGCTTCATTTAGCCTTCCCAAGCGTCCAGTCCGCCAGTCTTCGGGGGCGGACAGGACAGACGGCAGTACCTTAGGGGGCGCCCGGGACGGACGGGCCCTACTGGTAATCGGCGGGCTCTACAGGTAATTGGCGAGGACTGCAGATGACGAGAATGAAGATGACGGGTGAGGACTGCGGGTACGGTTCGGGAGTCACCGATCCGGCGAGGACTGTAGGGACCCACGGTCACCCTCATAGGCAGTAGTCTTTCCCAAATGACGGACCCTCTTGCCCTACAGCTTGAAATACACGCCCGGGACGCCCTGGACTGCAGTTCTGGCGGTGCCCACATGGCTGACGTGACGCTTGGGAACACCGAACCCATTCCTTTTAGTGCTAGAAAGAAGAGGTCTTGAAGCAAAAGAATTGATAGTAGGCGCACTCTATCTCCCCCCTTGAAGGAAAAAGTGTTGGCCGATACCGTTGACTGACGACCAGAGTGGGAATGATAAAATTGTGGGAGTCGTGATATGTTTCATCATCATTGACATGCAATCGGGCCAGGACAAGCCTAGCCGAGAGGGTTCAAGGCTCCCTGGAGTGTAACACCGGATTCAGGGCGACACTAGAGAAAATAAACGCTTCAGTGATCAGCAATTTTCAAAGGGTAGGTGGGGGGGAGGGACTGGGCACCTGAGGTGGATTTACCGGTGCTGGGTTCTTGTGAGACCCCGATTTCCCGTCGGACTAGCCAACTTAGGGACCTGTGGCAGAAAAATACCATTGTGGTAGCAAACCGCTTGAGGAAACCTGTACGCAAGCAGAGGGTCAGCCATTCTAGCCCTTACCGAAAGGGCCATGTTCTCATACCCACTCCGAGCCGACCGGAGAGGTTAAAGCATGCAATATCTTCCTTTCCAAGATTTGATATTGCAGACACTGTTGAAACACAGGCGATGGACGGCCGGGTAGGATTTTGTTCGAAAATGGTTGTAAGACTGAGAATGGCATTAGAGGTGCGATAGTTTGTAATTCCATCAGTTAGAGGAGGCAGGAATGTTTGGGACGAGTTAGCAATAGACAATAGGGAATTCCTGAGGCTAGGGATTGAGCTTTGATAGGATTTGGGATGAATCGGTGTAGAGCTAAGAGGAGAGTTAGGGCTTTTGCGGAGTGGGGGACATGAGGGGAAATACGGTAAGAGGAAGAAAAAGGTGAATAAGTAAATAAGGCTTTAGGCGAAGTTCAAAGTTATTTGTGGGAGAAGCGGGTGGTTGGGTGAAGACAGGAGAGACTATGGGCGATGTTGAGGATGAAAATCCTTTCCTATGAAGTCAGTTTGTGTCTATCGGAAACCTCAGGCGAGATAGGGTTTTAGTGCCTTGATCCACACTTTACTATCATTGCGTATTTTGAAGAAATAAGAGGAGATGGGGAGAAAAGAGTGAGATCGCCGCACACGCCGAAGATCAAGGAAATATCTGGTATTTCCAAATTAGAGAGGGTGGAGATATGGAGAAGTGGTTGGTTGGGAAGTGCGAGGAAGGACGTTTTCGAATTTTCAGGGAGACCTAATAGGAAGCCGTGGAAAGAAAATGGTAATCAAGTTAATACGTAAGCAATGAAGTTCCTCACCGCTAAACGTATTCACAAGCACAACTTGACTTTCACCCCCCCTTCCCTCTCCGAGGCACGACATCGCTGTTGCTCCAGGAGGCTCCACGGGATTCCGAAGAGCCCGAGGCGTACACTAACGAAGGATTCTTGGTTGATATTGAGCTCTGTTTGTTAGAACTCCATACGGTATCGACCGATCGGTCATGTTAGATATTGTGAGTTGCTCACTGGACGAAAATTTCTAAGTCAAGAAGCGGCTCAGTTGCTATTGGGTGTTGGTCTCTCATGTCTCTTTAAATTGTTATCACTTTCTGGTGGATCGGTTGTGGATCTGGACGCTTGTATGGAGAAATAATAATGTATATAATAATGACTATTCACTGGCTTACACTTTCAACAAATGTCCACGAGAGGGGCTCTTAAATCCAAAAAAAATAGGACTATTGTTCCGGAAGTATTCCGGAAAATATCATACCATCTCCTTCCCTTGCCAAGCCACCTTCTTAAGTCTCTTTTCTCCTCTTTCCTTGACCTCAATATCAGGCCACCTGCTCTACTTTCTGAACCTTTCACCAAGTACTAGACTCAGAGGTGAATCCACGGGTATCCTTGCAGCATATTCCAACAAATGGGATGAGTCTGCACGGTTCAGGTTACAGTGCGGTATGGAAGTTGGAGTGAGCGGCGGTGATTAGCAACAATAGTGCGAATCATCGCCACTTTTGATTAGTCACTTTGTAGACATTTCCGCTATTCAGTAGCTATTCTAGCTATATAGTCATTAGGAGAAGAGAAATGGGGTTTGACTAAAGCATTGTTGGGGGGCTTCCACCGGAGGCGTTATTTCGTGGGTATTGGAAATGTTGACTATCGACGGTACTGGTGACGATCACCAGCAAGAGAAAAGAAAAGAAACTGAAACTGATTATTGAAGATAGACGGCAAACACTGGCGGTTACGATAAACCCCAGTGCCTAGCTCTTAGAACGAAGATGAATGATGATCGATAACAAATAGTTCCCAACGATAGAAGAAATATAGCGATCCACCCCCGTCCGCGTGCAGAGGAGGCATGCGCTTGGGTGTTACAATTCCTGCTTTTGATCGTAATTATGGTGGTATTAGAGTGACGGCGCCCCGCCTGGGTGGGAAAGTTGGAAGTTGGAAGTTGGAACTCTTGGCCAATATTTGAGAGGGAAGAAAACTCCTTCACAGCAAGAAGTTTGTGTCATTGTATCCTTCTTGCTTTTCCTCGGCGTTGCCTCGGGCATGGCTGCGGGGGCCTAGGCCCTCTGGCTTCTAACTTCGATTTATGCACTGGGTCGCAGCCACTCTATTGCAGGTGGACAAAATCAAGCGCGCCAACGAACATGAAAAACTCCGGCTATAATATCCCTTCGTCTGTATTCAGGACCTCGCGCTGAGTACGGGCACAGCGGGTAGTGGGAGTGATCGGTTGGGGAAGTAACTAAAGAGAGCAAAGTTAGGAATCATTGTGACAACTATCATGTAAGAAGCATATGATGCACATGAAGGGTGGTACCGGTATCCCCTTCACTGCTGGGGTAGCTTATTTGGGTAATCGTGATAGGAACAACTTCGTGCTTCAGAAGCGGTGTAGTGCTCAGAATAGTGCCAAACGAGTACTGGTCAGCATAGTCATGATGGAAACCTGGCTGGCTGTGTAGATTTGCTCCGAACTATGGTACAAGTACGAGTACTTCGCCTAATTTTAATTTATCTTGATGGGTTGTCTATCGTTACCCTTCCTATCCTTTCTATCCTATTAGTGCAACGCTAAAAGGTTCTGAAATTCGGGCACGAACGAAGGGATAACAGAACTTCCCCACCAACCTCAATATTATGAAAACAAAAATAGTAATTGGGAATCTAAGTTCATAATAGAATAGATAGTACAAACTAATATTTTATATGGAGAGAAGTTCTTTGGGTGGTGCCGAATGCGCACCATAATGAGAAGGGTTGCCTTTCTATCAATTGCAGGAGCTCGGTTAATTTTGTCCATAGGCCATTAAATGCTGTCGGACCCTTAGATAGCTTTTCTATAATTTTCGGTAATTGTCATGGGCTTCATAGCTGGTTACAGAGCCGCACAATTGAGCAGTCAGGGCGGATAAGGGTTGGTTAGGTAACCAGCGTGGAAGACTCCGAACCAGGACTCTGGCGTCATATTCCGGCTGTGTGCACATGGTAAGAAAACACGTTACAGCTCATCTGATTTTGTTATTGCCATTTCTTTTGTTGCTCAATGATAGCAGTCACAAATCCACACACCTTTTCTTTCTCGCGCGAAGACAGCGTGCCTTTATAAAGGAGTCCCCTGCTGCAAAATCTCTTCATTCTCTCGCGGGAAGAAAAGGTTTCTATACTATTGTGTGGGAAATTGGGTTTAGAACTGAATTTTTACACCGAAAGCCAAACTGCAAGCGAGAATAATCAGCCAAACCAATCTCAAATCTCCACCACTTCTCTTCGCGACCGGTAGAGTCAATGGCTGAGACCCCCTACTCTCCGTTCCCTGGGGGGAGACCCGATCAGAAGCGCAAACGACTCACCCCCATCACTACCACATGCGCCACGTTCACCCCCCCGACAACCATCTTGAAAAAATATAGCACAATGGAGTTTCCCGCTGTCCATACCACCCCCCCCACCTTTACCCTCACGCACGACGAAGCCGAGATAAGCAAAATCCTGGTCGACCTCGCACAAGAAATCGACCAAGGCAAACCCGAGGGCGACCGCTTGGTTTTGCGGTTCACCGGTGGCTGGGTCCGTGACAAGCTCCTGGGGCTCAAAAGCGCGGACATCGACGTGGGAATAAACAATATGACTGGGTACGACTTCGCAATCAGAGTGCCCGAGGACAGCAGTGCAAACATAGAGAAGCACGGCCCCAATCAGGGCTATGTGCACAGGATAAACAGTAATCCGAAGAAGTCCAAACATCTAGAGACTGCTACAAGGAAGATTTTAGGATTGGATGTCGATTTTGTCAATCTGAGGAGTGAGTCGTATTCTGAGGATAGTCGGATTCCCCAAATGGTTTGTTCCGCATACCCTCATCTACTTCAGTGATGGATGTTGACATTATCGCCTTAGAAATTCGGAACCCCCGAAGAAGACGCCCTCCGCCGCGACTGCACAATCAATTCCCTTTTTTACAATCTACACACCAAGCTGGTGGAGGATTTCACTGGCCTCGGTCTAAAGGACTTGACCTCCAGCCTAATCCGCACTCCACTGCCGCCGAAAGAAACCTTCGCCGACGACCCTCTCCGAGTCCTTCGCCTAATACGTTTTGCCTCGCGGTTCGGCTTCAGCATAGATCCTAATGCTAAGGCCGCAATGCGACTCCCGGAAATCAAGGCATTTACCTTCTCCCCCCCAACACAATTATCACACAAACCAACTAACTGCATCGCCCCAATTTTACAGTCTGCCCTCAAAACCAAAATCTCCCGCGAGCGCGTCGGCAAAGAGATCGAGAAAATGTTCAGAGGGTGCAATCCCCATGCCGCTCTTTGCCTAATCCACGAGGTGGACCTTTACAACGAGATCTTCGCCCCACCGATCCAAGACCCCCCCGCCCTCCCAGTTCAAGATATGAAGATAGCAGCAGATATTGTGTCCTGCCGACTCCTCGGAGTTGCCTCTTCTCACCCGCGCATTTCTAAGCTCTTAATGACCTCTGACGAAAAGTACCATGCGTGGCTCATCGCAGCCATGAGCCCCTGGAAAAACCAGTCCCCTCTCTTAGTGGACAAGAAGAACACACTCGCAGCCGCCACAGCTATCAAAGAAGCTTTAAAGTGTCCCAACAATGTGAGCGGTGCAATAGCGAAAGCGTTCGCAAACTACAAGGTCATTCAGAACATGGCCATCAATGTGGGGCATTGGAGCCGAGGCAAGGCCGGCCTAGAAATGCGCTCCTTGGGTACAAACTGGAAAAATCAGTTTGGAGCTAGCTTGATGTTCGAGCTTGTGGACTTGAACAAGAATGACAGCCATGACGAGGGGGAGGAAAGAGGAGTAATGGAAAAATATGAAGCATTACTAAAAGCTATTGCTGAACAGGACTTGGAACAGGCTTGCAGTTTGAAGAGCTTGTTGAATGTACTATCCCCTCCCTCCCTTCTTTCGTCGCGCAATAGCAGAGTGGTGGCTAATATTTGGGGGAACCAGGGCAATGATGTTGCAACGGAATACTCCCTCAAACCGGGAGCTTGGGTGAAACTTACCATTGAGGAATCGCTCCGACACCAACTCGATAATCCCCACAAAGGCAAGGATGAGCTATTGCAGTGGGTTCGCGAGAACCGAGAGGCACTGGTTGGTGGGCGAAGGTATGCTGGTGTTCGGGGAGGGGGGAGGGGTAAGCGAACGCGGTGAGATAGGAGGAAGGGGGAGAGGGGGGATATTGGGTCAAGTAATTTATTTCTCCACGTACCAGAGGCGAGCAAACGTATGGTATGATGTATACCTAAAACAATACCAGTTGGACTGGAAAGCAAAATCTGAATTTTTGTGCCCAAAGACTTGCAACCCGCCACCAGCGCAGCCAAGCATTCGAGTACCAACAGCGTCAAAGAGGGATAGAAGTTGTCAAGAATGTAATTCACATTCAAGACCATACCAAGGAAAATAGGGGCATCAGTAGTAAACAATTCCGCAATTACAAGCGGTGGAAAAAACTAGACTTCTAAAGTGCTTTTACAGGTGCTCAACCCTCGCACGGCTCCAATTTCGGATAAAACCAGCCATCTTAGCGCTATCAAATACTTGTGGAAACCTCTAGGAAAGTAGAAGGTGACCAACTCCTCTCGTTGTCCAAGCCCCCCATGCCCACCTACGGTTTCCGGACTCACTTGCGATGTCTAGGTATTCTATCTCCCTCCTTCCAGCAATCTGTACCATAGTAATGTATCTCGCAACCTCCGGAAAACTGGGGAGCGCTAAATCCCTTCCCGAAAATCCTTCCCCATCCAATCTTTCCATCTCGGTATCAATATGACCCAGCAGCAACTCAACAGCATCCATTCTACCATTAGAGGCAGCCATATGGAGGGCGGTCTTCTGGTTTCCATCGCGCAGATTGACGTCAATCCTTGTATTTTCCAGTAAAATCTGTATCATAGATTTTCTGGCAACCGAGACGGCAAAATGGAGGATCGATTTGGTCTCCATACATATGTTGGTCTCATGGTGTGCGAGCAACAGGCGTACCGCGAATTCGTTACCCAGTCGAACGCTGGTGAAAAGCGGGGTTTCCATATCCGCTGAGACAACATTGACATCGGTTGCTGCATAGGCAAGTAAAATCCGCAGGATCCGGCAATCATCCTGGGCCACTGCTCCGTGTAGCGGTGCCCACCCCCTACGCAGCGGAACTCTCACGGCATTAATTACTTTGCCGAGGAAAGTAGGTTCGGCCCGTTCACGCAAGTCAGATATAATTGTCTTCAGTATTATCGGTTCCATTTCGTTCTCGCTGTCCAGATGCATTTCCTCCCCACGGTCACGGTATTTGCTCAATTGCTTCACTCTAAGATCATAGGCGTCAAAGATATAGTGATGATATCCGGTGAAATCAGGGAATGACTGTGAGGCACCCCATGGTACTAACCACGATCCATCCGGTGCCCGATTCTCTAGCCAACTGAAACCATATGGTTGCAAGCCTAATCCATCCGGCAAACTATCAGCAACAAAATTCGGTAGGCACCCACGGTTGATGTCATGTTGGATAGTCTCTAATTCGGTGCGTCGAATTTCGTCAACGCGGTTCACATCTACTTCAGGGCTTTCTTCCAAGAACAACCGCACTATGCTAACATTCCCGATCCAGACAGCGAGATGAAATGCGGTAAAATCAGGGAATAGCCAGGGATGATTCACGTCGACCCTTGGGTCGCTCAATAGCCCTCGGACCGAGCAAAAATGCCCACCCACTGTTGCGCAGACAAGCGGTGTGCAGCCTCTGCCATCGATGGTGTTTGGGTCCACTCCACAATCAACTAAGTTGGTGATCCCCTCTTCGCTCATATAATGAACTACAACGTTCAGATATATAGGTCCTATGCTAATTATATCGAGGATTCCACCGTCCAGCAGCGACGAAAATGTAGAGTAGTAATAATTTTCGGCGGCATAGCAGAGGGCGCGCTGGCAGTATTCGTCACTACGCCGTTTCAATATCTCGCTAAGAAGAGTGCAGGTCGAGAAAATCGCAAGACGGTGGCATGTTCGGAGGACAGAAGCAATATCTGGTATCTCCAAAACCGGGGAGGTGCATATCTTCAGAAGCAATTCATTTGGAAGACCGAGGAAGGACATTTCCGACTTGCCAGGGGAGAGCAGATGGGAAGCGGTGGAAGAAATGATAAGCGGTGGAAGAGATGGGAAGCTGTGGAAAAAATTGCAGGCGGCGGAGGAAAGGGGAAAAGGGGAAAAGAATGGGAAGCGGTGGAAAAAATGGGAAGTGGTGGAAGAAATCAGGATCAAGCCGAGCAATATAGGCAATGACGGCCCTCAATACTAAACGCATTCGTACACACAGCATCAGCTTTCCTTCCTCCTCTCCACAAGCTATGCGATAGTCGCCGCGCCAGCCAACCTTCATTCATTACCCCGACCTTGAGGTATACATCTCTGCAGAATGTGCCTAGAGAGATTGAGTACGGTTGTCCACAGGACGCGTCATATCCCCAACCCGCTAAGGCCATAAGAGCGTGATCACGTGTAGCTACTTGCGACGATTGAGGATCTGAACTGTGGTTACCACGATGGCCATTGGTGTCTGCACGCTTGCTCACACTACAGTGTTTTCTGAAGACACAATTGAAGTATATGTTATGAGATAGAAATGTATGCTCGATTTCTTTCGGTTTTGCTGTGGATGTAGCCCCGGAATCCCTTTTGCTAACCATAATAGAATTTCACGTTTCGCAGGCCTCTCTAAGGAATCAATCTCGCTAAGAGCTAGAAGTATTAGGGTCAGTGTTCGCAACAGGGCAGTCCGTCCGTCCTAGGGTAGGACGAGGACGGACGACATTTCGTCGTCCCGTCCCGTCTTTTCCAAAACTTGCCCGACAAGTTAGAACAAAGGACCAGGACGGACGACATTGTGTCGTCCCGTCCAGTCATTTTCTGAACTTGCCCGACAAGTAAGAGCCCAGGACCAGGACGGACAACATTGTGTCGTCCCCCACCGTCCCCCACCGTCCCCCAACATCCCCCGTCGTCCCGTCCGGTCATTTTCTAAAGTTGCCCGACAAGTAGAAATGAAAGACGAGGACGGACCACGTTTCGCCGCCCCGTCTCGCCCCGGGCTCTTGGCAGTCCCCGCACCGGGCCCCACGGGGGCCCCGGACGGCTGATACAACCCCGATTAGGGCAGTGTTCCCAACGGGCCAGGCCGGCCAGGCTTCGGTAAAGCCGGGCCCGGCCTGTCGAAATTCTCTCGGATCTAGCCTGGCCCGAGCCTGCAGGCCTGGTTAAGCCTGAGCCTGGCCGGGCCGGGCCCGCCTATAGGCCATATAGGCTTTTTCCCGGCTGCCTGATAGGCCGGCCTGGCCTATA
>Ga0307517_10003325_pt1 | contig 25061 bp, 14 predicted proteins | sample 23_EM_MG_FD_194515 | JGI IMG/M metagenome (GOLD analysis project Ga0307517, IMG submission 194515) | Populus trichocarpa ectomycorrhiza microbial communities from riparian zone in the Pacific Northwest, United States - 23_EM | ecosystem: Host-associated > Plants > Roots > Unclassified | place... | reverse complement strand
AAACTTCATAATATGTATAATCTATATTTACATGGATTTTTTCATATGAAATATTAAAACTTTATTTTTTTTTAAATTTTTCCGGGTTAATCCGGGTTGACCCAAGTTGACCCGGGTTGACCCCTGAAACCCGGGACCCGGCCCCTTGGCCGGGTCAACCCCCGGGCCGGGTTTAATAACTATGCCATCACGTACAAAATTCATCCGATAAGGACTACAATTTCCATAGTTTTTTTAGAGTGCAACAAAATCAGGTAAAATATCATCAGGAACGAAATTGAGATTGCGATCAAATTCTGTAAATGTTACGTCATCATACGATCTCCTTCTAATTTATATAGTGTCATTGAGTAATATTAAATATTAGTTTTTCGAGTAAAACACAATAAAAAAAATGAATTGTTTTTACTGGATCAGACACAGTCCAATGCATTTAAGTTTAGACCGAATTCGATTCGGCCGGAAACAAAATTTAGGACGAACCCGGTCCATGCTGATAATGTACACCCAGATCGAGGCTAGCTGTAGTCAGATTGTGAACATGCAAAAGGCTTTTCTCCACTTCCTTTCTAACGACTTTCTCGAATTACATTACAAAGTTTAGAAAAATACGCCCCTAGAATAATACAAATGAAAAAAAAAAAAAAGACTTATCTTATTTTGTTAATTCTTGTCATCATTCTTTTAATTATTATTTTTTTAACTAAACCATATAATTGAATTTCATAATAGCAACCCATAATGTATCGTTGAAATAATTATTTTGCATAGCGCACAAAGAGTATGCTAAATGAAACAAACCCTAAAACATAAAACCATGGTTTGGTTAAAAAAACAGAAAACTTAAAGGTTGAAAATTATAGTGCTTCGTTTCCGCTCTGCAGGGCTGGAAAACAGAGGGGGATTGTCCAGGGGCGGGGCTTTGAAAAAGTTATAGACAATCAACTATTAGACTCTACATCTGGAAATACCCGGCGAAGAACATCACTCAATAATACTGCGAAGAACATCAGTCAATAATACTGCTTCGTTTTGGCTCTGTCCTGTCTTCCAAACCTTGAACCCTGGAAGAAAGTAGTCAGCATCATTCCAACGTTTTAATAATGTCAAAGAGAAGGGACCTTGTACATCTCCTTGGGGATCTAAATAATGCCACAAAAAACTTCCCGGATCACAATCAATAATCTGAACATTATCTCTATGCCTCGGGCCTTCATCTTCTTCACTGTCGCTCAAATCAATCACCAGCACGTCCATCGAGCATTGACGGTGCTTGTTATCTTCTATGTTGACAGGCAGCATTTCATCGTTGCTCTCCCCGATGATGTTTGTTAATTGCTTTGGCTGATCTTCAACAAAATGCTGATGATCTGAAATAGAATCGTGAGATACCAATGAGCAATAAGAATTGAAGGTTAAGACTACCCTGCTGATTCTTGCACGGATGAGAAACCTTCTGAATAGAAATTAATTCATTCACGACGACCAAAGATAAGCAAATGAATTCCCTCCTTTTTAAAACCAATTCATAGTTTCTTCCCAAGAGAACGGAGTATAAAACATCTAAAATAAGCGAATTATACAGATTCTAACTTTCTGGCGGAATGATTCACTAACCTGACAGTGAACCAGACCTGATGAACCATAAAATGATGAAGCTGTAAGTGCCGGCATGCACACCTCCAATAGGAGGCAGGGGGATAAATGCATGGAAGGGAGGTTTGGCAAGGGGATGCAGCATCCTTTGTGGAGAAAAATCATTTCCCAACATGTTGAGGGATATGAGGGTTTAGAGTTAAGACTATATAAAACTAGCACAAGCAGGATTTCTTAAATTTTTATTGTTTGTTTTATAGGCAATCTTGCGAGTAGCATAGGTTGAAGTATGTCAGTATGCAGCATCCTTTATTGCCCCCCGTCTAATTTAAAAAAATCAATTCAATTTTCCTAGTCTAATAAAAAATCTCACTATTTTCTGTCATTACCCCTTACCACCAAATGTGATAGAATTGCATCACTCCCTATGATAGAAAACAGTAACCAGAATGCCTGTAATACATCAAGTAAAATGATGAAGATATCTATGTTCATGTAAGGAACTTAGAGGAGAATATTGACCAAGCACTTCTAGAACATAATAATTTGTCGAACAATTTCCAGTTTCCTCCCCTCTGATCTAGATATCCTGATTCCAAATTCTCAAACAACAAAGAAAAAACAAAAAGATATCCCAATTCCAAATAATTGTATTACAAAGAGGAGGGAATAAAATATATGAAAGAGTATAATTTACCCATTCTGTTGCTCTGTTTTGGTGTTGCCAGGACAGCTTGGTTTCCTGCAGAAAGAAAGAAAATAATTTCAGATTGTTTAATAAAAATGAAGGAGTTATGCCTCACACCAATGCTGGAAGCTTTATACAAGGATTGGCATCCAAAATTACAACTCATTTTGACACATTTATTTTGGATGCTGGCTGATCTCAGGAAAAAAAAAAGAATATTTAACGTTTACTGCAAAGGAACCTTCCATAGACTCTGCTTGGTATCAGGAGATGAATGAGCAAGTTAATCCTGCATCAGTTCTACAGTACAAGAGGGGATATCTTAACTTTATGCATGCCAAATGTGCATCCAATGGATCAGTGTTTTAATACTTCAAATGATGATATTAAGACCTGTATGAATATATATAGGTTAACACAGCCACCCATACTCACATGCAAAGTTTTTTATACCATGGATGTTCTAAGGATACACACAGCAACAACTCCCTGATAAGTTATCCTGTAAACACAGGGTTCACCATATAGCTGACCAATCACCCTGTATAGAAGAGACAAAAACTGAAGAGGTCTTAAATTTCCTACAAGCTTACCATGCCATGTACTGTACCACAAGCTTCCTAGTATTTAAATATTAGACCTACTTATTTCCAAGCTTGGCTTGCTCGCAGCACGTATTTTGATTTCAAAACCCACAGTATGGAAGGATCGTGCAAGGCATTTTGCAATATGATAACTAATTTGCAAATTGCTTATAAATGATCCAGAATTGTCCGAACCCACATGTGAATCACTGCAGCCATGAAAATCAAGATACAATCTAAATCTTCACGATGTTTTTCAGAGAGTATGGATTTATTTTGTGGTTTCCCATTCCTATCTGACAAATTGGCAGCACTTCTACAGTGGATCACCAATGAGGTTGGTATGCCTTGTTATTTAGGACTAGATTGTTGTTTCTTTTTCCTACTTGAAAGGATGTCTTATTCTACATTTATTTATTATTCCTTTTCCATCTTTCTAATAAAAATTTCTTCTTTCATCTGAAAAAGGAAATACCCCAAATGCTTTCATAATCAAAGACAACAATTCTCCATTTCCCCAGTTGTAAATACCAGACCAAATAGATGCATGCACACACATGCAGTTGTGTGTTGTAAATATGCACCCACTTGAGGAGGAAAAAAAAATTCACCTTCTAGGAGTGCAACATCACTGGAAAGAAAAACTGAATGTTACTAACATACCTGCAGAATTCTTGCTGAAAGAAATCCAAGTCGAAGTTTTATTTGAAGCTACATCAGAATTGGGAATTTCCAGAACTCCATCCAGAGATGATTTTGGTGAACCATCATTTCCTTGTTTTATATTCACTGGAAAATCCTCTGGTGCAGGCTCGTCTTCTATTTCATCGGCTATGACTTTTGGAATGTCAAGCAATAGCCGTGTCTGTTCATCAGGAGTCTCAAGCAGCTTCTTTCTTTCCAAGTAATCAAACAGTGTAAAAGCTCAAGCGAGTTAAGGATTCAAAATATAATGCTGCAGCAGGTAGACAAAGAAAGAGGAAGTGTGATGCAGGAACAGATGAAAAGATGAACATGAGGCGGTGCATTTCTACAAACCAAGTCCTTTGGTGATATAGTTTATCATAGAAGGCAAAAAAGAAGGAAAGGGAAAACTTTGACTATTTTGTTTGAATGTAAAATGGTTCCTAGAGTTTTTTTTTTTTTTTAAAAAAAAGAAAAAACCTTTATATAAAAAGAGAAGAAATTTACATGAAAAAAAGTTTTTCTACACATCTATTTTATGCTCAGTTCAAAGTATGGACAGCCTATCTCGTGGGAGTGGAATCAAAATTTAGTATAAATTAGACCCTAAACTTTGACTTTCTGAGAGAACCTAAATAGCCTATCAGTCATATGGATTAATGATTCTACCCATATGGATAGGATGTACACCATTAAATTAACATTTACTTCTAGAAAGTTTCATAGTGCCTTAGCAAAAACAAGCCTTAGCACGGAACTTCAAAGACACATCTATGTGTCGTTTATGATCCCATATCCTTTTTTCATTTTGAGCAGCCTCGACACACTCCCTTTTCCATTATTATGCTCTGATTGACCATCAACTTTTTGGCTTTGAAATCAAATTGTGACTAGTTTCTTCATAATACCAAAAAAGAAGAACTATGACATGCATACAATGATTCCTATGATTTGAATTTCCTCAAGGAAATTGTGATAGTTAACCAGCTCATCCACTATTTATTATCTGAAAAAATATGACTAGTAGCCTACAGCTTTTAAGAAGCAAAGCTTACCAGTCTTAACCAACATCAGTGGGCACCAGCCAGAGCCATGCAATTATTGAGCAATTTTCATTTTGAGCAGCCTCTACACACTCCCTTTTCCATTATTACACTCTGATTGAACCTCAACTTTTTGGTCTTGAAATCAAGTTGTGACAAGTTTCTTCATAATACCAAACAAGAAGAATGATGGCATGCATACAACGATTCCTGTGATTTGAATTTCCTCAAGGAAATAGTGATAGTTATCCAACTCATCCATGTTTAATTACCTGAAAAAATATGACTAGTAGTCCACAGCTTTTAAGAAGCAAAGCATACCAGCCTCAACCAACACTGGTGGGCACCAGCCAGAGCCAAGCAATTATTGAGCAATTTTGCTACCACTAATCATAGAGAATCACAAGTTATTTGATAAGCTCAATTGGATTGATTTTTGTCCTGAAGTACAGTGTTTCTTGCTGATAATCAGTGTCTTGTTATATTTATAATAGAGTTTAGACTGGATTATTTTAGTCTGGGAAACTTAATATATAATTCATTATATGTTGACTTCATAGTGCTACCAGAGGGAATAGTAATACCAAGAAAGGATATTCTCTACGCCAACCCTTTTCATTTGCCCGATCAATGAGCTTTTGAAGAAAAGCAAGTTCTCCACGAAGCCACTGAAACAAATCCACATTTAGTCGCTAAAAAATTGAAGAATCAAACCTTAAACAAATCATGAGGAACATGCATGATCCCCTGTATAGATGCTGGAACCAGTATTTGAAGTGGCTTTCTGTCACAGTTCATATATGATAATTACATTCAAAATCGGTATTTACAATTTAGCGTCAACCTATAATGAATTAGGTTTTCATAAAGCACATTAAAGAGAAACATAATGGACTAGTGAAGAATGGCTTCTTCCACACCAACATTTAAAGTCTGAGCAGGTTTTCATAAAGCATGTATAATGATTGGCAATAGACGCACATTTTGATACCTAGACATTCACAAGCCAAATGCACATGACAGAGAAACATAACGAATCAATAAAAAATGACATGTTCCATCAGGATTCCTTGTTCAATGAAAAAAAAAACATTTATAAATGTTATAGCATATCTAAAAACCTCAAAACAACAATAATGTAATAAACAATTCAAGCCACCATCCTTGAAACATTTGGCGATTTCTTACTTCTTGCTCTGTCAAAATAAAGATAGAATTAAGAACTATTTATCTTACAATACCATCAATGTAATGATTGTCCCTGTTATCATTTTGCATGGCATTCAGCACAAACGGTATGACAAGAAATAGGCATTAAGGAATGGCACAACGTTATAAAAGTTGAGCCTAGGTGTTTCACAAGTTTAGGGATTCTCTTGGAGGTTATAGCGGTTATTACAACTTTCCCAATTAACCACATTTGAGATGATAGATTTGCGAGTTGGATTCTCTACTTACTAGTGAAGTAATTCACTTCTATAGCGCAACCAAACTTGAGATGCATCAAGGGGCAAAATAAAGTGCTTGAGATTTCCCGTTATCAATATAAACTTGCTAATCTTTATAATTCAATACTTCAAACGTATAAATATCAATTTTGCAATGCATATTTAAGGCTCTCTTTTTCCTGCAGTATCTACTCATCTTTTTTATCTTTTTTACTACAATGGATAAAATTGCAAGATCATGGTCAATTAGCATTACAATCCCCTACAAGCTTGCATACAACAATATTTTGATGAAATTATAGTTCAGAGGTTGATGCCTGGTTTATCATTTTCATTTAAAATGCAAATGCACATTGTCCACATCTTTATAAATGCACTCTAAGTTTTTCATATTGGAACATCAAGAATATTTGTACTTTATATAGGGTTCTTGACACGTCAACCTCACTAGCAAAACAGTACAGAAACATTCAACAACCTGTAAGCAAATATGAACTATGAGGAGAACAGAAACAAGAAAAAGAGATAACCAACCATTTTGTTCATGGTTAAGTTTTCCTTTTAGTCAAGTACCTACATGCTTTGTTATATCTTCATGCAAAACTTGGGCCTTCTCTTCAAGCTCGACCTGTAAGAAGTTTAAAAGGTACATTAACAAAGGATTGAGGGATGGGGAACCTTAAAACAGACAACTCAATTACCAAGGCAAGCAAGACACATCTTGTTATCAGGTACAAAAATATACTAATATATAAATCTAGGGAGCCAGATGTCTAAGCAAACAGCGCAACATACCAGCAATCCTATAAGAAGCCATGTCATAGACTTTCTTCACGCACAGAGAATAGTGGTTACAAGTATTGTGACCCGTGCTTCGCCACGGGTCGGATAAATGTTTTTTGACAAAAAACAAAAAATAAATATGCAAGCTTTTCAAATTTATTTTTTTAAAAAATTATAATTATAAATCAAAAGGCCTATGAGAACTATTTGTTTCAATAAATGCAAAAAACAAAGTGTTAACGCGTTTATTCAGCTCGTCTAGCTGCAGGTCGAATAATTTTTTTTCCAATGCAAAAGAATTAATGTTTAGGTGTTATTTGCATGTTTTTTTACATCAAATAAAAAATATAACCGTGAATCACAAAGTTGACGCTTACATATAATAAAATATAATAAGAATCATATACGTTAATAAAAATATGTAAGATCTCAAGCTATTTTTTAACATGGCCGAAAAATGGAACAATGTTGCAATTGCTATAGTGAAACACCATTTCCCTAGTTCCTTAGTTCGTGTACAAATAAATTTCCAAAAACAAAAAGTGTAAAGAAAAAAAACATTAAAAAAAAAATGATAAAAGAATAAAAAATATGAACAAAAAGAAAGGTATAAATAGGACACGTGTAAAGAATAAAAAAATAATATTTTTTCAAAAAAAAAGTGTAAAGAAAAAAATGAAAAAACTAAAAAAACGTTAAAATCATGAATTTAGCATGCAAGTTATAATTTTTTAAAAAAACAAATACCAATTATGCAGGTTGCTCCAATGTGTTTTTTTACACGAAAAATTAAAAGTGTCATTTGAAAAGCCTATGCAATCATCTAACTAAATAAATCAATAATCATTTATGTAAATAAAAAAATCATTAACAATAACCAAGAAAAAAACTGTATAGATGAGATATTTACCCAATTATGTTTACTTAACTTTTTTTATTTAAATAAACAAAAGATAAATTCATCCTAAAAAAATCGTGGCTTAAACAATAAATACAAACAAAAATGACTAAATAAACCCACACCATAAAAAATATTACAAAAGGCCGAACACATCAGAAAAATATAAGGAATGAACGTCTGCCGATATGATGGAAACATTTAATAAAAAAAAAGATTAAAAAAAAAGCCTCAAGTGAGCCCGGCAGCCAACTTGGGTGAATAAATCAAACACATGACCTAGGACATGAAATTGAGATGACCCCATAAATAGCAAAGAGAAAAAAATATTTGAAAAAAAAAATCTTTAAAAAAAGACCAAGTCGACCCGAACTAATCTTTCAGATCTATGACTTGGGTCACGCGACCAGGGTGACCCCATTAAAGGCAAACCTGAAAAAAACAAAGAAACAAGATTCTTAATCAAACAAATATTAAGGGATGAAACTAAGGGAAAAAAATCAATAAAAGAAACAATGCAAAACAAAACAAATAGCAATTAAAAGAATTGGAACTAAATTCAACATAAAAACCAACTGAAATTAAATGTTAAGGGAAAATTTAAATGAAATTAAATGTTTAGGGATGGAATTGAAAAAAACAAATCAATTAAGAAAATGATTAAAAAAATAACAATTAAAAGAATTGGCACCAAACTTGACATAAAAATTCAATGAAAAGAAATGCTCAAGGATGGAATTGAAGAAAAACAAATAAATCAAGAAAATGATTGAAACCAAAAAAATAGCAATTAAAAGAATGAGGATCAAATTTGACAAAAAAAAACTAACAGAATCAAACAACCAGTGATGAAATCTTAAAATAAAATCCAATTAAAAATAATCAATGTAAATAAAACAATTGCAATTAAAAAAAGAATGACTGAATCATAAGAAAAAAGAAATTGAAGGCTGGTATAATTTTTTGCATGGCCAGCACGTTATCCGAGGAAGAAAGAGAAGGAAAAGAAAGAGAAAAAAAGAAAAGCCAATTGGTGCCACCCATAGAGGAAGAGGACGCCAAGACACATTAAATGATGTGGCGGAAGCTTGATTTCAACCACCATCGTCAACCGCACGCGCCGCCCGAAGATGGCGAAGCAGCTAATGCGTGTCAGGCACGCGTCAACAGCCTTTTTTATGTTCACAAAACCAAAAATACCCTTATAACTAAACAACAATAACAAAAAAAAAAAAAAACCTTATGAAATCACAACCAAGCTCTTGAAGCCAAGGCTAAAAAATTTGAATGGCAAGGGTAATGGAGTAATTCAATTATTCATAAAATTATAAAAAAAACAAAAAACAAAAAATGCCCCTGGAACTAAATAACAATAACAAAAAAAACCATTAGTAAATGACAATCAAGCCCCTGACACCAAAGCTAACAAATATGCATAGTAAGGGTACCTGTGTAATTCAATTGTTCATGACAAAATTGAAATTACCATACAACCCCTAGACCAAAGGTTCTGATTTTTTACTCTCTAAGAGCAATACGATAATTGCATTGTTATTAAAAAAAAATGAAAAGTCAGTGCTGCCCCCAAACAAATCAAGAATGACAAATTGGTTGTGTGCAAAGACTATCCTACCCCTCAAGTAAAGCTTTAAAAATGAAAGGAAGAAAGGTAAAGAGGTAATTTCACTGTAGCCCTAGACACATTTCACTATGAATAGACCACAATGAAAAACCCACGTGGTTTAGTATTTTACTTAATTTTCTTTCTTCTATGTCCATGAAATTTCTTTGCCAATCAAATATAAAGCTTAGGGCATGAAGAAATCCATACAAAAAACAAAAATATTGTTCAACATAATTCCCAACGAGAATAACCAGAGCTATAGAGGAAACACTACAAAACTAGGCAAGAGAATAGATAACTTACAATAGTTGGCCTCTTGAGTGAACCATCTCTTACTCTCTGATTCAGATCTTCACATTCTTCCTGCAACCAACAGAAACAAGGCTAAGAGTGAATGTCTACACCTTGACGTAATTGTCTATGAGCTTACATTTTGCAGAATCTTATCTGCAGCTACACAACAAAAATGTGGACACTGTTATCCACACCATATACGGCAGCTGCATCAGTTCTCCAACTTCTTATCGATACATTCAAGCCCATTTCTCAAGACCCTAACAAGACCTCATATTAAAAGTGAAACTCTAACTAAAAAGAACACAGAACCATGGTCTAATTTATTAAAAAAGTATTGATTCCTAGCACAGAATATAATTGGTTACTTGATATCAGCTGAGTTTTTAAGACTTGTAAGCATCTGCAAAACTTCAACGAAAATATGGGGCCAATAAGCAGTCAACAAGAAAAGAAGACAGTACCACATCTAGCTAGGTATAAGAGCCAATACAATGTGAAAACTAAGCAGTACTTAGAAAGAGCTAGCAAAATGTGTCGCTTACCTTAGAAAAGTTATCATCTGAAAGCATAGATATGCGGACATCTTTCATATAATTTGAAACTTCAAGAAGCATTTCAGTGTTAATACCATTAGCTCTGGAAGACTCCACTAAACCTAGAGAATAGACAACACAAACACCAAAAGTTAATCATCAATAGTAGAGATCAACAATTCCTAACAAATGTTTCCCTTCCAACAAAAATAATTAACACGTGTAATCCAAATATCATCGGTGGAATAAAAGAAATAATAATGATATCAAAGTGAATTAGCAAATAGAAGCTCAGAGGGGTTCATAAATAAGTATTGTTTTATAGCATAAGCAAAGGATGCAAATAACAGTAAGTAACCAACCAGTGACCTGCACGAGCATGTGAGAGTTTTTCTGGAGGTAATCATTAGGATCAGACTTGATTCTCACAAAGCTTCCAACAATTTTGCTTTGAAATGTTTCGGGGTTGTTCTTGGCAAGATCCTGAACCAAAAGCCTCTTCAAATAAACAAGCTTAATGTTATCAGGAACAATAGCAGCAAAACAGCTCTTGGGAGCTTCAAAAACCCTTTTCTTAGAATGACATTTTCTATCCGAGGCTGAACACTTGTGGCGTTGGTAGGCATTATTATCCTCGTCATCATCCGTAGTATCAAAGAAATCATCATCAGAACCAACTTTGTTTTCAGCAAAATGGGGTTCGAGGAGGTCATAGATTCGGATTCGATTGATGGTCTTCCTTCCAAAAAGAGGAAGAAGCCATTCATCGCAAAGAACCCTCTTCTTTTTTGTGGGGTGGAGGAGGTTGCGGTCGTTGACATACTTGTTAATGATGGCAGTAACATCGTACTGAGAAATCTGATTGGTGGTACCTGTACCAATAGATTGAAGGAATGCAATGAGGAGAGTGGAGCCCCATCCAGTAAATTCCAGTTTCCTAGGCGTTCGAGCCTTTCTTTTGGAGGTTGAAGGGGGAGCAAACAGTGGGGGGCCATCTGTATATTCTTCCATCCAAACAAAATCACCCATTTTTTTTCTTTTATTGATAATAATAATCACTCCCTCCCCTCCTTCACTGGTAGACTGCAGCTGCATGCAGGCAGAATAGATAACAATAATTGGTGATAATAATGATAATACAGTGAAGACAGAAAAGGCATCCATCCATCCGGTACATAAGAGAGAGAAAAGGCAGAAATTGATTGAATACACAGAAAAGAGGAGTGGATGCAAATTATATAATAATAATAATTATCCAATTTTTAATAAGACAAGGAAATGGAAAGGAATGGGAGCGAAACCAAACAAAAGCAGAAATTGAGTTAAATTCAATAATAGTAGTAGTAATAGTAGTAGAAATTGATAAAAAAAAAAATAAGTAAAAAAAGAAAACAGAAATTGGATTGCATTGAATACAGAGAAAGAAAGGAAATGGAAGAAAACGTACCCTTTTATTTACAGGAAAGAAAGGATAGTTTCTCCACTCCACTCCTGCGACAACTCTGCTCTATCAGTCTATCGCTTCGCTGCATACTCGCCTCTCTGGAGACACAGGGGAGTGAAGAACAAAGGCCAGGAGAGAAGGAAAGGAAAAGAAACGGACGTAGGTAGGTAGGGACTAAAATGTAATCTGCCTTTGCTTGTCTTTCTTTCTTGGGCTTCATCGCAAATCAGCAATTACCTCGCTGGCCCGTTCTTACGATTACCGGCTGGGCTTTCAGTTACCAACCCCTCTCCCTCTCATCAGTCATCACTACTATTTATTTTTATTTATTTTTTAATAGGCTGCTTAGTATTATAATATTATAATAAAAGTTATTTTTTAAAATATTTTTTATTTAGAAATATATTTAAATAATTTTTTTATATTTTTAAATTTATTTTTAATATCAATTTATTAAAATAATCTAAAAACATTAAAAAACTATTTTAAACAAAAACAAATTCTTTTTTTTAAACACATGGTCAGCCGCATCTCCAAACACATTTTTATTTTTTGTCTATTGTTGCCAAAACCGTTTATCCATTTACTTTAGTCCATGTTTGTTTGCCTTTTAGAAACTGACTAGTCTTGTGACCTTCCCTACGCCGCTGGCCAAAACTAATCTTGGAGTTGAAAAAATCAAGAGACCGCAAACGTGTTTTAAAAAGCGAGAAAAAATCGAGATTTGGTTCATAGACCCGGCTGGGTCAAAAATACATTTAGAATGACAAGAAGAAGAAGAAAAACAACAAAAATATATTTCAATCTAACAGATAGCGTCATAAAAAATAAAATAAAAAAGGGAAAGAAATGACCCAAGCAAAACTAAGAGCATGTTTGGCAGTGTGGTTGCGGGTGCTTTTCAAATAACTTTTCGTGCCAAAATGCATGTCAATGATGTTTTTTCATTTTTTAAAAATCATTTTTGATATCAGCACATCAAAACGATCCAAACCGTACAAACCATATTAAATTTTAGTAAAAAAAAAAATTCAAATTTTTTGGGAACGCAGCCGCAGTCGCGTTCCCAAACGTGCCCTAAGTGTGCTTGTCAGCATGCAACCCATGCACGAGGCCATGATAATTTTTAAAGAAGCCTAAAAAAAGGATAGAATGTAAAGTGCTGAAGTATAAAAAAGACCAATATCACTCGAGTCAACTTTTCAAACTCGTCACCTCGATCACAAGCTATGTGTAACACTATTGACGATAACCACGACTCTCAATTCGCAACCAGCTTGTTATCAGAGGATAAAATTAAAAAAAAAGTAATTAATTTAACAAAATTCTAAAAAAAAAACTAGTGATGTAAAAGAATAAAGACCAAATGCTAAGCGAAAAAATCAGGGTGAAAATAACATTGATTAATTCAAGGGTGGAATTTAAAAAAAAAACATTTTATAGAAGAAAATCAAATAAAATCAAAAGAAAAAAGATTAAATTTGAAACAAAAATAAAATAAGATGAAAAATAACATTTCAATGTCAGAAAATGAAAAAAAAAATCAATTTGATAAAAGACATAAAACAATAGTACTATAAAAGAATAAAGACAAGATGCTAAACAAAAAACTAAAGGGTAACATTCATTATTTCAAGGGTAAAAAAAAAAAATTCATTTCACAAAAGAACTTCTGACTAAAATTCATAATCAAAAGAAAGAGGGTCAAATCTGAAATTAAAATATAATAAAAGGAAAAGTAACATTTCAATGTTAAATGATGAAATTGAAAAAAAAAATCAATTTGATAAAAAACTAGAAAAAATAGTAATATAAAAGAATGAGGATCAAATGCTAATTAAAAAATAGGGGGTGATATTCATTGATTCAAGTGAAATTGAAAAAAATTAAATATTTCACAAAAGAAATCAAAACTGAAACCTGAAATCAGAAGAAAGAGGATCGAACCCAAAAACTAAGATAAAATACGAAGAAAAATAACATTTTTAATCAAGGATGAAGTTGAAAAAAAATTTAAAGTTTAGAAAAGAAATTAAGATAAAAATCATACAATTAAAAGTAAAAGGAATGAATCAAATACCAAGACAGAATAAAAGGACAATATTTTTTTATTGGACAACACATTTTCCAAAGCAAAGATAGAGAGGAAAGAAAGAAATTGTTATTGGATCCATATTGCCTAATGGACCACCACACGTGTCACCTCATATGGAAGAAGATGTCATGATCTTTCTAACATCGTTATAGATGGGCAATTTCCACCACCTATAGCCTTCACACACGCTTCTTGAAGGATACAGAGTGGTCTAACACGTTGACGCCTGCCTAGAACGCGTCAATAGTCTTTCTTCTTTACATATTATTTAAAAAAAAAATCAAATTGTCCTTGTCTTGATCCTATAACTATGAAAAGACCACAATGATAAGATGAACAAGCCCTTAGACCCTAATTTAAAAATTCTTGATCCAAAGGATAACCGAGTAAATTAATTATGGATTTTCAAAAGAAAAGGCAAACACGCACCTGTCTTCACCCAATAATTACAAAAAAAAAGGAAAAGACAAATAAGCCCTTGTATCCAAGTTAAAATATATTTATTTCAAAGGGCAACAAAGTAAATTTATTATGCATTAAAAAAAAGATGAATTTGCCCCTTCATAAAATGTAGTTTTTTTTTTGTATTTCAAGAACATCTCAATCATTACACTGTATAATTAAAAATAGAAAGACATCTTAGAAACTAATCAAAATGATAATAACCAATTGGTCCTTGTGTAATTACAATTATACCCAGAGGCTATGTAAATGAGTTTTTTTAGAATGACAAAATAGTAATTACATTATTCTCATCCATGATGCACTGAGTCTGTGTGTATAGTGATTTCACCACCCTATTAAATATTTCTTAATTTTGAGGAAAAGTGAACAAATGAAAAGTAGATTATTTTATGATGCTTGGTAGTGTCATCTAAAATAAGTTGAAAAATACTTTTCAGTTTTAGTTATGCCATGAAAAATGGTTGGATATTACTTTTTAAATTTTTAATTTTTTTTAAGTTCATTAAATGATTGGGGACCAAAGTTGACAAATAAAAAAGTTGAATGAGGATGAATTTGAAAAAAAATCCAATTTCATATATTATTTCAAATAAAATAACATCAATAAAAAAAATAAGGACTAAATTTGTAGATAAAAAAGTTAAAAGATGATAAAATGAGGACTAAATTTTTTGCAATTTCATAAATTATATCAAATAAAATAAATAATAATCAAAAGAATATGGATCAAATCAGATAGGTAAAAAAAAATTAATTAATAAAATGATAAGAGAAAAACAATTAACAATAAGAAGAATAAGGACCAAAGTTGATATAAAAATCAAATCAAATTAAATTTTAAGATATGAAATTAAAAAAAAAGATTCAAAACAAAATATGTAACAATCAACAAATTAATGACTAAATTTTCTTTTAATAGTAATTTAGTAATCTCAATTTTTTTTTATTTGCAAATTCTAAAAAGCATATTTCATTAAAAATAAAAGAAAAATATTTTTTTTTCTGAAAACTAAACTAATTTTTTTTACTAAAAAGAGTTGTTTATTATCAACTTTTATAATAAAAAAATTTAGAAAGTAATTTTTCAATGAAATAAACAATACCTTATTCTTGTTTATTTATTTAATACTTTCAGATATAACCAAATAATAAATCACCTCTTTTACGTGATGGATGAATGGATCTACATAGAATATGATAATTGTTATTGTTATTTCTTTCAATAATAAACATCTCAATTGAAATAGTTACCAGCAAGTGAATTAACTTTTTGGTTTTGTCTAGTTAACCATAAAGTCATTCATTCCAAGTCTTTAATTAATTTTTTCAAGGATGCATATTTTTTTTAATTATGGTGTTCTATTAATAAACTATTAATCTTTTTATTTATATATCATTGAAGATATAAATGATGCATGATTTAATGTTATATTTAATAAAGATTTTGATGACGATTACGAAAATACAATGAACTGTGTTGTAGACCACATTAATTATCATGGTTGTGAAGTCAATGGTGCTTCAGTAGGGGATGGTGATGCTAGAGATGTCGATGATGAAAATGACAACAACAACGATTACAGTAACAACGACGACAATAACAATGATAGTGATGAGGATTATGAATCTTTTTTACGGAGACAATTTGATATACATAAATTAATTTTAGGCACAGCCGGAGTTATAAACATGTATTATATTAATTATATGCATAAAGAACATTATATGGTTTCATACAATACATGTATGCGTTAGTTGAACAAAGTTTTTAGTGGTAATTAGAAACAATGTGTTAACATGTTCAGTATGGATACAATGACTTTGTTGAGCCTATTTAACGATTTAGAAACACAATATGGGTTAAAACCTTTAAGAATGATGAACGTTATTGAAAAATATGGCAATGTTTCTATATACAATAGCATTAAGGGCTTCGAATAGAGGAGTGTATGAGAGATTTTAGCATTCAGGTGAAATTATTAGTAAATGCATAAAGGAAGTCCTTACAACTAGGGGTGAGCAAGAAAATCAAAAAATCAAGAAAACCAAGAAAATCAGAAAAAAATAACTGAAAAAACCGAACCGTGAAAAAAAATCGATTAAAATTTTGAAAAAACCGGCCGATTCGATTCGATTTTGGTTTTATAAGCCTAAAACTGAAAAAACTGAATCGAACCCAAACCGAAAAAAACCGGAAAAAAACCGAGCCAAACCGGAAAAAAACCGAGTTAAACCGAGCCAAACCGAAAAAACCGAGCCAAACCGATTTGAATCGGTTTTTGTCCTAAAAAACCAAACCAAACCGAAACCGGTCGGTTTGAATCGGTTTCAGTTCGGTTTCAGTTTTTTTAAAAAAAAATATTTCGGTTTGGTTACTTTGTTTTGATAAAAACCGAACCAAACCAAAAATGATCACCCCTACTTACAACAACATGCTTGTTTGCTGTAGATGTTATAAAATTAGTAGATTTTGAATTCATAAATACTCTAGGAGAAATTGCAACGAATCCAAGATATATGCCACATTTCAAGGTAAGATGTATTTTATTTATTGTGGGTACAATCAATCTTATTGTTTAATGAATGTTTGTAATTAATTACAATCTAATTGTGTTTTTTTTCTTAGTGTAGAATCATGTCAGTGCAATTGATGACACACATGTTCGTAGAATCGTGTTAGTGCAATTGATGACACACATGTTCGTGCATATATATCATCTAAAAATAAAATTCCATTTATCGGAAGAAAATGTGTAACGACACAAAATGTTATAGCTGCTTGTAGTTTTGACAGGCAGTTCACATTGTGTAGGCAGGATGGGAAGACAATGCACACAATACACGTATTTTTCTTGAGACTATTGATAATAGTATTATAAAATTTTCTAAATCACCGGAACGTATTGATATGATATAAATTGAAGAACAACCATTATAAGTTTAATAGAATGCTTATTTAGTTATTGATTCTTAATGAAAAACTTATCATGTTGTTCTTAATTGCAGGTAAATACTATTTGGTTGATGTTGGATAACCCAATAAATATAGGTATTTAGGTTCATATAAAGGTGAGAGGTATCACTTACAAGATTTCAGGCGTCATGAACAACCAAGAGGCTGAGAAAAAGTGTTTAATCGTGCACCCTCATTACTATGTAATGCAATAGAATGTTCTTTTGGAGTATGGAAATAAAGGTGGGGAATTTTACAAAACATGCTTGCTTATCCATACAAAACACAAATTCAGATTGTAGTTGCATCAATGACACTACATAACTATATTAGAAGGAGAACGCAAGATGATGTGGCTTTTACAAAATATGATAGCAATCCTAATTTTGTTCCCAAAGATTTTTTACTAATTTTGTTCCCAATAATTTTTTACTAGATGTTGTTGCTCGCTCAGATAGCAAAGGATCGCAAAGGCCTTCACATATGAATTTTGTATCCGATGAAATTGCAAATAGTTTGAAGAGACAATAAAAGGAGAACCTTCAAAAGGGATTATTCAATTAATTATGTAATAATAATTAAATCTACAATATTTAAATTGAAAATCTCCAATATTAATATATGTCATTTTAAGTAATTTCATTTCCAAACTTTACTACAAGAAGCATACCACATGAGTGTTTGAGGGTGTGGTAGCGATTGCTTTTCAAAGTGTTTTTTGCTCGGAAATAAATCAAAATAAGGTTTTTTTTTAAATTAGTTTTGATATCAGCACATCCAAACAATCTAAAAACATCAAAAAATTAATTTGAAGTAAATAAAAATATAAAAAAAATTCAAAATTTTTTAAAAGCGTTTTTAAAACGCAAAAATAAATAAAGTCTAACCAAATATATTAAACTATTTTTTATTCCACTTTAATTTTAACCATAATTTTAACTAAACATTTAATATTAAAATAAATCTCAACTAAAATTAATTTTTTTAAATCACAGCAATAAAAATTATCACATTATTGAATATACCCTAACTTCTCTTTATCTCATTTTTGGTCAATTTTTTTATTGGAAAAAGAATAAACCAAATCATATCAAGTTAATATATAATTACATCAACGGCATAATAAGAGATAGATTAAAACACATGGTGATGGTCGTCGTCGTTCATCGGCTTGATCTGGTCTAATGGAGGTTATCTATTTTGCTATAGATATAGGGGCGCAGATAGAATTTATTTATTTTTCATTTCAAAAGGTTTAGTTTGGAAAAATAGAAGTTGTGTTTATTTTTTAGGAAAAGGACATAAAAAAGGCGTCATGATGATGATGAGCATCGTGGCTGTCTGGGAGTAGATTTGGGGGTGCCTTCATTAACACGCACATCATCATTAGTATTATTACAAACACACAAAGAATTACTCTTAAAAATCTAATCGAGGCGCTCTCTCTCTCGATTTTTTATTTTTCTAGTAGTGTTTTATAATATAAATTAGGGTTTGGGAAATACGAGCTCCGCCAGTATTAGGTATTAGTAGCAGTAGAAGAGGAGGAGGAGGAGGAGGAGTGCGATTGGAATTGGAAGATTGGGAGGGAGACGAAGAAGATGGAGAACGGTGGTCGCGAAAGGAAATTAGCAGATAAGCTATCTGGATTATCCTTCAATAATAATAATGACTCCAGCCAAAACGACAACAACAACAACAACAACAACAGCTTGTTTCAGGTCATGAAAGCAGTCGAAGCTGCCGAGGCTACCATTAGGCAACAGGTTTTCTCCCCCGACAATAGATCCATTCTTACAATGAGCTACTTTCAATTCAAACATTTCCTGTTTATCTAATTATTTGCCAAACCCTGGTTATACCTTGCACCGGATTATTGTGTATAATCAGTAACGATGTTGGATTTTAATGCCAATGGTTTTGTTGTCAGGTGGAAGAGAATACGCTATTGAAGTCTGAACTTCAGAGCAAGACTCAGCAACTTGAAAAATATGTAATTACTGTGGATTTCAACCCCTTCTCATTACAATGGAGAACTGCTTCTCTTACACTTGGCCTTTTTTGTTTGGCAGAAAATAGAAGAACCTTTGACTGAAAGGTCTCATTCTGTTGATCAATGGAACGAGCGGGTTCATCAATCAGCATCATCTGCTGTTGCCGGTGATCCTACCAGTGTACTGGTTCCCAACAACGGGGATCCTGCCACCCAGAGTAATCTTTGGAAGCAGGTATCTGCATGCGCTTCTGCAAAACTTTTCCTTTGTTAACTCTTAGACTTATGAAACTTTTTATATTTGTTAGGATTTTGCTCTCAAGGTTCGTGAAAATGAAGAAGAGATTATGCAGTTAAGGAAACATCTTGCTGACTATTCTGTCAAGGTAGAATTAACATAACTAATCATCATTTGCTCACTCTGTGCTCACATTACATCATGGAAATTCATTTGTGTAATTTGGTTTTTGTTTATAGGAAGCACAAATTCGGAATGAAAAGTATGTTCTGGAAAAGCGCATTGCTTACATGCGACTGGCAAGTGTACCTTTTTTCCTTCTTTGCTTTGATCAAGAACCCCCCCTCCCATCGCTTTCTCTTCTAGTTTTTTCGAGGAGTATTTCAAAACAAATTTTAAATGAGCTTCATGCTGCAGGCCTTTGATCAACAGCAACAGGACCTTGTTGATGCTGCATCAAAAGCTCTATCATACAGACAAGATATAATCGAGGAGAACATACGTCTTACATATGAATTGCAAGTAGGTCTCTTCTTTTTTATTTCATTGTTTTGGGGTTGATTTTATGTTTTCTATTTCTTTCTTGGATATTTTCACTGTTTTATCCACCTTTAAACCAGAGAATTTGACTTAATCCTTTGATTCTTTAGGCTGCACAGCAAGAAAGATCCGCATTTGTATCGTCATTGCTGCCTCTTCTTGCGGAGTATTCTTTGCAGCCACCAGTTCTTGATGCTCAGTCTATTGTTAGCAATGTTAAGGTCAGTGCCAAATGCTTTTTAATGGTATATTGAGTATTTTATGCACACACAACCCTGATTTTTTTTTCATCATGTCTCCTTTCGGAGATTCTGGATTGAGCAAGTTTTCCACATTAAGCGATTGATGCTCCAGAATGACAGACATAAGTTTATTCTTGGACTAAAGTTTGCTAGTGGGCATTGACCTCCAACCAGACAAGGTTCTAATTATGGCTCACTCATATGCATCATGTTTTAGGAGTCTAATTAAATAAACTGATCTGATCACATCTGGGCTGAAACAACTTCTTTAGCTAGCAAACTCCTCTTTTAATTAAATTTTTTTACATGCTAACTTATCCAAAATAATGCATCGCAATATGCACAGCTCTCTTTTCTTTATTTCTTTTGATTTTTAGAGATGGCTACCATATAAGATGTGCGGTTTCATAGGGATGTGCTGTAATTCTGTTCTTAAAAGTATAGATACAGATGCTTGAATATTTCTGGCTATCGAGCGATATGACTGGAGCTTCCTTTTGAAAGGAGAACTTGAAAGACCTTGTCAGTATCTTGACTTATTCTCTTCCAATATCCCTTTCGTTCCTTATGTCGTTTCTCCCTGTAAAAACATTTTCTTGTTGGAGAAGGACATAATGGAGAGACTATCCAGGGATAGCGATGTTGTGTCAGGGTAGGTGCTGTTTTTTATTATTTCGTTTGAGAAGATCAGGTGATAGAGCACATAGGAAAAAACTTTTGAACAGTGACACCACTTTGAAGCATTTCTGAAGCTGACCTTAAACACCTGCCTTTTCCCTCTTGTTGTTTCATTTATGCATGCTATAAAATCACTTGCTTGCTGTTTACCAGCTGAAGTTTTATCGTGTAGGTGCTGTTCAGACATCTCCAGGAGAAGCTTATTCATACTGAGGTATGTTATGCAGACAAGAGGTTGTTATAGATAGTTCACGATTATTCATCTTATGTGATCTGTAATTAGCAAGTTAACTTAAGTTGTGGGAGTTTGAGATCTTTTGCTCCTCAGCTTATTATTTCCATATGAATGAATGGGTGTTGATTATCTTCTTTCCTTCTGTTCCAGTCAAAGCTCAAGGAGTCCCAGTATCAACTGGCACCTTGGCGTTCAGATGTGAACCACTCAAATTTTGCTCCACAGTCACCTTCTCATGCTGCTTTGGTATGTTTATATCTTACTGGAATTTCATCTAGCATTTCAAAATTATTTCTTTAAATGCTCATGTGTTTTACATGTCAGAGCAAAAGTGGACTTGAATTGGTGCCACAGCCATCATATTCCCATGGAAAGATACCTATGACTTCTTCTGATACTCAGACAGCAGCAGATTGGGATCCATTGAGTCACCATCAGAGTGGTTTGGCTGGTGGTGCTGCGAAAAATCTGGATCTTGATGATGCAGGGAGGTATTCACCTCTTGCTAGCAGGTGAGCCTGGTCAATGGAGACTGCTACTGTGAACTGAATGTACACTCTGCATTTGTTGGTGGGTTCTGTTTTCATTAAATTCTTGCATCAATTGGTCATATGTATGGTTTATTTTTTTTCTAAATAATGAAATCTCCATTCCTTCATTGGAAAATATTGTGCTTTTTACAATACTATTATCAACTTTTCTTTTTTAAAACAAAAGCACGTGCTAGCTTCTAATCATCAAAAAGAGAGAATGATGGTATGCTATGAGCTTTGCCTAAACTTTAATTCATCTTTTATGTTTCATTATTCTTCTTATTCCTTCATAAAATTTCTTCTTTCATTCTTCTTATTTTCAAGATGCGTTCCATATGAAAATCCTTAAAAGCTCTGCAACTTGAGCCAACAAAGGCAAGTAAACTGATTTTGTTTAAAAATACTTCCTCTGATATACTTGAGAAACCTTGGAAACAAACTGTACTGAACCCGTGGATCCACACAAGAGACCTATGCTTGGTCAGGGTTGATGTCTAGGTAGTAAACAGCCAAAGAATATTTGGTAGCATTGGAGACCTCATTTTTCCTTCTGATTGAATTCATTCTTCTGACTTTGTTGTACTCCACCATTTTAAGTAAAATTCAAAGGTTGTGCACCTTTCGCCTCACCAAAAATTAGACTGTCTTAGCAATAGAATTCTTATAATTTGGCTGCTGCATCGTGCAAATCCCTAAGCTGTGTATATCTAGAAATTCTTTAGATTAACTTTTGACAATCCATTTATCTCAATCATGCATACTTGTCTTCATCTTTCCCTTTCCCCTTCTTGCCTCTGGCAGGGAACTTATTTTTCTTCATTTATTCAGATTTGTACAGGCTTTCCTGTTTCTTTGAGGGATTTCTTGTGAATTTTCTCGATAATTTCTCATTATAAAAATTGTGCTATAGATGGAACAATTACTGCTTATACAAGCTGGTCTTGATCCAGTGACTTTGGCTTTTTACCAGGAATTCAGCAGCTCATGATACTCCGACACATTTTACAGTTTCCAGGGGTGATGCACAAGCTATTCATTATGGTGAAGAAACAACCAATAAACAAGTCATGTTTCGCGACCCTGTCAGCAACAGTGAGTTGGATGATCCTGAAGCAGAGGGACAACTGAACGAGAGAGAACCTCCGGCTAATTGGGGATCAGGAAACCCTCTATACTCAAATACATTGGATGATCCTGGCACCTCATATTCTCCTTACCTACCTCCAGTTCTTGAAGAACCTTCTTCTTCCTTTTCTGAGGGTGAGATTGTAGTGTTGTTGGAAGCTTGAGACATTCTTCTCCAAGAAAGTTTTTAGTTAAGTATTGTTGTTGAACATTCCCATTGGATGTATTATGATATGCAGCTGCAGATGATGATCCATTACCAGCAATAGAGGGCCTCCAAATTTCAGGCGAAGCACTTCCAGGAAGAGAACTCCAGGCATGCGGATACTCCATCAATGGAACAACCAGTTGTAATTTTGAGGTGTGATTCTGTCACTTAAATTCCCCATCCATTAGCATCTGGGTAGAATGTTAATGTTCCTCATAACCTCCTCTTTCTTCATTGGTAGTGGGTACGGCATTTGGAAGATGGATCTGTTAATTACATTGAAGGTATACTCTCTTTTTCATTCTTCTTTTTTTTCTCTACCTCAGGGCTGTTTCTTAATGAGTTTCTGGTTGCAGGAGCAAAACAACCAAACTATCTAGTTACTGCTGATGATGTTGAAACCTACCTTGCTATAGAAGTCCAGCCTCTGGATGACAGGAAGCGCAAGGTATAAGTTCTCAGTTTGGGCTGGTGATTCCCATGTGCTTGCAATAGTTGGTTCTTCGTGTGTGCTTGTGTCTTTTTCTTGTCTGGTTTTCTTTTTGGGTTTCCAAGTTCCTATGACAAGCTAGGTGACGTAGGACCAGGACAGAGATAAGATTTAGGAGAAAATAGAAGAAAGGGAAAGAAATAGAAGAATACTATAGGGAGAAAACAAAGGCTTCACAATTATCAAACTAAATTCAACCTCTTAAGCATTAGATTAGTGCTCTTATACACACACTAAAAACCTAATGAAATCCTGAAGTAAGATTGGAAATAGAATAGAGTCTTGACCAAAATAAAACTTCTAACTCATACTGAATATAGCTAGATTTATGAAATATATTCTAAATGAAATAAAATAATATCTCAAAATTTCCTAAGCAAATAATTTGAAAAGCTTTCATTCGTCCTGCACCACCAACAGTCTGATTAAATTTGATAAGGTATATATATATATATATAATTTTTTTTTTTCATTTTTTATTCTTTTTTAGATCTTATAGTTAATTTTTACCTCATCTCCTGGGATATATAGTTAGGCATCTTCTTAATTCACATGCAAGGGTTGCTACTTAAAGTGGAAAATGCCAAGCACATGCTGAGTTTAGACTCTCAGCTTTACAGGATGATCAGGAAGAGGTTAAGATCCTCAGTCTTTGTAGAACTTCCTATATGAAATTTTCCCTTTCATTTGCAGATATGTACAATTTAGAAAATGCCAACTGCTGCTTCTATTTCTCTTTCCCCGTCTTGGATCTCTCATGTTTTCTATCTCCATCTCCTTTCTCTTATTGATGGATTTTCTAGCTCCTTCTCTTCTTTATCTCCTTTATCTTATTCAATTTTGCTATCTGCTTCCTCTTATTGCTGGAAAACTAAACTTTAGCTCGTTGGCCATTGAAGACCAACATTTGGCAGAGCTTGGTAAAAAATTCAAAACAACCTAATAGGCTGTCAGATATGCACCTCCACAATTTCCCGTGCTCATGTTAGCGTCCTAACATGCTTTGAGCTCATTCTGCATCAGTTTTAGGGCTGTACGGTCATACTGGTTCTCTTGTTTTAATATAGGTTTTAATTATTGATTTGCCTCATGCCCTTTGCTGGCTGGGCCACTATACTTCTTTGTGACAGTTGCTGGTATAGCTTGCTTGGATCTTGATGCTTGAAGAACAAAGCATCGGAATTTAACAAGAATTTTGGTAAAAAATTGTCAGAAGTTGATTTAAGATTAAAAACAAAGAAGGCAAGATGGGAGGTTGTCTCTGTGAGATAGGCTTCCTTTTCATGTGTAATAGGTTTTACAACTGTGATAGGTTGGTAATGTAAAGGAATAGGTTTACTAAGGGTCTCTTGGTGTTCTGCTGCATACCTGCTGTTATGTAGGCCTTTTTTTTGTTTTACTTTTCTCCACTGTACATTAGTCTATTGACTATGCATTTGAATTGAATTGAGCTACATCTGCTTTTGAGTGTGCGTGGGGCGCTCTTGAGAGGGATTGCATCAGGTTGCATATTGGCATCTGAGTTTATTCATGTCTGCATGGGTAAAGAACTCGGAAATCCTTTCACGTGTCTTTTCTAAGTCCAAGTAATTGGAGCATATATATATATATATATTCAAGATATTTAGAATAATATTGAATCAG
>Ga0307517_10003324_pt1 | contig 25063 bp, 20 predicted proteins | sample 23_EM_MG_FD_194515 | JGI IMG/M metagenome (GOLD analysis project Ga0307517, IMG submission 194515) | Populus trichocarpa ectomycorrhiza microbial communities from riparian zone in the Pacific Northwest, United States - 23_EM | ecosystem: Host-associated > Plants > Roots > Unclassified | place... | reverse complement strand
CGTTGCGTCTTGTTGGTTTCGTAATCTGCGGCTCCTGCCGTAACATAGACACACAACCGTGTGGGACAATGATGTGGGACATGAATCCGAGGGCCATAAGAAGTTGTCCACGAGAGATGCGCTAGACCGGCTTTCGATTATTATCAACTAAAAATAATGGTCAGTCGTCGTCGGATGTAAGATCGTCGGTTCGAATGCAAAGAACACGCTATGTCCAAAATAATCGTTACTTATAGTGAAAGTGAGCTTGCTGAAAATGGCTGGAAGGAAGTAGCCGACATCTACTAGCGTTACGATGTCTTTGCAAGAGTAAATCATTGGGCCGATCTCGAAGAACTCTTGGTTTCTTCTCCATCGGTCCTATCGTCATCCAGAAGTCCTGTGTTCAAAACAGTGTCGAAGACCTGGTGCAATTACACCACAATGAGATAGATCAAGTTTTTCTTTGGCGCGCAAGAAGGCAGGAGGATATTGGGAGGATGATCACAAAAGCGTGGAAAAATACGGGCCCCGGACCGACACAAACACAGCATAAATGTCGCGTCGCGCTGCCAAATTGAAACCTGAAAATTTTCAGTCAATTGAGAGTTTAAACGTTTGAACACTTACATCTATTATCCGGCGGAAACGGAAAGTAGAATCAGGTCCCTTTCGAATTTCTATAGGTTGTCACCCAAGGAAAGCGCCTGAGCTCGCAGCTTCATCCAACAATAACGTAGCGCGGCCGCCTAAGATTCGGATCGCTTGATCATGATCCGTGTCGTGTGTTGTTCAAACTCCAAAAAGCTACGCATGCGCCCAACACTTGGCCCAACATCAGATTAAACCATGTCGGAAGGCACAGTTACGCGTGGTCTTCACGCAGCTTGAAGAGCTCGGGTCGCCACCCCGTCCCCGTCGTACCCCAATGGTAATATGGACTCTGTGAACCAAAAAAAAGCCATTCCTGGAATTTGAGGCTCAAAATCGCTATGCCAGAAAGGTGACTTCCTAGCACTGGCCAAAAATTTTAATCACATTAACATTTTCAACTAGATGACGGATATCCAGCAAAAATCACTCCAGATCTGCTTGTGGGTACAAAATCTTCCTCAAGGGGAGCGGGCCGAGACGAGGAAATGAGAGTGTAAATGGAGATACAGGGTATATAGGCCTGATTTTAATGACGTACGCCAATGAATAAAGAGTATGTGTGTACAACCAAGATATGCCCGTCATTAATAGTATGTGGTATATGAGCTGTAGAAGATCCGGAAAAGTGTCGAAAGCAAAAATTAGGATGTCATCTAGTGTGGATGGTACCGTCCGGCAAAGCAAGCAAGAATTAACCAAAGTCCGAGGTTCGTAATCGTTAAAAAAGGTCGTCGTAGGAGGGTCGTTCATCGGGCATCGCGGCGTTCTGCTGCATATGCTGCATAGAGGGAAGGATCAATCCCAGTTGCATAAACGTCAAGGGCGCTGGCCAACGGGGCGAATATCGTACTGCCATTCTCAGTGTAGCACGATATAACAGCGGGAACGGCCTGAGGGAAATGGGATATTCAGTAACCCGAAAGGTTAGAAAACCGGGTAGGATGAGCGCTCACAAACTGTGCGGGATTCTTGAGCCAATGGAAGATTTCATTGCAATCGGTTCGTAATCGGGACCATATTGAAAGGAATAGGCTTGATCCCGACTCCGAGGTGAGCATTTGATCTAGAAGAAATGCTGAGAGCATCGTCTGCGCAGTGGCGAGGGGATCGGATCGGCTCTGGCGCAGTTGAGAGGCATATTGTGCGTGAGCGACCTCATTTCGCTTCCCTATTGCCCAAGACAGAAATAAATATCCTTGTATTTCCTTGGTAGATAAGAAAAACGTACGATCCGTGCTCTCATACGCTCTGCCAACATTCGCGAGATCGCCGTCGAGCACCTTTAATAGATAACTGGGTTGGAATAGCTTTGCAAATAAGTCATAGGGCTTACTCTTTGGAACCTCGTGATTTTAGATCTAACGCCGGGGCGCCCAGCTGAGGACACTATTCGAGAAGAAGTAAATAGGAGGTGGGTAACATCCGTACTTGACGTCTCGCCATTCTGGATGAAGAGAGCAAATAAGTACAACTGATTTTCCAGATATAATAAAGATTGATGTACCGTCGCGAATAACCTGGATAAATGGGCATGTGGTCAGCGTTCTGCCAGTAAATAGAGGCGGCCGGGGTCAAGTGGGGATGATGTTGCTTACTGTTGGACATAATTCTGAAGTTCGGACAGCCTCTGTGACAGGTCGCACATTTCTTTCTGGCCGCTCGCCGCATGGCGACTTGCAAGCTTGGTAAACTCGTTTAGGAATGCGACGAGCTGAGCGCTCATTCGGAAGATACGCTCAACGAGTGTCCTCGTAAAAGCCGCATGTTCGGCGGAAATCTGGATAGGTTTGTTAGTTTAATATGAGTCATAATGGGGACTCGGGTGTGACATACTGCCATGTAGGACTGCATGACCTGCAGATTTTCATTATAGTACGGCGACCTTCCCGACCGACCTTCCAGATTACGCGCTGCCATAGGCAGGACCATAGTGCAGAACACTAATCGAACGCGAGCATGGAAGTCAGGACGGGGCGATTGAAGCGGATATTCGGGGAGCAAGAAACTCACACTTTAGGCGTCCAGAGATAACAGTCGCGTTCGTGCGAAATTGCCAGAGCAGCTCAGCCACCTCCTATAGCAAGTCCCATCAGTCCTCTGCGCAGTTCACGACAGACAGAGACCGATGACACGGGTTACAAAAGCTCACCTTGCGCATCGAGTCCCATCGTGGCCTCAGGGGCGCACTGAGCCTGAGGAGGTCAATAGTATGCATCTGCTTCGTGATAGCTTCGAACTTGTCCATCATCGCGCTCATGGAGTGGGCGAGCTTCCCGCAGGCATCGTTGAGGTCGTCCTGCACGTCCTGACCGTTAAACGTCCGAACGGCCTCCGCGTACGAAATGGCTTTGGGTTGGGAAGTATAAGGCATGGCTCTTCAACGAGGGCGGTCGAGAAATTTGGCGCGAGATTGAACGAGGTCCAGTTTCGCTACTTATACTATTTCCCGAGAGTGAAGGGGATTCAAATGTGAGTTGAGGCAGGGGTATTAGCCAAGTGCTCACCCTTTTTCGGATTTGGAGATCGTTCCGTGCCGGCATCAGGGTTCGCCAATTATGGAGAAGAAGGGGGTTTGACGGCTGTGCATCGCGCGATCGCGGTCGTAAGCGCGTAAGCAATCGCAAGCCGATGATGAAACCAACGTTTTTAGCTAAGCGCTAAAGGCTCACGGTAAAATCACCATGCAATGGAATCAGTTTGGATACGATTGGGTGTCGCGGAGGTGGGAGCTCAGAAGATCTAAACAAGAAGCGAATTGCCTAGGGCAAAGTTGTCGGGGTTAGATTCCAGTCAAAATTTCCACGTTGTCCGTATGTTTTCACCATACCTGAACTGTATTCGACAATAAGTCTTCCGTGTACATCGTAGCCCAAAAGTATCCAAGTGGAGAGTTAGGGCCATTTTCCATTGCACATCATCAGGGTCCGCTGCAAATTCTGGTATATTTGTCCAATTGCACAGGGAATCTGTATAGATGAAAACACGCACTTCAGGCGCCCCAGGAACGAACCCCATGTGTCTACGTTCCGGGGATCTGTGAACGAGATGATCATTGTGGTGTCGGTCAAGTGCGTGGGACCAGCTGCGAAGGGGCTGCGATATCATCGATTTCATCCGAATCTCTCCGGATTCAAGTCCGATCATCTTCGTTCCGTCGCCGACCTTCATGGATCCAGTGGTTTATTGATCCAAGAATTTCATGACAGTCAGTAAAAAAGCCTTCATGGCGTCGAAAATGTCATGGAAGATCGGGACAGAGCACTGCCTCCGCTATTTGAATTCATCCAGAACTGGCTAAGCGTTGGGGTCAACGTCATTGTGAAATGCTTACCACATAACTCTCGGAGGCAGCAACGATCCTGCTGCTTCATACGGATTTAATTGCCGCATTTCGAGACGTAATTCGTGCTTTACACGAACTTCCTACATTATGACGAAAGAACGTAAGAAAATATGCCTCCGACTAGTTTGCTCCGGGTTCATGAAAGCCTGAACGAAGCGGCAATTGCTGGCGCCTTAGCCTTTTCGAAGGTTCTAAGAATGAGAATTCGTTGATGAGTGAGTAAGCGGCCACCTCTCAGATCCGAGATTGAAGTTGGAGGAAGGTCTCGCCCGAGCGAGCAGACCGAGGTCGCGGGATGCTCGGGTACAATAGACGGAAAGAAATGCTCGGGAGTGTGCCCTCAGTTAACACTTGTGTGAGAACTACAGGTCTAAAAAACTAATATTGGTGTGAATGTCAAAGCAAGATTAATCAGGTTCTCGTGGACATGGATGTTACTCCGGGCCATTGAGGAGGGTGCATGAGTTTGTAAGATTTTGAAGAAAACGTAACCAGGAATAGAATTTTCGGGATGTTGATGCCTACGTGCATGATTTTCTATTCAACCGTGCAAGGGCCCGATGTTAATCCGCATCCAGTGCAGCCCGGAGCCGATCCGGGGTTACACGGAAGGGGAAGCCAAGGGGAAGCATGCGATGCATTTTTTTATAGACCAGAACAAAAATTTTGACCACACATACAGTAAGCATCCTCTTGGCTGGTGAATATTGAAAACTCAGACACCTCAGTGAGACGAAATGAACGCCTTTTGGTCGTCCATGATTGTCGGATCCAAAAATTACATCAATTCCAATAGTCTGCACAGTGTAGCGGAATAAAACAGGCACTTGCTGTCATTCAAGAATTGCCGGCGTCATCGGGAAATACACCAAGTTTCGGATGTGTCAAAAAAAAAAAAAGAGAGACCACTCAACAAGAGGTGACTGTTGAGTAGGACTAAAGCTGAAAATAGGATTATGTCATGGGGTTATGTCGAGGTTGTCCTTGCGACAGAAACATGTTTGGAGGCCGTAAGAGTCGCTGGGTCAGGTAACTCGGCGAATGCGATCGTAACCTTGGCCCTACAGATTGTCATGCCGCTTAGGTTCCACGCGTGGAAGCTGAGATCAATCGAAGATGCCTCTTCATAGATGTTTACAGATGGATGGTCAGACAACTGGAGATGGTGATATCAATTAGACCCTGGTGATCATGGCTGGTGGAGATGCAAAATCAAACCCGGATAACTAACACAACAACATCGTCTCCGGATAATTTCATGGTCTCTATTCACACCCCCAAGGACTTTCGTTGCGCCCTAGGACGTCCGAGGCCATATCGAGAATACGGCGGCCAGAAGGACGATGTCCACCGCGCCGGTGTGTGCCTTGGTGCCGTTGATCAATAACGACGGGTGGGGGCAACAATAGAGTTTCAAACCTTTTGTAGACATAAACATGAGATCAGACTTGGATAACGAGTATTGTAACATCATCTCCAGGTGACTTTAATGCCCTGACTTGCTCAAGCAAATACCTGGCCAAGTCGTCGTGCGTTTCAGCAGCCCCTTGGAGCACAATGTCCGCAGCCTCCTTGCTCGAAACTAAATCCCACAACCCGTCTGTGGCCATGATGATAATATCACCCTTTTGCAGTTGGTGCTCACCCGTTTGCGGCGTAGGAGTGACATAGGGAGGGGTTTTGTAGGCGAAGAACAAAGGTGCATATTGATGATTCATGGGGATCTTTCCTGGTTTCTCGATAGCTGAAAGGGTGTCGACGTATTTGCGGTGTTCCTTGCCAAGGAACCCGATGGGGAGCTTGTAATACCCATCTCCAAACCCTAGTACTAATTTAGCGAGCGTCCAGGTGGTGTGGAAGGTGCCTCACCTCGCGTAGACATCAGCCGCCCAAAAAGGCGACTACCCACAAATAGCTGGTCTTCATGTGGATGCTCACGGACGAGCCTCTCTTGTTCAGATGGTGTTCTCGAATTCAAATCTTCTGTTTCCAAGATTGCTGCCCCCTCATGACACAAAACTAACCGGCAGTCCCCTGCGTTGGCGTACGCGCCTGACAGAGTTGTCAGATCGATATCAAGAACTAAGGCAGTGCTTCCCGATTTAATTAGTTGCGCATTGTGGATCCAATTAGCGGAGCGTGGGCGAAAGAACGAATGGTCGCGCTTGAAAGCGCGCAGGATTGAGTTGTCAAGATCTTCAAATTGTTCCGCGTGCTTGCTTGGAGGGTGCTGGAGCAGGCGGAGAGGCAGAGATTTGCTAACGTATTCCGATGTCTCTGGACCGCCGTGACCTGTAAATTCTGTTATTAAAGTGGATGGACAGCGGGAATGGCGCACCATCGTACACGCCGATAATTAGGCGTTTTTGGGTAAGGTCAAAAGTGAGGGAGAATCTATCCTCGATAGGACGCTCTGTTGGCTGGTATTGAGCAGCGTGGATGGACATATCGTACTCCTGCGGAATGTTGCAGGTCAACGTCGGAGCCACGATTCGACCGACGACATCTTCAGCTGACATGACGCAGACACTCTCTTCAGGCTTTTGAGATACGGAAATTGAGGCAGATTTTGCGGCCCTTTGGTGCAACTAGGTTGTATGATGAGCGACGTATACCACCGGCCGGCGGCGGCAATTAATGAACTAAACTGAGGTGAACGTCCAGGCAAGTCATGTGGAAGATTCGTACGAACTAAATGGGTATTCCTCCAGATAGATTCGGATATGATTAGTCTCGTACCCTTGTGAACGGTTTACGGTTGATTACAAGGCCTTGGATGTTCCTTGTGGCCCTTACTTTGTCGATGGAGGTCGACCTATGGTCATTGTCCGAAAAAGGGAGGTGGCGTGACTCACTCGTGCAACTGGCAGCTGACACCGCGACGCGACTTGTCACACAACACACTCCATGTCCGAGACTGCAGCCAGCTCCCCGGCACCCAGGCGTTCGCAGCGGGACAAAAAGGCCGCACAACCATTTATAAATGGTACGTAGCATCGCTGAAGGCATTAATCTCCAAAAATTGACCTGGAGAGTTAGTTTCTAGCACATCTGCCACAAGGAAACGGAAGCGCAACGATAGCGACACTGAGAACGACGCGCCCGAGGCGTCGAGTCCGAAACACATAGAACAGCCTGGAAGTGATGAGGAGAATGACGGCGATGAGGACGAAGAGGCTTATCAGGCCGCCAAAGTTGCGGAACCTTCGAAACGAAAATCTAAACCGAAATCCTCCCCGAAAACAAAATCCACGCCCACAGCCAAGAAACCTCGCACGGAAAGGAATGCAGCACCAAAGCCCCCAAAGGTGGCAACGCGCAGGGGGCGAAAACCAAAGGAAGGAGAAGACGCGTACGACGCAGAGCAGGTTGCAAAAGACACGAAAATTTCTGCCGATAATCCCCTATTCAGTGTGTATCATTTTGTCTCTCGTCTCATTTTTGATCCTCAATGGTATATTAGATGCTATTATGAATGTGGCTTCACCTTTGCAGTCGAGCGCTGAGGACTTTCTAGAATCACTCCAACAATCTCCGGGTGCCGCCCTAGCGGAGCTTATCAACCTCATTCTTCGTTCGTGCGGATGTAATGACTCAGTTGATTCCGATCAAGCAGTTGATTTCGACGGAATCGTTAGTACCCTCGATGATTTTACAGAATCTCTCAAGCAGGTACATTGCTCATCTCTATTTTTGGTGTGACATTTTCTGAGACCTCTCTCTCCAGGAAAATTCACCTGTTTACCCTCTCACATCCAAATTACCCGTGTTTAAACGATTCCGAAAGTCATTATCGGAATGGATTGAACGTTTGATCATCTCTGCCTCCGACCTGGGCGCCTTGTATTCTACTCAACTTATGGAAACTCTCCAACAATGGGTTGTTTCAATGTCTTCGTCTCAAATTCGAAGTTTCAGACACACAGCCACCGTTATTGCCCTGGAAGCAGAAACTGCCCTCTGTGAAGTCGCTGCCGCTGTTGACAAGGAATCCGAAGTCGTTGCACGCCAGCGAGAAGGAGAGAAAAAGCGCAAGGGCCCCAAGGCCGGAAACCCCAGACTTAAGGAGCTCGACACCAAGGCACAAGAGGTCAAGCGTCGACAAAACAAGCTTAAATCGTTCATCAAGGAATTCGTCGACGGGTATGTGAATGTGAATATGAAAATTTCTATCCATTAAAACTAATGAAATCTCGCAGCGTCTTCGTCCATCGCTTCCGAGATCTGGATCCCAACATTCGTGCGGAATGTGTTCGCTCCATCGGTTTATGGCTGAGAAAATACCCGGACCATTTCCTCGACGCCCACTACCTGCGATACGTCGGGTGGGTCCTCTCCGATGCCAACAACCACGTCCGCCTCGAAGCCGTTAAAGCCCTATCAGGGGTGTACGACCAAGCCGAATTCATCCCTTCCCTCACACACTTCACCGAACGCTTCAAATCGCGCCTCCTTGAAATGGCCACCTCGGACGTAGACCTCTCCATCCGTGTTGCTGTTATCCGTGTTCTCGGCGACATCGAAGGTCATTTCCCCTTAGAGGACGAAGAGAAGGAGAAATTGTGTTTACTTCTGTTTGACGAAGAGGCAAAAGTCCGAAAGGCTGTGAGCCAGTTCGTGCACGCGGTGTGGGAAGAGGAGGTGGAGGCGCAGGTGGGCACGCAGAGCAAGCCAAGCGATAAAGACAAAGAACGGACTGGGATCAAGGTCCTTGCGCAGCTGCTCGTTAAATGGGGCAAGGCCCTCGACACATTGGCTGGAGAGCCTGCGGACTCGGAAATCGGCGATGACGCGAGGGACGGAGAGGATGCCGCTAATGGGACGTCACGACGCGCAAATCGGAGGAAAGAAGTGATCGCACTCATCGGAGCTGAAGATCGCGGGCGGGTTGCACTTGCCGTTGATGCGCTTTGGGAGGAGGTTGAGATCGTTAGTCAATGGGAAGAGCTTCTTGATTTACTCCTCCTGGACCACTCAGCTTCAGGAGAAGAAAGTCAGCTCGAGGTGAGCCCGAGAGCACGAGTGCGGGCAAATGGTAAAAAACGCAACGATGACTTCCTGGTCGACGAAGCATGGAGATTGGAAGAAGTCGAGGAAAGCATTCTTCTCGAGGTTTTGGTAGCTGCTCTCGGCAGAGCCAAAGAGGAAGCTGTTGGTGGTAAAAAGGTATACTTTTTTATCTTGGCTTGTGGCTTGGTTTTATGCTGAACCATTGAACCAGGGCGAGGAGGAGAATGTTTCTAACGATATCACTCGAGCGTTGATCAAGAGTCTTCCGCGTCTTTTTATCAAGTATCAGTCCGACCAGCATCGAATCGCGGAAGTCCTCATCATCCCTACTTTTATGAATCTCGATCTCTATCTCGAAATGAGGATGATCGCCGTAAGTTTCTCCCGACCATCTCTATACCCCCCGTTCTTATTTTTCTGAACAGGCCTACACCAGTCTCTGGGACGACGTCATCAAGCAATTCACCTCCCATTCCTCCGCCAAGGTCTTATCCCACGCCATGACAGCCATCCGATACTTCATGGAAGCCACCAGTCTTTCCAATTCCAATAGTACCAAGATCCTCGAGCTTGAGGATGAGTTGTCCACACAGCTCCGGGATGCCATTGCGGGAAGAGATGAAATCGAGGTCGCTTCGTTTTCTGAAGACGAAGTTCTGGCTCTGAGTGCGCTGTGTACTCGATTGGCGGTGCTGGCCGGCACACGGAATATGACCACTTGGACGGAAGAAGACGAGGGTGGAAAGCAGAGTAGTGCTTGGAATATCATCAATGCGCTTGTTGAGAGAGGGAGACTTGGGTATAAAGAGGAAGAAATGGTAAGTTTATCCAAATTCAATAATGGTAGATACTTGCACTTATATTTGGCCGACAAAGATGATTGAACAGGCCCTTCACGTCCTCATGCTCCATATATTATGGAAGACGAAGGGGTTGACAGCGGAGGCCGATCCCACACCTGATGAAATCCAATATAAAGAAGTCCTCCAAGAACAGCGAGAAGCGCTTTTGGAAAAGCTCGTCGAGTATGCTGTTGGGACTCAGTCAAACACAGTCGATGGGGTTAAACGAGCAGTACTTTGGCCGCCTTTGGTCTCGTGGATTCAATTGACCAGAATTTATTTTCAACAGGCTTTCAAGCATTTACTCGACTTGCATGTCTTATTTGCCTCCACGAATGCTTTTGATCCTGATGGCAACCCCCTTCCGATTGCTTCGCTGGCACTGACCTTGGACGATGAAGTTCAATACCGGTGTGCGGGTTATATTCAAGCAGAAATCGAAAGATACGCCGAATTTCTGGGAAATGACGATGACGATGACGATAAGTCTGAATTGAGTGATGTTGAGGTTGGAAGTGACGAAGAAGGCGCTGCAAAATCAAAAGTCAAGCCCAAGAAGTCCCGCAAAGATCGTATGTTGGAGCATTATCAAGCGTCTCTTCTCGCGCTAATATTTTTATTCAACAGTTGACTTGAATTCTCGCGATCTGTTGGAACGAGAGTACTTGTTCATCGATGTCATCTCCACGTTCCTGCGAGCGATCCGCGCAGGCGTCGTTCACATCCACCACGGAGCTACCATTCTTGCACATTACGGGCGACTTGAGGTGGCATTTGACACGTGCTCGAGGGTTGTGGTTGACTCTCTGCGAGAGGAGAGCATTATGAAGGATAATCCCGCCATTGTTGTTACCACAGTCACCCAGGCTCTCCAAGAGGTATAACGAACTCCTTTTTCAACATGTTATTTTGCGTTGATTTCTTTTCTCTTAGGCATATACACTTGTTCTGGATGGCGTCATCAGCGATGAGGGCAATGCAATTCAGCTTGCCAAGCTCCTCGCCACGTGTTTCATCGTTCGTGGAAGTCAACTGTCAATCCTGCGACGTTTGCCAAGCCAATACGTCATCCAAATCCAAACGAATTTCCTTTCGTGGATTGCGAAACGTATAGCGGTGTATGAAAACAACAACAACAAGAAATCCCTCAAACATGCCGTTGCGTTCTTTAAAGTGTTGATGCCTTTGCTCGGTGCTATCCAGAGCCGTGACGCGTTGAAAATGTGGGGACAATGAAGATTTAGCTTCTAAAAACTTGAGACTGATAACGTTTTTTTTTTCTGTGTAGTAAAGCACACATGGACCAAGTTCTTGCGGAAGCCAAGGTTGAAATTTCTCCTTCATCCAAGGTTTGGGAACCCCAGAGAGCATACGAAAAGCGCCTCAGTACAATACAAGCAAAAGAAAATCGTGAGTGTCTCGTTCCTTATTTGCATCCTGATATTCATTTGCCACGTCAGCACAAGCACCGAAGACGAAGAGGGCGAAGAAGAAGAGTGCAGCTGCAGCTGCGTCAGGCGGCGAAGAGGAAAGCGAAGCAGAACGGACACAAGACGAAGGTGCCCCAGCTCCTCCACGTCCAAAATCGCGGCGAGTTACGAGGGCGAATCCGGATGCTGATACCGCGGAAGAAGGCACAGGCGACGAACATGCTCCAGTCACTCCCAAAGCTCGACCTCGCCCGAAACCAAAGGCAACATTTCGTCGCAAATCACCGGAGACGACACCGGAAGTTGACGTGGTTGAACCATCACAACCTGGCTCACCTTTGGATGCCCTTACACCCTCGGAAGGTCCAGAGGATGCTGAAGAAACCCAGACGCCGAAGTCCTCGCTCAAACGTCCAAGGACAAACGATGATGATGAAATTGCGCCTAATGGAACGGCGGACAGTGAAGCTGAAGAGATCCCTGATATCCAAGTCCGAAGAAAGCGAATTCGGCACTGAATGATCTTTTCATTTTCTCTTTTATGACTATTTCTTATTCTTAAAATTTCTGTTGTTCTGCAATCTCGCTGTGTTCTCCTTTTTTATTTCACATCTTACCTGTGCTTTCGATGTACACGTTTTCTTATTGTATCCAATTAGTGTAATGATCTGGGTGTCTCTGTATATGCTTGGTCCTTCCGTAGTTCTAGAATGAGGATAATATGCTAAGGATGTGAGTCATAATGTGGACAAATAAGCAATTAGAGGATCAAGTACATAGACAATATACAAGTAGGTTAAGTGGATATAAGTATGCCAAATCAGCGGGTATCGGATGACAGCATGTCAATGGTAGCGAGCACTGCATTACGCTGGTGAATTGGCATCAGCATGCAGATAAACACCATATTTCTGGATTGAGCTCACATCAGCCTCCATTGCGTTATAAACCTCTGCGAGTTGGGAATCTGGGGGCAATGAAGAACGTCGCCATGAGGAGTGACCATCGTCAGATGGCGGGATAAGGTTCGGTGGTCGAGCTAGTCGGTCAGACCCACCCAGAGAGGGCGATCTCAAAGCGCTGGCGGATAAGGAGCGTCGAAGACGACACTCGGGATTTTTTATTCCCAACATCGCATAGAGATCGTCTTGGGCCTTTGCCAAAGCACGACTCTCTGATGTGGGGGTCACCCCTGATGTTGACAGTACCTGCACAAAATCATAAATCAATGAAAACGATCGTTATCAAGTATAAAAAACTTCTTACCGAAGAGCTTCTTAATGGTGAAGGCGTGCGGATATCCAGAGGCCTTCGTCTCGGTATCGGTGGTACGGGTGGAATTTCCTCCAATCGTAGAAGCGGACTTCTAGCCGGCGTCATACTATACGAGTGTATCCCACTGCTGCCCAGGGATGAGGCCTGACTGAACCGCTGGCTAGGCGTGCGCAGCCCCGCTTTCGACACTCTCGCACTCGACTTCCTTTTCGCCGATACCCTGCTCGAGCGTTTCGATGACGGACCATCCGCCCTATCCCTATCACTCATCCGGTCAAACTCGTTTGCCTCAGATTCCGCCTGCCTCCAACCTTCATCTCTCTCTGCCTCGAGAGTCTGGATCTTCTTGATGAGCGACTGGTTCTCCGCAACTTGTTTCAAGAAACTGGCATTCAATTTTCTTAATGCCATGGAGAGCGCGCTGCCTGTGTGTATATGGGTCATCGAGTCCAAATGTGCCAGCTGCCCATCCACACTATGCAGCTCCTCCGCAACTTGATCGAGCATGGCTCCAATTTCCTTCAAACTTTCTACCAATCGCAGCGCATATGTCGGGCTCTCCCCATCCCAATCTGATATGTGAGATGATAGCGCATCCAGCACCGTCGCCCGTCGCCTCGTCAACATCTTATACCGCGTCTTCAATTCCGTTCTCTGCGCCTCGAGCCTCCGCATCTCTTCCGGGAGGTCGTTTTCCAGCACCTCGAGCCTCAACAATCGAATCGAGGAAGCCTGCGCACTCTGCTGGATAGCCTTTGACACAATTGCCTGTAGCTGCGCAGAGGTAAAAGTCCATTTCGCTATTTCCATTGTGTAACCCCTCCATTTAGGTGAGGGTGTCTGGAATTTAGGCGAGACCACCGACTCGGGTTCGCGACCTCTACGCGCGACCTGGATGAAGTGGTTGCTGTTGATGGAGGACACAGACCCTGCCCGGTCGCGTTGGTGAGCGAAAGACCCAGAAATAGACCCAATGGTGGACACTTGGCTAGGCCGCCGTGGACCTGCGGGTAAGGGCGGCCTCATCCGAGAGCGTTGGCTCATCGCCGAGCTTTCTCGCGCAAGGAGACTCGCAGCGCGGAATCCAGAGCTTTGTGACCATTCCAGCTGCGTTGGTCCAGGTGTCGTCGATGGCGAATCCCCCGTCAGCTGACCCGAAAATTGGAAGGATTCCAGTGCCACGGCTCCATTGGCTTGTGGGGTGCGTGGTTCGAGCGGGGGCGTGTGATTTGTTGCGTTGTGCTCCGTTTGCGCAATCGCCTCGCTGACAACAGAATAATAGGGCGGCGGCGATCCGAGGGACGTGCCTCTGAAGATATCTGATGCCCGGCCCGTAAAGTCGTCTTCATAAGTCAGAGACGAAGTCTGGTTTGGCACAGTCGCATTCGCATTCTGACTGACATTGAGATTACCGTTCGGATTCCCATCAGCTACAGAAGAGCCCGTCGATGTCGATGGTTCGCCTAGAGACGCAGGTGAATTCTCTCCATGAGAGTCTCCGTTAACCGCAACAGTCGATGCTGCCACCGAACTTGTGATCGTCAATGCTGGAGGTAGTCTGCCGCGAAGGGGAAGGGCTCTGGCTTTCTGTGACGGTGTGGGCGAAGGTGGGGGGATGGTCGGTGGTGGTGGGATATCAGGCGTTTCGTTGATCGTGGGTATCGCCGGAGAAGGTGTTGATGCTGGCGTGGTCGATGGATGATTCTGAGATGCCACGCCTGTTATTGAAGCCACTACGACTGGCGGAGGGACAGGCGAACCCGATACCGAACCCAAAGACCCAGGCGTCGATGGTGATACTGGAATACTGGGCAATGATTTCATCCTCCTCTCCGATGAGGATGCGTACATTGAGCTTGCATCCGAACCTTGTGTCATGATTGTCCCTCGACTCGGAGGCCGGCTGAGATCTACTGCCGACATTCCACCATTGATAGGACCTCCGGCTGTGTGTTCAACAGGCGACTGCGACAAGTCGCCCGTAGGTGCATGCTCGGCGGACGTGACCGACAACTCTGGCACAGGGTCTTGTGGAACGTTCGAATTCATCGAGGAGCTCGAGGCAGGTTCCACGTTCGCCGTGTTCACGGGCGAGCCAATATCCAACAGCCGTCGATTCGAGGGCGACCCTGACCTCCCTCCTAGCCCATTCGTCTTGATCTTGCTTATACTCGCTTGCCTTGAATGCCTTACTGTCGTCCCAGCTCTGTTGAGGAGTATCTGTTGCGCCAAACTTGGTTGAGAAGTTACCCGAGACACCGTCGCCGACACCGGCGTCGTAGGCATCGGTGACGCATCCAGCCTACCAGAACCCTCCATTGACTCCTGGCCCATTGATGACGATCCAGTCGTACTGCCTGTAAACATAGGACTGAACATATTTGGCGTCTCCGGGAATTCTTGCGATACAACATTACCACCACCATCCAAACCCCCGTCTGTTGACGGGGTATCCGGATCGCTTAGTCGGGGTGTCACAGTGATTTTGTAGGCATTCGCGTCGCGCGAATCTCGCACGACCTTGATCGGACTCGGTGCGCTTCCTGACCTCTGGCGATTGAAAATGGTACTGAGTTGGGGCGGTGTTAGAGGAGAAAGGAGGTCTGAGCCCACAGACCCAAAGGAAGAGGAGCTCCGAGCGACGGAGGGCGAGGGTGGTTGGGTTATAGAGTTCGGACGTTCTCCTGGCGGGGGTCTTGACTGGCGTCCATCGGAGGGTCGGCGGGGTAATAACACGGAATCGCCTCGTGCTAACAGAAAAAGAAAAACCAACGTTAGAATATCATGATTTTTAGATGGGAGAGCGAGCGTCATACCACGAGGGGTGCCTGATAACGGACTTCGAGCTCCAATGGGTATATTCCTTTGCGATTCACGCTTATCACTTCTATACGGCGTCGGAGGTGACAACTGTGAACTTGACTCCTCAGAAATCGGCGAAAAGGCAGGCCGGTAATTGCCATTGGTTAGTAGAAGTGCTGGAGAATCCGGAAGCGAGTAATAATTTAACACATCCTCCAAATTCTTTGCCGAATGTGGGTCCTCGGAAGAGACTGTAGGTGACAGCATGTCGAGGTCAGGGGATACAAGCTGCGAATCCACGGGAAAGCGCTGGGTAGCTTCTTGATATTCGTCCGGCCCACTTTCTCGTTTGGAGCTACTATCGTCTTCCTGTAAGTATGCAAGCTTTGGCGTAGGAGGCAAAGGCGAACGCGGAAATGGTGGGGATTTTTGAGATTCAGGCGACTTTGGCAGAAGCGAGGCGATATCGAACTCCACCCCAGGACTGAGAAGCGCGCTGCTCGGCCGCGTAGAGGGTGTGGGCGTTTCTGGTAGAGTTCTTGCCGCGAGACTCCCCGTACTAGATCGCCTCCGCAAATTCTGCTTCCGTTTCTCTCTTAGCTCTGCCGCAGCCGTTCGAGGTTTCTTGGGTGGCTCGTAGAGAAAACTGGCATTAGAGGGGATGGGAGGTGCATCTGGTCCGATGGAAAATCGATCATCATTGTACGCTGCACCGAAACTGTGCTCTGCACGGGGAAGAGTGGTGGAATCTGAGCGAGTAAGCCCTACCACCCCACTGCGGTATCTTGAAGACCGATTATCGTTTAAAATGAAGCTGTTAGAGAGGAGGGCGCGGGCAAGTGTAGTTCCAGACACAGCGGAAGAAGTGGGGGTGTCGCAAAGCGAGATTCGCTGGTTTCGTAAGGGTGAGGGAACGGGACTTATTGGTCGCCTGTTAGGTTTGATAGATATTGAGTTTGGAATATTCTTTTGGGTCGATGTTGATGGTTGCTCCTGGAAAAGAGTTGAGACGAATTGGTTTCACAAAATTGGAAGCGCTCACCAAACGGTTGAAGTCATCGTATCCTGGTAATTTCCCAAAATGCGAAGGCTTTGTAGAAGCGATAAATTAGTTTAACAATTGTGTCAGGCTTATGGAGAACTCACATCCATTGCCCTAAGGTTTGCAATAATATCTTCTGATGAAGAAAGGGAGGAGCTCCCGCCATCTTCGTCGCCGTTTCCCGTTAAACTATCTCTCCCTCCATTCAGGAATCCTAAGCCTCCCGTGCTCGCCGATGTGTTCGCAACCCCATTCCGAAGGCCCCTTCCGCTCAGCCTCAATCCCTCCGCAGCACCATTGGATCCCTCGGACTGTAGCAAATCAGCCGGAAACCAATCTCCGAGAGCGGGTGAAAAATCGATGTCCAGCTGAACTTGCGGTGAAGAAGTCCCCACTCCTTGGTATGGCGGCTCTTGGTCCACGATGGGGTTTTCGTAATCGTCTATGGGTTTGCCTCCGTCAAAATCCAATGAATACCGTGCGTTTAGGTCATGAATATCGATGACTTCTGTTGACTCATAGCTCCGTGGTAGGTTCGCTGTCGCGGTTGATGTCGAGGATTCTCCGCGCAACAAAGAGAAAGGTGACTTGATCGCCTTGGTCCTCCGCCCAGACCTATAGTTGATGAAGGAGGGTAACGCAGGCATACCGAACCCGTCCAAGTTGTCGGCTGCAGTGAAGAGGAGATGGACCAAGCTCCCTCGTCTGTCCGGAAGATATGGATATCCTGCCAAGGATGGCAAGGAAACCTGGTTTGCATCAGTCAAGTGTTTGGTGATGTGTGACACAGTCCATCAACCTAATCCCACGGCGAGCACTGCCGCGGCAGCTCCCACAACTTTTTCTATGAAACGTTGAAGGCGAAACACATGAATTATTCCTTCTTCCTGGCCATCATCCATGATTTTTTGAGGCACATCCGACGTAAATTTCCTATATGTGCCATGACAAGATAGTTCAGTCCACAAATTTCTGCCAACTCTTCAAGCTCTCTTCGGCAAAACGTGTGAAGGGCGTACCTGATTTATGCCAACTCTGGAGCCAAATGGGTTTCAGAAACCTCTGGATCCATCATGCGCATCATAATCATGATTTTCACGACGCCAAAATACACTAGGCAATGCATACGACCAGATTCCGCCGGTAAAGAAGCAACGGTCCAGGTCACAGGACCCATAGACGATGGTATTATTGCCAGTGACTGAGCGCTGAGCCGAGCTGGGGAAGCAGTTCATCAAGCTCTTCCACCTTCCGTTCCTTCGTATTTGCGTTGGCGGTGGAAGTCGAGATGGTTGTATTGGAGAAGAGGTGGTCGCTCGAGCGATCGAGTCGCGGTGAATGAACCTGGTTACTTATGTAACGAAGACGTGCCCTTAACCACTTGAACACAAACCAAACACTAACCACTTTCTTTCATTGCCCCCCTCAATTGATCAAGATCAGTTTCAAGGCATCTTGGGACTGATTAATTACTGATTCTTCCTATCCAAGAATTCTTTTCTTGCTAATTAAAGCATTGGTTGCGGTTGGAACTCGATCGAAAAGCTGTTTCACCTCAACCACCTTGCCCCGCAACATGGTATACCGTAGCTGGCCTGGAAAGGACGACCTATCCATCCTTAATGGACATATCACATCCCTCTCAAGTTATGCATTGGGTTTGTTTAAGCTGCATGTGTTCAGCTGCCAACACTGCGATACTGGAATTTCCCCTGCTCCCCTTTAACACTTGTTCAAGGATGCCATTATATATGTTATAACTATATCCTGCACTTCAAGGGACTACCCGCAGATTCTGGTTATTTTTTATCTTTAAAATATCCCCGATCATGTTGCTGGTGTCATCCCACAACCTCGAGCGGTGTATTGCAGGCGCTTATTCTGGGCTGATGATTTTCTCAGGTCGGGCATCTCCATGATATCTTGGGTACTCTCAGAGCGACAAATACTGAATTTAAATGGTCAAACTTGATGGCTAGGGCACCAGCAGTTAGAATACCCGTTTCTCGTTCGAGCCAAACCTGGGGGTTCCTACTCTTCCGACCCTATACCCAGCTATACCCTCGCCCTCCCACATCTGCGGTGGGTGTCTTCATCGGGTCCAAAAAAAAACAAACGTGTTAATTTTTCGCCTTAGTTTCCGAGTTGTTCCGCTGCTTGGCCTTCCAGATACATGACCTGAACCACTGCTCTGGTACCACAAAGGAAATATGGTTCTTCCTGCGCTGCATATGTGGTGATATCAGTAAGTACGTACGTACTTGCCCACATGTTCTGCCCGATCATGGATCCCGACTGTCGCCTTACTTGATCAACAAAAATATTACTTGGCCCTCACCTTCAAACACACGACGCCCACACGATAAACAAACGCCCGTGCGTTGCTAAAATGTCACGCCAGGCGCCTGCGTGGACCTGCCACCTTTGCAAAATTCTCTCAACCTTTTGAAAACCTGCTTTGCTTTTCTCGCAATTCATCGCTGACCCGGTATATATATCTAGATTCCACTAGATAACCACCGAACCTTTATCGGGCCTAATAATCAGCGACAAGATCCCGGCGGTACCGCAATTTTTTCGAAGCCTCGGGAAGACGGTACGGGTTGTACGGGTGCACACCAGACTGGACCTTGACGGATTGGCATTCCCAGAGAATCACATCTCGTCGGGCTCCGTTTAATGGTTCCGTAATCATCCAAATATAGGTTGTGAGCCTCATGTTCACGTTAGTTGTCACATTGTTGAAGGTACACGTCAGATTAGTGTTAATTAATGTACCTCGGTATGACACCAAACATACCTTTCTGATACACCCAATGATTGCGCCACAGGTCCCCTCACAACGCAAGGAGGCTTCTGGAGGCCTTGTCAAAATTGCACCGAGAACCGAATATCGAGGTCGAAAAGGGCCCATCTCTTCAATCTGGCTATGGGGGACAAGTGTTTCATAGAAACTTGACCTCATGCACTGTACTCATGATGTCCGTATACTTAAATCCGTCAAACAGCTGGAAAAGAAGGCCTATGACACTTCCTAGGCCCCGTGTTTTGTAGGTGCGCAATTAGAGAGGTTGGCAGCTTCCCAACGAATAAAAATTCACTGAGGGAGTTTTAGAACCATGGGCAGATCATTACTCATGTCCTTTTGCGACGTGGTGGGAATAATCTGCCATGTAGAACAACAAATCTCTAGAAGGTGAGATGAGGATTTGATAGCACACGACGGAATTCGGACCTGATAGCGACCTCGCTGAGGCCTGGCCACCTGGGTGACAACTCTGCCGCGATTTGCCTTGCATTAACTATGTTGCGTTATTAGGAGTCTAGCCGCCGGATGTCATTGGGGCCCACTTTTTTCCGATGCCAGAGAGGTCTCAAGGATTCTTATTGTTGTTCGCCGGGTTATGAGATGGGCATCTGATGGGAACCCGTGAAACTATCAATAATTGTCGATTGTCTGCCCCTCGACTGGTGCGCAGTTAGAAAACCCATCTCGCGCCATGAGCGGCTTATCGATTTCTTAAAACAAAAGAGAATTCAGCGAATAATCATTTCAAAGAATGAGTGTGGTCTTCAAAGACATTTTAAAAAATCCGAGCTTTCGAAGCCTCTCAAAACTTGTCACTATCTGGGAGGATCTGTGACTTGGATGGATGGCATTAGCACCGACCGAAGGTTTAGAAATCCATCTAGAACCACGAATATTAATCCAGGTCCTCATCTGTCCTCATAGTAAGTTTCGGCCTTAACCGATATTCACCAGAATGAACACCGTACAGAAGATCACAATCGTGAAGGAAGGCAATCAGGGGAAACTATCTGGACCGAACAAGGGATTGAAAGAACATAAGTGGTTAATAAAGATCTTTTCGGTCGTTGGAGTGTGGCCGATGGATTTATCATGACCAAGCTTTGAGAACCAAATCTCCTATACCAAATTTGCGACAAGAAGCAAGATATTAAGTGCCCGTTGGGGTGCCACCATGGCGTAAGTGACACCACGGTCTTGGATCTGCATCTGACACCATAAAATAGATTAAAAAATTAGTGCTCAATGTAACTTGATAAGGACTCACGACTGGTCACTTTGGACCATGGCACACCGATACACGGGGGTAATAACCAAGTTTTGAGCGCCCTATCCATCAAACAACTACAACTTTAAGTCCATCATCCACACTGAAAGGGAAGGATCAGGCAGACATATACAGGTTCATAGCATGTGCAAGGTGGGTACATTGGACTCTCTGGGCCAGGCAGAAGTGACCACCGTTCTAGCAGCCAGCGACTGGGACTGGGACGGCGGAAGCAAAGTGACAATCAAGGATCCGCGCTGTTCAGCTCAACCAGGACCCTTGAGGCGATCAAAAACCTGGGCCTATCAACCTATCTCTTTATGCCAAATAAAGCTGAGCCGCCATAGATGGCCTAGCTCAGGGGAGGCCTACTTCCCAACGAGATTTCATCGGCATTCGTGAAATTCCGTAAACCTGCTGATTGATTGCTGCCCTCGCAAACCGGCAGTTGCGACATGAAAGACCCATACATCTGGCCTTGTGGATAATTTGAGCGCCCGATTTTTTGAGAAAGCTGAAGGTGGAATGAAAAATTGAGGGCCGTCCGAGGTCGTATCGAGGGAACAAAGGGATTTTTGAGTTAGTTGGGCGGAGGTTACGAACGGGCGCTGCATTTCAAGCGAAAGCAGTTGAAAAGGTCTTCAAAAATGAGGGACGCATGGGAAATGACTACGCATTTATGCGCCAAACTATCGGGTTTGGTATGTCGAGAATGGAAATTTGAAAGTTGCGATCATTTTTGTTGAAATTTCCAAGAAATTTCTGGCCGCGACAACCTAGAACAACCTTCTCATCCTACATACGACCTCGACATCATCACTCGTCGTGTACTTGTTTGCATTTCAATTTTGCGCACCATTCGTGATCAATTTACGACGCCTCGGCAGCCCATAGTTTCCCGGGGTGGTAGTGTCAAGCAGCCTCTTCATTAAGGCATTTGGGGTACCTCATCTTCATTTCATCAAGGTTTTGAGCTCTGGAGTGGCGTGAGCTCCAACATCCACGCATCTTGGTCATATGTTACCTGCCCAGTATGCTCTAGCTGAGAACTCAAAAGTACCCTGCAAGAATACCTTTTGTCTACCGGGGAGAGGTAAGCATGTGCTTTTCCCGTTTCCAGACGCACGGGACGCACCCATTCACCCTGGATATATCGTCATCCCGGTTTGCCTGGGGCAGAACTCATTCGGGGTATCGGGGTAGTATCGGCCCACGGGTAGGGTTGTACTTGTTTCAGCAGACGATATCCCTGGAAATGTCATTTGGCGCAAGAATTCAACCATCTTGACGTCGTATTGAAGATCCTCCTTGCAATCTGCCAGAGGCCTGGTTTAACAAGTCCCATGTGCGCCCTCAAGCATCGAGCTGGCATGACCAGAGGCACACTAAGGATAGGAACGACATCGAGATGCTTAGTCAGATAGAAGATATCGGCGATGATGCAGGGTCGAACACTCGCTTATCTGGAAAAAGAATGTTGATAGATCTTCTGAATTTTCATGAGGTGTGGGATGCAACAGGTTTCGCGTCTTGAGCCTTCTCCTGGGAACTGGTGTGGGTTCTAAGTTCAACCTATTCCTCCTCGCCCTCTCTCCGATATCCTTTTCGCTCTTCCTCCTTCCAACTTCCCATCACTCCATCTCACCGGCTCCAAACCTATTTTCGAGCCCGGCTTACTTACGGCAAGAAAGGGCAGCCTGGAAAACAGCTCGGACATTTATAAAACCCCACGGGACCACTCAATTGTCTCCCCAATCGCCGTCGTCTTCATTGACGGACGCGTCGTCTACCCTTCCTACCTTTCCCTCTACTTGTTTTCCAGGGCCCACAATGTCTGGTCTTTCACCTACTCGTCGCCTCCGAACGAAAACCTCAGACCTCACAGAATTCTTTCGTGGTAATGGAAACTCCTCCAACCAACCCCGGCAACCTCAGAAGGATGTAACGACCTCCACCAACTTAGAGGTTCCATCCGGCGACGAGGCAGCCTCGGTCAAGAAAAAGATCACGCGTATCCCGTTATTTGGCCGCTCCCGTAAAAAGTCGAACCAGTCGAGCTCCTCAAGCCCATTCGCGTCTTTTGTGCGCGACTCTTCAGATTTGGGAGGGCCGTCGGGCGCTAGCAGACCACCGAGCGCGGATTCGAGGTGTGCTGGCATTTCTTTCCCTTTCATTTCCTTTTTCGGACCAATGTTCTTATTTGAGACGGCTGGCGATACGCATCACTGTAGCTTGGATCTTTTTTTTTGAGAACAATTTGCTCCTTCCTAAACCACTCTTTTCAATTTGATGTACTAATATGGTCCCTCGATAGACGACCCTCTGTGCCTTCCGTCGTCAATGTACAAGTTCCTCCACTCCCTACATCCAGCAAGGTTCCTACGCCATCTCTTAGCTCAAAGTTGGCCGCCCACTTCTCCCATTCTCGATCATCGAAGCAAACCTCGACCACACAGCCTTCGTTCACCCCAGCTGAGCCCCCGGCGGCCTCCTCGGGGCTTAAGCCTCCAAGCACTCGGTCCGCATCTTTTGAATCTGGTTCTTCCACTGGGACAAAAAAGCGATCCACAACGCCTCGTCCAGCCCAACCTATGATAACGGTTTCCTTGTCTCCTGACGACCAATTCATGGACTTGTTTACTCGACCGAAACGAAAGAACCTCGCAGAGCCTTCACAATCCGTCGACAAAGTGAAGAAAAGTAGTGCTGTCATAGATCCTGGTATTACGCCCAACGCGAGCCCACCTGCTAGCCCTCGAACTCGGTCTTCCGAACAATCGATCTACAGGCGTGGGTATACTCCTGCATCCGCGATTGCTGCCGCTGTTCGTCACCAACAAAATTCCAGCATTGGAAGCGATCGAGCACCAAGCACTTCCTCAAAGACTTCGAATTCGAGGAATAATTCTGACTCTGATAAGAGTAACGAAAAAGATGAGGGGTCATCCACGCCACGCCTATCTGAACCTCGTGAATCTCCTCGGCCTTCTCTCCTCGAAAAAGAGAAAGGCCTCCCGCCTTCTCTCCAGCGGCGGCCTTCTGTGGCAACAGGGTCCAATCACCATTCCGACAACGGGTCGTCTACTGTACGATCTCGGATGAGGCAGCCATCTACTCCGGCGAGGAGTAGGCCACCTTCGATGCCCCTTCCCCTCCCACCTACCCCCAATTCATCTCCTGCCACTTTCCCGGGTTTTCAAGGAACGCAAGCGATTAAGAAGGAATCGGCATCCGCAAAGGCTATCGTCCGCCCTCGGGCCCACACCATTGGTGCTGTTGTCGATCTCTCTACTCCCCTTGCTCCTCTCTCTCAGCCAGCCGCAAACAAACTGATTCCGCCGACCATTACGGCTACCTCTTCCAAGGCTGACAGTGAAATACTTGATATCGAGAACGCTTCTGCGGAGGAGCTCCGGAAAGCCCTCAAATTCCGCAATCTGCAATATGACGAGCTCGCCAGCTTCATCCTGAAGATGACAGAATCGCACATCGCGGAGGTTACGGCGCTGGAGAAAAAGATCTCAACCTTAACGAAGGACGCACTGAAGCGAGAGAAGCAAATCAAGGGATTCACCCTCTTGCTCAGCGACGAGGAATCATCCCACTACCCGAAACCTCTTCCTCCTGGGATACTGAACCAATCACGCTTCGCTTCGTCCATGGAATCTGACCCCGACAGGAACACATCTCAAGGAATATCTCGCAAGTTTAGTTATCAAAGCGATTCGGGTGCCGAATCCCATGCGACATCTGGTGCTGAATCGCTCCGCGCCTCTGGTGCCTCTGGTTCGGAGTCCATGACCTCTATGATTCGGAACAAGAGACTGCGACGACCATATCCTCTTGGGGACCAAGCATACGCGGCCAGTCGCACGGGTACTGCTCTGCGATCGTCGAGGCTTCCTCCTGGGGTTGGCGGCGCTGACAAAGGATCGTCAGATATCCCGCATTCGAACGCCAAACGTTCATCCATTAGCTCAATATCCGGATCCCCCTCTTCATCAACTTCCTCCTTACTACCCCCAAGTCCGAGCATCACAATGTCCTCTCTTTCAGCAATTCCGGAAGGCCCTACCGCCACACTTCGACTTCCTAGCTCCGATCAACAGGAGGAACGACGAGCCCTGCGAGCTTCCCATCGCACTTCCACGTCGTCCTTAACATCGTCCTCAACGGCAGCTAGCAGCTCATATTCCACCAATATCAAACGTAGCCGCCCCCCGTCGATCGCTCAAGTACTCGAAAAGACGCCCAATATGGACGACGTCCTCGAAAAATTACGTCCATTCTCGTAGTCCCTCATGTATCATCGTCCAACATTGTCGTACGACACCCACGCTCGTTTTTCATTTCGCCCTCATCTTTCATCGCATACTGCATCACACCCGTTTTCTTGGCTACCCTATTTTATGACCGCATGGTTTCGGCACTCACGCTCCTTCCATCAATATTTTCTTCGACCCGCTACGTATCTACAATTTTCCTTTATTCTCCACTCTAGTCTCCTTCTATTACTGGCATGGAAGCTCTTGGCCACAAATGGTTTGGCCGGGTTACTTCTCGGATCGGATTGCTCACTCGGACTTTTGTCTTCGTTCTGATGGCACATT
>Ga0307517_10003323_pt1 | contig 25065 bp, 29 predicted proteins | sample 23_EM_MG_FD_194515 | JGI IMG/M metagenome (GOLD analysis project Ga0307517, IMG submission 194515) | Populus trichocarpa ectomycorrhiza microbial communities from riparian zone in the Pacific Northwest, United States - 23_EM | ecosystem: Host-associated > Plants > Roots > Unclassified | place... | reverse complement strand
CGGTCCCTTTCTCGGTTAGCACGCTTCCACGCCATATTCATATCCTCATCCGTCTGCTCACCCGGAATTCTTCCAGACCCGGCGGTATATATGGCGCAAACAAACGCACTCGCAAACAAGGCGAGCGCGGGCCCCAAACACTCGATACGACCTCCAAGAGGCGGAAACTCGTGAGACCCGTCCTTGAGCAAGTCGAAACGCACTACCTTGTCTGCCGATTGGGCCCTTTTCTGAGGGAACTTTCGAGAACCGAGCGGGCTCAAGTCTGATGTTGGGGGGGATGCCTTCAACCCCCTCGCCTTCGCTTCCCCCCAGGACCCTGGGTGGGTGTTAATTATGATCGGGTCAACGTTGTCCGACCGGTGTTGGTGATGGCATGCAAGTATGCAGGCGTGATGAGACCCATTGTGTCAAGTTCAGCTTTTTCGCTACCATCAAAGACTCGGCTCTCCGATTGGGTTGATTCTCGAAGGGAAGGGCGGAGTGCACTCGGGAGGTCTTTGAACCCTTCCTATTTTGAGAGGTTAAAACGAAGAGGTGAGGCACTTCTCTGCAATCGTGTTGAAGAATTGAGCCGACGTGTCGACCTATAAGCCAGGTCAATCTTGCGTCACAGAACAGCACTGCGCACGCCTGTGATGCTTTGACTTTGTAAGTCGTCTTCCGGTTTTCACACCCAACTTCAGAGGTTCCGCCCGGCGAAAGTAGGTACCCTCCCCATTATAGCCGCGTTTATTTATAGTTCATTTTTCATCCCCAGACAGTGGCCACCAAACCGACTTCGCACCATGAACCGTTCATCAGGGAGCCCGGAGGATGAGGAAGCTGTTAGTGTTTGAGCCCATACAATAAGGGCCCTTGTCACGTTTTACTCATCGTTGGCTAAACTTCAGGCATTTGAATTTGAGCATAGTGTGTTCTACCATGGGGCGTCAACTGAGTCGATTCACTGAGTGTCTACAGTTTCAGCTCACAAATCCACCCATCCGTGTGACTCCACAACGAGCCCTACGCATGCCACTGAAGGAGACTGGCCTGTCGTGGAGTGTTGCACCGGGAAATGTGGGCCGGCGAAGGGCGGGAAGGGGCGGAACAGGGGTGAAATGGTGGTGAGATCCCCAAGTACGGGTTGGCTGGTGTCATTTACCAAGGTTTTCGACAGCTTTAATTCCACGTTGCACCTGGATCCAAAGGACGTGGGCCGGGCGCGAACGACCGGAGTGATGAGGGAAACCTCTTACCAGACGACACGGTCCTTTGAACCTCAGCCGTTACCGTCGAAACGGGGGTGTTATTTGCACTCCCTCAGCGTCATGGCCACTGCCAGGGTCTCCAACGGGCACTTCGCCCAAGAGCGGCAGGCGCGTTCCATGGCATTTTTATGTAGTCTCCCTGCAAGTGAAAATCTTCGACCTTTCTCAGAACGGGGTGGCTATCCAGGTCACGGATATTCCTCGTTCATGAGATTGAGACGAGGGTGTGGAATTTTTGCGTGATGAATCAAAGAGCTAGCGAGGTGCCGTCCATCTTTGTATCCTCCTGGACCGGTGAGGGGTGGGAGGGTTCGTGGAAGATGTGAATGGTGTCGACCCCGCCATCCGGAACGAGGAGAGTAGAGCGAGCGTGGAGGGTTAGAGGTTATGGTGTGCCTCAGTTTCTGAACACGCCCAACAGCGTCGAACATGATTATTATCAGCAACATAACCCAACTACCAGTTTGAAACGAGAGCCGAGTGCTGAGCTCTTGTTCGTCCGAATCCACTTCTCGCAAGGCTTGCGCCATGGCTTAGATGCAGGAGATTGATCCCTGACATTCCTTCGTGGATGGTGCTTTGGTAAAAGGAGATGGTATTGGGAAATGACTTGAAAGCTGACGACAGTCTTGGTGTAAATGAAAAGCCCCACCGCCTTCCCGCAGAGGTTATTGATATCATGCGAACTTGGCCGATCCCTCGTGCAGTCGCAGTCGCTTCGTGTTCAGGCGATGTCGGCCAACCGAGTCCCTGACAACAGAGCTCGATATCGCCACCCACCGAAGAGCGTTCAACGTCGTGGAACTTGAGCAGCTCCGCGGCGGTTCAAAGCTACTTCAAGTTAACATCAGGGACCTTACCCATTTGAATAGTCACCTGGAGCGGGAACTCAGCTGATCTACGCATACCGCCGCCCAGCAAACCAGCAAAAGAGATCCATATGCCTGGGATTGGTTCCAGCGCGTCAACCGACGCCGTTCGACTCGGGTTGCTGTGAGATGGAGTCGTAGGTGGCGGGGAGGAATCCAGGGATACTGTGGGGAGAAGGGAGAGTGATCCGGGAGTTGAGATGCCGCTAAGATCTCGAGCTGCATCGAGTAACTATCCGGAGAAGCTGTCTGAGAATATGTGCCCAACCCGGTTGTCCCGTGATCACGGTGACCTCTTCCGTCGTTCCCACGGAGCTGAGGGGGAGGGAATGGTGGATGTGAGGGGGAGTCGCGGACAGTGTTGAAGTGCTCCAAGCTGAGGAGTTGATTGTGATCCGCACACTTGCGAATAAAACCTGCGGTCTGTTCAGAACTCACCGGATGACACCATTGGCAGGTATCGTTAATGGTGTAACACCGACCCCAAGATTTCAAGTAGGGCTGGAACCCTAACCCAGAACGCCAAACGTGGATTGAAAAACTCGTCGATCTGGTCGTCTGAGCCTCCGGTGGAGTGTTTTGTTCGGAAACGAGTATTCCAGCGCAAGCACGATGTAGGCACTCCTGCGAGGAGGAAGGTCCTCAACTTTGGTCAGGGTGGTGTAGTCCGTATTGCGCGTGTTCCGAGTCTTCAACTTTATCAGATTGAGGCACGAGAGCAGGATCTCTTGACAATGAACTGAAGGGTTGACGGAGGGGCGGCCGTCGTTACATTGTCCTGGGTCTGGAGGGAAGTGTGCGAACGACTTATGGAATGCGTGAACGGGATCCTCCCTGCTGTCCGATACGAGGAGCATAGAGTGGAGGGATGACGGGTGTGATCTCTCCAAAAGACCAGTGATAGAAAGCTGGGGTAGTCGGTTTCTAATCCGGCCCGTTCACGGCGTTGTCCGTCAGAGGGATCGACCCCGCGGTTCCTTTTGCGTTGTCCGAACGTTCGACTCAATTTCCTTTCCCTCCCTACTCGACCCGGCTCACTTTGCACCACGCTTCCAGGGCCTCGTTGCAGGGATGGTCACCACGAGGTCGACTTTCTTTCCACCGATACTTGTCTTGCCACTCTCTTGGCTTTCCAAACTCCCGGCTGGACGATTGTTCTGTCGCGTTGGCAAGAGGTCCCGGAATTGCATGTTGGTCCCCAGCAGATGGTATTTTGGCTGAAACGTGTACCACTCGTAGACTCATTCAATCGTTGCCCGGTGCAAACCCCAGAGTGAACCTCGGATCTAGCTGCAATCTATCCCTTCTCTCCCCCGTTCTCAGCTGTTCGATACAATTCCTTGTCAGCTGCAGATACGACGTGAGAGTCATCATGGAAGCGGCGGCCACTGGCTCGAAGTGTTTCCGGACTTGCTAGTACCACCATTACTCCAAAAATAACACAAGCACGATTTCGTCAATCTCCTGCCCTTGAAAAACGACTGGATGACTTCGTTAACGGATGGTACGTCTCTCCCTGCCGTTCGTAAACCGAAAGCTGAACATTGTGGGTGTAGATGATGGTGTATATGTTATCCGTCGCAACTCGTGTACAGCACTGGATTGGGAACACGCATAAAGCCATTTCACCAGCACATACACCCCGCGCCGTTCGTGCACAACGCGAACGTAACCATGGGGGATCGGGTTCTATATCCCCCCTGCTACGACATACTTTCTGGGTTACATACTGTGGTTCCCCCATAAGTCACGTCGGGCAGGTCGCACTTCCGGATGTCTTCCCACGACTCTCAGACACGCTCCACCCGGACGAACAGGATTTCTGCGACGCGTTCGCCGGGTGGTCTTACATCGCTGTGCTGTTCATCGACACATCGCCCAACATGATCAAGACCATCTGACGTGGTTGTTCTCTCCTGGGGCAGCTCAGCTTGTCAGGTTTGACCTTTTCTGCTCTTGCCCACGAATGAAACTGTTGTGGGTAACTGGGCCCTTTGAAGGTGGTCAGATGCGAGTGTACGAGCGATTCTGATGCGGCGCTATGGTGGCTTTTAGAACTGTGTTCTGTATTTGTTGTAAGATCTGTTCACCCGGAGTAGATCCACAAAATTGATGCTCTTAAGATTACCATCGACCATTCGTATCTCCCCACCCGCCAAGTCCTGTGAGCATAATTTGGCTTGGTAGCTCCCTTGCACGCACGGATCTCCCATTGATCCCACCCCTCCCTTCGTTTCCGCGGATACTTGTCACCCGCGTGGCCTCCGTTTACTATGACTTTGGGGAAAGCACTCACTCTTAGCAAATCTTCCATCGCGCATCCCAACGTCAATATCGGTCAGCTCTGGCCATCGCGCGAACGCGAATAACATACGAATCGACTGAGGAATAACCTTTCCAATCCTCTCTCTCCTCGCCCTCGAGTTGCTCGCCTTGAGGTTCCCAGGTACCTTCTCGCTACAACCTCGAATCCGCCCGAATCCGCCCCTGCGCCTCCGTGATGGCCTTGAATGTGGCCACGGGGGTCGGCGGACCCCACCGGAGCTGGGGGTGACGATGAAGGAGCTGGTACCGTAAATCCGCCGGAATGCGTTTGATTCATTGGAACGGCTACATCACCCACGGGAGCGTGCCGAGGGGGAGAATTGCGTTGCTATCTCGGGTACTAACTAGTTCGCAGTGACGGTCCAATTCTGACAAGACTGGGCCATCTCTTGATCCCCATCACTACCACCCTCCGTTGTTCCCAAGCAATGTTGCTCGCCGACACTGACTCTGTCCACCTTCCAATATAGCCCTGGGCCCAAAAGGGGAACACCGACGACGCCGCTTTCCCCGTACGGAAGGGGATGGACGGATCGAACAGCGCGCAGAATTCCTTGACAAAGACAGAAGATACAGTGATTCCCTCGTCCGGTTCGGGCATGAAATGCCCCTCGGACAACTCCCTGGGGCCACAGTAGATTCAAAAGACCGTAGGATCGCCTCGATTGTTTGATAATGAGCTTCTCCATGCTCCGGTAGATCGAGGTGGGCTACGATACATTTGAGAAATTTCAATAAATGCGTAGGATGAGCCCAGGCTGCACTGAGAGCCAGTGATTGAGCAAGCCCTATCGTGGCTAGTTTAGCTCTTCCACTGCCGCGCCCTCCGTTTCATCATCCAACACGAGGTTGCGGGAGACGACAAACAGATCGAAAAACCGGTCGAGGGATCCCCCGATAGCCAGCGGACTCATCAGCTCGATGGTGAATGCAGGAGCCAAAGGGCAAAGGAGAGGGGAACACGGAGACAACGAAGACAGAAACCGCGAGAGGGCGCGGAAGAGGGGAGCAATGCTGACTTCGAAGCTCTGATCTCGATGATGGAGTCCACCCACACTAGTGGGAAGGAAGGTGAAGGGCGGGAGATATCCGGATCATCTCACGGTCAGTGACAATCTCGAGGGCCGGTGTTATCCGAGCAAACGCGATTCAGAACACAACTTTGTAAACCACCGCATCATCCCCAGGATCACTAGTACACTCGCATCCACAGTCTACCGGTACTCGTTCGTAAGCAAAAGCTCGGGCACAACGAGCTCCACCACCCTAACCACCTCAGCCAAACTTGTTTCCAGCGCCACTGCAGACGACGTCCACAATACAGGCCCCGAATTTATCCAGATGCCTTCAAGTTCCAAGAGAGAATAAATGTGTTTGATGGATTAATCACGTTGAACGAGGTTAGGGGGAACTCGTTAGGAAGAAGAAACCTACGATACAAACAAAACTGCTCACGGCTGGTATCTTCGTGTAAACGGAAGGGGGGAGGAAGAAAACGACGGAAACAGCAGACGGGACTGTCGTCAATGGAAAGCGAGGACACTCTTGAACTTATTGCGCCCGCGTTGAAGCACGTTGAGCGCCAGCATGGAACCGAAAGAAAACCACGTGGCCAATCACTCACTATCGCACCACTATCTATCCTGACCCAACTGCGACATGGACGACATACGTGATTCGTTCTCTGGACTAAAGAAGAAAATCAAGCGCGGACTAACAGGGACCAGACGCAAACCAGACAGAACAGGGGCCGGTGCGCGTAGGGAGAGAGTTGACCCAACTGGTGCAGCGGGCCGCGGTCACGACCAAGGTGGGAACGGGACCAACGCAGACGGGCAACAAGCCCACCCGACGGATCGAGCCCCTCTGCCAGAATCTGTGCCAGCCGGTGGAAGCGACAACTACCAACAAAGAGGAGAAGCAGACATCTACGGAAGGCAAGTCACCCAGAGGTACTCGCGTCTGGATCCGGACGCTGAGGTTGCAGTCACGGTGGGAAGCAGACACAGTGGAGAAGCTGAACGAGTCTATCCCCCTCCGTCCACTCCTTCAATCCCGTACAGTGGAGAACCCAACGGTTTGTAAGATTGTTATCTCTGTTGCTACCTCTGACCGTTCCTTCAGACAACGCAGGCACCACCACCGTTCCTGATTCCGCACCAGAAGTTCGTCCCGACGAGAGTATTGGGCTGGGCGCGGCTGCGGACGAGAAAAAATCGAATTGGCAGTTTACTGCGTCCACCACGGCCAAATTACTCCTTCGTGGGGTGAGAGACTCCACAGATGCCTTCGGTCCGCTCAAATCTGTCGCCGGAGGTCTCTGTTTTATCCTGGAAAATTGCGAGGTACGATACCACTCCCACATACGTTATCCACATCACTTATAGGCCCACCAGCGAACGAAGGCGAATAAGCAAACGATGGAATCTTTGGCACCCCGGGTCAAGGCGCTCGCTGAATTGCTCTGCGCACCTGTTCCTCAGGTTGATGTCAACGAGCAGGGACGGAGAACGAAACTGGAAGAGTAAACCCACACTCGCCAGAGTCTTGAGTTGAGCCTGACAAACAGGGATCGTTAGGAAATTGGGAAAATTTCTCCGAGAACTTGGACCGTTGGCAAAGCAAGGGAAGGTTGAGGGCTTCTTCAGCAATGTCGAGAATGCGGATAAACTTGACGGTCTGGTTGAAGATATCCGTGATGCAATGATGGAGTATCAGGTATGGATCCATAAATTGTCCGTCTCCGGCACCCCTGACGCTCGCACCAGACTTCATTGCAGCAAGACATCTACAGTCGGCTCATCGTGAGTCTCGCTCTCCTGCCGTTCGTCCTCGCAGACTGACCGTTGGAAAGGAATCAGCGGATCTTGCCCTTCTCCACCGGATGCATCACACCGTGGATGCCGGTTACCGCTGTGGGAACAGACAGGGGTGCCTGAGGGGAACAAGGAAGGATGTCCTCTGGGAGATCGAACGCTGGTTAACGGGCGAGCGGGACCAGCGTGTTTTCTGGCTGAATGGCCTGGCCGGGACAGGAAAATCAACCATCGCCCAAACACTCGCTGAGACGACCTTCGCAGATGGAAACCTCGGGGCCAGCTTCTTCTGTTCGCGAGACTTTGCGAACCGGAGCAACCTTCAGATGATCTTCCCAACACTCGCCTTCCAGCTCGCCTATCACTATCCGCTTTTCCGAGAGAAACTGCTCCAGGTCTTAAAGGCGGTCCCTGATGTCGGGCAGGAGTCTCTCTGTTCACAAATGGAGAAGCTCATTGTTGGTCCGCTCAAAGCTACCCGCATTCCAACCATCATCATCATCGATGCCCTTGACGAGTGTAAGGACGAAGAACCTGCCTCCGCAATTCTTTCCGTGCTCTCCCGCTACATGGGCGAGATCCCCAATGTCAAGTTCTTTATCACTGGTCGTCCCGAACCACGAATTCGTTCCGGATTTCGCTTGGAGTCACTCGCCCCAATCACAGAAGTCCTCAAGCTCCATGAGGTCAAGCCCAAAACAGTGGACAGTGATATCAAACTGTTCTTTCGAACAAAATTCACCAGCCTTGGCAAACACCGAAGTGACTGCAACTTGGCAGAAGACTGGCCAAGCTCATCTGATATCCAAATTCTGTGCAAGAAGGCAGCCGGGTTCTTCATCTATGCTTCAACTGTGGTCAAATTTGTCTCATCCAAGAACCGTGCTCCCACCAAACAGTTGCAGCGGATCATCTCACTCCCACAAAGCACTGCTCATGAAGGACGGTCTGGGATTGACCTCCTCTACACTAAGGTCTTGGAGCAAGTGATTGATGATGCAGATGCAGGTGATGAGGAACTCTATTCCAGTTTCAAGACTGTGGTTGGGGCAGTGTTGCTTGTGTTGAACCCTCTTTCAGTGAGGGCACTCTCAGACCTCTTGAAAATGTCTGACATCTCCTCCACTCTTCGCTCCCTCCACTCCCTCCTCCTTGTCCCAACCAGTGAGACTACTCCTGTTCGAATTTTCCACAAGTCATTTCTAGACTTCCTCACAGATCCAACACGGTGTGAGGATGGGCGGTTTTTTGTGGAGCCTGCAGTTCATCATGAGGAAATCTTATTCTCATGCCTCAACCTGATGGGTGAAAGGTTGAAGAAGAATATCTGCAACCTGGATGACCATGCTGTTCTCAGTGAGGTCCAAGATCTCTCTGATCAAAGGAAGAACCACATTGGAGATGCTCTGGAATATGCATGCTCCTTCTGGACAAGGCATCTTCTGAAGATCCTTTGCAGTAGCTCCTGTGTTGGGGAAGTGCAGAAAGCAATTGACAATTTCTTCACAACACACTTGCTGGATTGGATTGAGGTTCTTGCACTCATTGGGAACCTTGGTGCTGGTGTTTATGCCATCAATGATGTTGAGCAGTGGTGTGCTTTGGTGAGTACTGTGTGAACTGTTCACTGAGACCAATGTTTATGTTTATTTAGGCAGGAGTCTCTTCCAAGTGGACAGCTGATAGCCAGCGCTTTCTGTTGGAACACTTTGACACTATCTGCAACTCCCCTTCCCACATCTACCATTCTGCCCTCCCATTCCTCCCTTCCTCATCTTGGCTTCGAAAGTGCTATAATGCAGAGCTTTCACTCCAAGTTAAGGTGGTCAAGGGGCTCCCAGCAGAATGGGGAATATGCTCCCGAACAGTTTCATTGGATCATTATCCACATGCTCTCTCATATTTTAACAATACCATTGCAGTTGGATTGAGATCCACTTCTGATAGCATCATTCTCCTCAATGCAATCACTGGCAGCCAGAAAGCCATTCTCTCTGGACACACTCATTGGGTGGGATCTCTCACCTTCTCACTAGATGGGACATCACTTGTATCTGGAAGTGATGATAGGACTGTTAAACTTTGGGATGTACAGACTGGTGGGGTTGTTAAAACCTTCTTTGGCCACACTGCCTGGGTTCTGTCTGTTTCTATCTCAGCAGACAGCACTAGGATTGCTTCAGGATCTGGGGATGACACAATTCGTCTGTGGGACATTCAGACAGGAGAGTGCCATTGTGTCATAGAGCAACAGGATGATGTGTACCATGTTCACTTCTCTCCTACAAGCTCCCAGTACCTCCTATCTGTATCCAAAAACAAAGTATGGCAGTGGGATATTGATGGACAACAAATCCAACCTACCTATGATGGTTCCTGTATTGCTTTCTCCCCAGATGGCACCCAGTTTGTTTCATGCAATAAGGCAGTTGTCACAGTTCAAAACTCTGATTCCAGAGCTGTTGTGACTGAATTCTGTACTACCCTCAGCAATCCCAGTCACTGCTGTTTCTCCCCTGATGGCAGGCTTGTTGCTGTTGCTGCTGGTCACACTGCTCATGTTTGGGACATCACTGGCCCAGATCCTTGTCTTGTTGGAACCTTCATCAGCTATACCAGAGATATCACCTCCCTTGTATTCTCCTCCCCTACCTCCCTCATCATAGCATCTGGAGATCAATCAATCAAGTTCTGGCAGATTGGTGCCTCACCAATAACCCCAGTTGAGACTAATCCAGAGTCCACACCCCTTACTTCAGCTCCAATCAAGTCTGTCACTCTACAAGCCAAGGATGGTGTCACTATCTCAAGGGATTCAGATGGGGTGGTGAGGATCTGGGACATTTTAACTGGCATCTACAAGACTTCCTTCCAAACCCCAGCTAAATACTCCTACAAAGATGTCCGGCTAATTAATGGCAGGTTAATCTTTGTTTGGTATGCAGATCAGAAGATCTACATCTGGGATACTGAGAAAGGGGAACTCCTCAAAACTATGGATGCCTCTGGTAGTCAACTTATTGACCTCAGGATATCTGGGGATGGAACCAAAGTTTTCTGCCTATACTGGACATCCATTCAAGCCTGGTCTATATGGACAGGAGAGGTTGTGGGTACAGCACAGATAACCACTGTGGACTTTCGAGAATTCCTTGCTGTGGATGGCTCAAGGGTTTGGACTGGCTATCACCAATCAGAATGTCAGGGGTGGGACTTTGGGACCTCAGGCTCATCTCCTATTCAGTTACCTGGCATGCCCACACTCCACCTTAGTGGTCCCATGGTATGGGACATCAGTCAATCTGGGATCAAGAATACAGTTACTGGAAAGGTGGTTTTTCAGATGTCTGGGAGGTTTGCAAAACCCATTGATGTACAATGTGATGGTTACCATCTGGCTGCTCGTTACCATTCTGGTGAAATCTTGATTCTAGACTTTAATCATGTATTTCTCTAGTAGAGATCTATACTTTATGCATTCTGTGTACTCATACCTTGTTCAATATGCCAACAATCTCAATGTTAAACATGTATCTTACTCACAATTCATGCTATACAACTCACTGGAAAGGTAGGAGAGATCAGCTGTACACCATATGCATGCAACAAGCAGAGTACATAAGTATTAGAGAAACACCTCAGAGGAGAGATCCACATCCATGATAATTAATTTAAAATGGAAAGACCTTGAGCAGAAACAGGAGAGTAGACTCAATGATAATGATGTGGACACAATAATAAAGATGAGATATGAATGCACAGAGGGACAGATGAAAAAGCGCGAGCCATCAACCCAGTCAAAACAAGATCAAAGTTAACCCCTCTTGAGAGCGACTAAGGAAACCCTTGCTTGTTGAAGGTTGTCAATCTTCGTCCTGAGAGCAATGGCTGCCATGTCAGTGGACCATGTGTTGTACTGAGTCAATGCGTCCTCAGCCTTCTTCAACTCTGAATCCATCACTGACAAATACATATCCAGGTCTGACCTCCTCCTACCCTGAGCAACCTCCTTCGTGACCGTCTCCAACTGCTCCTGCACCTGAGGGATCAGCTCCTTATACTTCAGCCACAAAATCGCCAGCCAAAGGACCAAAGCAGCAGGATCATCTACATTCCTGACTGCATCCATCAACTCCGGGTTGTCAATGCACCTCCTCAAAGGTATGGAGTCATCTGGAACTGAAGTAAAGTACTCCAACAGTTTCCATTTCTCCGTCACAATGTGGGGGCGCCAGTGAGGGGAGTTGATCATCCCAAAGAGAACCGCGAGGGTGGCCTTCTGGACGTCATAGGTGTGCTGGATACCATCAACAGCGGAAGCCCAATCGATGCACAGACTCCTCATCTGATCAGGCTCCATGATCGGATCGGGAGTGTTGAACCACCTGTCACCGATGAGAGGGAGGAAGAAGAGAGCGGCCTTACGGAGCTGGAACGGCTTGTCGTCCTGGAACACGTAACAGATGCCGCGAACGAAAGAGGGCTCGGTCGGGTTGAAACGCCCGAGAGCCTCAATGGTGACTGGACCCGAGGCATAAGCCAACGCACGCAAAGCGTTCTGAATCGGTTCGTGTTGATCCTGACCGCCTCGGGTAGCCAAGTCGAAGTTGTGATCCAAGAAGGTGAGAATGTTTTGAGGATCCTCGACCCACGGTAAAAACGTGTCCCACTTGTAGGCACCATGCATGGCCAGACGGGAAGCCTCCCACTTCTTCTCCTGGGTGTAAGCGAGAGAGACAGGAGCCTGCATGATGACATGGAATAGGTTGTAGCTCTTTTGGGAGATGTCGTTCTCGGAGAGGGGCCCGATGAGCTCCGTGACTTCCAGAGCACGGTCGATCTCGTCGTTGGTGGGAGTCGGGCTCTGGAATGTTTCAGTGAGCTTGTCGAAAATCCTGTTGACTTGAGGGCTGCATTCGCGACTGCAACAGGACGGTTTAGCTTCACGCCAGAGAAAACACGTGCGAATTCGGCTTACCTCTTGTCGACGACCAACAGGTCATCGATGTGCAACTTGATCCCCAGGACCAAACCGATGGTGAGCAGGCAGTCCGCTACGATTGGCGCAGGAGGAGGAGGCTCCAATCGAAGAGAGTGAAGAACGAAGTCCTTGACGTCGTCGGGCAAAGGCTCGCCTTTCCTGAGGACGTCCCATGCACGGTAGAGGAGGATGTGACCCATCCAAGCGTGGTGCGGAATGGTGAAGGAGAAATTCTGCCAGTGCATAGGTTCTGGGTCACCAAAGACGCGATCGATGATACCAAGGGTGGACTCCAGGTCCGAGTCCTCGTCGTAATGTTTGGAACCCATGGTGGGGTGCCGTCTGGAAATGGACTTGAACACGGCCTCGTCGGATTCATCGCCGATGCACTTGCGCTGGATGGCGAGGTGGAGGAGCGCTTTGGCGCTAAGGTATGCCTTGTTTCTGAGCCTGGGGATCACCACAGGACGTCCGGACGAACGATCGAAACATTCGAGCACCGTATCGTAGAGTCTTTCTAAAGGAATGGTCCGGATGCCAGCGTGCCAAACAACCTCGGGGATGAACCTCATGATGGCCATGATAACATCCGCGTCCATCGACATCTCAAACATCCAAGCGATGCAATTCGAGTCCAACACGTAGCCAGTCCAATCAGTCTCCTTGTTGAAAAGCGGGGGTGGCTGGTTGGCGGCAACGGGTAATTCGATGTGATCCCCGGGGTTGCTACCATCGAATGTACCAAACCTACCCAAACCATAAGGAACACCAGACCTTGCCCTCGGTCGGTTCTTCTTTTGGGAGAACATGCGTCCGAACCACTTCCTGGATCGCTTGAGGTACTTCTTATGTTCGTCGTCGAAACGTATCAAGAAGCGAAGGATGAGAGAGAGAGGGGTCTGGAATGGGCAGTTATAGGATAGAGTGGCGGCGGAAACGATGAGCAAGTAGAAGAGGAGACCGAACGAGGTGAAACCGATGATGACACTGGAGATAGTTCGGTTGATGAAGTGGAGGTACTCGGAAAGGGCATAACCGAGGAGGAGGAGAGCGGCTTGGAGCATGAGAGGCAGACATTCCATGACGAGGTCGAAGTGCCAAGTGACCATTCCGTTCATCTTGCGTTGCCGGTGACGACTGCGGTCGATGACGGACCCACGCATCTCGGCCTGAGCGTAACGGTTGAGCCATTGCTTGCCTAACATAGCGACGAACGCGGAGAGGAGAGCAGCGGCCAAACTCGAGTAAAGGATGGCCTGGACGTGGAGGATGGTGGGATCAGGGCCATTCCATTGAGGGAAAGCAGCATCGTTGCCAGTTGGGGTGTTCCCAAGCGAGGTACTGGCGACAATTTTGAGGAGTTCGTAGCTCATTTCTTGAAAATCCGGTTCGAGCTTGTTCTGAACATCGATACTGAAAGCGGATGTGACTGCGGAGAACAAACCGGCCTGTTTCCAAAAATTAGCGCCAAGAGCGGGGTGAATGCGAAAAAAAACTCACAAAGATTAACGTCGTATTCAAGTCCTCGTCATATTTCTTCATAAAATCATGGTCGTATTCGTCGGCCTCGCGTTGGAACTTATCGTAGAACTCCACGCGGGCGCCGCTGGTCGTTCCAAGGAGGTTCGGAAAGAGAGACGGCAATGCCTTCAGCATAGCGTCCTCCAAACTGGAAAGTAAAATGCAGTCGGTAAAGGTTCGGAGACGAAGGAAGGGGTGTCGATTGAACGCACGCTTTTGGGCTGATGGTTGGTTCCCCCATGATGTGCTACAAGCAGCTGGGGAGGAATTCGGGGAAGAGTTCGCGCTCGATGGGCGACAGGAAACGAAGGTAGTAGAGTTGAGCGGAGGGGAGTGGGCGGCAGCAGGGCAAGGACGAGGCCTAATACCGGAGAGGGAGAACCGTCCCAATTAGAACAAGGCTGATCCCATAACAAGAGGCCATTCGTTCTCAGGGCGAACGACTGGGTGATTGTTGGCAGGCACCGTATCAAATGACGCAACCATGCTTTCTTTCTTCTCCCGTCATCATCACCTTGTTCGTGGTCGACGTTCACGCACCGGGTGTCCTGGATCTTTTCTCCAGATGCTCACTGCGGGATCATCGATCGCCATGCGGAAGCATTGGCAAAGACTTTTCCACGGTGTCATCGGGGGGACGCGGAAGGGGGAATAACCGCCGCCGTAACCGACCAAATTACTTACAAAGCTCGCCAGTCGCGCAACGGATGCACACTACGTATCAGAAAAGGTGCTGACAAAAAATGTACCCCAACCGAATAATCCTACCGACGGTTACCTGCATTCACCCACAAACGCGTGTCCCAATGGACCAAGGGGAGATATACACCGCAGACGCGACAGTGGGACCCACCGTAAAATCGCAAAGCTCCCCCCACTCGCACCTGGAATGCCCACGCGGCAGTTAGACCCGATTGGTAGACGGATCACATATTCTCACGATCAACGGTCCCTGAGTGAAGAAAGCTGTGCACCAGAGTGCCAATCCTTTCTCGGCGCGATGATCAACAACGGAAGCGTCTTGGGTGACCTTACCCAAAGAACAAAGGGACGGAACTGATGAACCGATGGAACGGTGGAGGAAGAGAGGGAGGAGACAAAGTGAGGCTCTGAGCCCTCCCTGCTTGAATACCTCCCTCAATCCGACCCTGGTAGCGTCGGTCCTCGCGGTGACCCAGCGAGCGTATCACGGCCAGGTTCTAGAGTCAGCGCGCGCGGGAGATGTTCACGGGTTCCTCCCAACGCTGGCTAACCAGATCTGATCCAACGACCTGATCCGTCCTCCTCCCTTCGAGAGATACAATCAATGATGAATAACTTTCCCATGCGACTCCCGCATGCTCTTCGTCATGGGTCTGACGCACAATGGCCAGTTTATCACGCGGTGTGGGGCGAATGATTAAATCGATTACGATGTACATCATGTTTGAGGGAACGGTAAGTGCCGGCACAGTATTCGGACAATGGCTCAACGTTAAAACGAGTATCCAAGACAGAGACACAGAGAAAAAGACCTACATCTGATCACGTTGCCGCCAAGGGCGAGAGGGTGACCTTGCCCCCTAAACATCTCAGGAATAAATACGCTGTCCATCCGCACCCTTCGTATCCCTTAGGGAACCAGACGCCCGATTCGCTCCAGGAAGAAGCGTAGATACCGACCGCAACATCCGCAACCTCAAACCCACCTGCGGTTTAGGCGATGGAAGAACGGATCCCGGCCATGGAGGTGTCGATGGGCGGTTGGGTAATCCAAACCGTATCCCAATCCAGGCAAGCTCCCGCTCCCCTTCACAACCTTAATCACCACATCATCACAGGTACCACGCGAGACGTGCCTGACTAACGGGTGATCAGTGAGTAGCTAAAGCGACACGCCCGGGTCTTAACTGATGGAATCCGATTCGAAGAAACCGTCGACCGAGAAAACGAAGGAAAGCACAAGGCGATCCACGTTCCAGATAGCGATGCAATGCAAACCACTGTAACACAGGCCCAGCTTCCTGGTCCCCCCCCTTTATGCCTGTCAAAGATTTCTAGACCTACTCGCGTCGATCGAGAAGCTTCTGATCTCAAACGCCCAACGCTGAGATAACCCGTTTAGTACCACAATTGTGCAACTCTGTGGTGTCACCTGCACCGAGAGAGTTCTTGGCATAGTTCCATCGACTGCAGAGCGTACATTCAGGTTCAGCGAGTGGCAGGTGGAACGAACGAGAGCACAAATGAGAGCATAGAAAAACCCATTCCTATAAATAGGACAAAACCCGCCGATCCGCGGCGGGCCAAAAGGATAACCCAAAACACGAAGACCGACGAAACGCGGAGGGGGAAACAGCGTGACGAGAGAGGACAAGATGACCGAATGAAAGGATGACCAGAAATCAAAACGAAATTCCCACCTAGGATCAGATGCGAGTAGATCAGTCTGAACCATGATAAGCAATGGCCACATTTCCGGTGCATCACGGGCCAGAAATGAAAGTGCCACTAAGACGGGTACTAGTGAACCTTCCTCCGATAGCGACTGCAGTTGCCAAAACCGCGATATGAATGAAGTTCAAACATAAGGACGAGGGGGTGACGATGGCCGAGGGCCGGGGCTCGATAATGTGACGAGATACCATGAGATAAGGCCAAACCGTTACACCATGTCCGGGGTTTCTGGGTAACGTACTGAGGTGGAAGGAGCGGGGGGGACCCTAGTCTCCCTCAATCCCTTCAACGTCTCCACACCTTTCTCCAACTCTCTCATCCACCTCTCCCCCTTCGTACTCTCCCCAAAATCCTTACGCCTCTGGATGACCCTCCTCATCTCTTCCTTCTTATACCCCATCGCTTCCTCAAACTCGTCCGGATCCTCAGGATGCTTTGCCTTCGTCGCTCTCGTCTGGTCCACGAGCGCTCCACGAGACGGATCGTCCAGTACATGCCAGTGCCTCCAAGATGACTTCAACCATCCCTTGATGGCATCTCGGTTCTCCGCCTCAACGAGGTACGGCAGAACATCCGGGTCATTCATTGTCTCCGTTAAATCGAAATCCAGAATCCTCAACTCCGAGACCAAGGCTAAGTGTCCTTCAGGAATTTTGAGGTGAGGTCTCCAAGTTTTAGACCTCAACATATGCAAGATGGAAGTCAGGTTCGCTCGAGTATTCGTGTCGTATGCCCGATTAATGCCCGCTACGCTCTTCGCCCAGCTCGTAGTGAACCGTACGATGAGTTGGGGTGAAGCAGGGATGGGGTTGTGGCCAGATAACCAGTCATCCGCGACGCAGTAGAAGAAGTGGATCGCAACTTTTCGGAGAGAACAAAGGTCGGTCATTGGATTCGATCAATCGGCAAATACCAGGAAGGAGTTCGACCAGAAGATGTTTCGAGTGTTCAGGGACCAAGACCGGAGCAGGGTCCTTATCGACGTTGTAAAATGCCGTAACCGCACACCTGACGGCACCTTCATGACCCTTCTCCAATTCGACCATCTCCACTTCCTTGATTTCGCCTTTCTCCCCGGTACCATGACAAACGCACTGCCTAGCGATATGGTAAACCAAGAACTTGAGGACATCCGCCAGGTCTTCCTAGGATTATAGCTTGATCTCCCGAATGCGAGCGTCAATGCGTGACGAGCGGTTTCCTACTTGATTGCTTCGTGGTCGGTGCCGAACGAGGGGAGGTTTATGAGTCGATGGAAGAGGCCGTTGGAGCTTCAGTGGGTCAACTACATCTCCGACGGGCAAGATTTCGAGTCTGTCGAAGAAATTGTTCACTGAGGTCTTAAAGCAAGCCTACGATAGACATCTGCATCAGTTCCTGCCCACAACCTTGACAAAAGAAAAACACCAAAACATACCGTTTGTCCATAACTGGAAGATCATCCGCGTGAGCCGGAATCACGAATCCCTGGAGACACTCATCCAACCGTCCACCCCCGACCAAACGAGACACAGAATGACATGAGCCATCCAGATCCAATGATTATAGGACACTTTGGTCTCGCTCCAGTCGATCCCGCGCTGCCTGTCCATAACGTAGTCCATCAGCCATAACGTGGATTCGAGATCCACATCTTCCTTGTGTTGACCGTCAGTAAGCTGGGCGTGATGAACGCGTGTGCGTGAGGCGAAAGAGTCATCGATGGCTCCAGTGATTCGCATTTGGGAGTAGACGTGGACGAAAGCCTTGGTCGTGGAGAACGCCCGGTCCCTTAACCTCGAGACCAAGCTGACCTTCTCTTCGAAATCGAAACAGTCCACAACCTGGTCGTACAGATACGGAAGAGAAGGGCTGTCCTTGATATCGCGATGCCATACAACCTCTGGAATAGAGTTGGAGATGATACGGGAAGCTGTTTGCCCTCGAGCGGTATCGCATCGTTCGGAGCCAGAGACGGAATGCTGCACGTCGGGTTCGAGTGATGTATCGGTTGCGGGAGTTGTCGAGACGGTATATTCCACGAAGAATTTGGGAAGCGGGGGTCTGGAAGGGACAATTATCCGCGATCACGATGAAAGCGTAGAACCCCAATCCGATGGAGGCGATCCCGATGATGATGGAGGCGACGGTCAAGTTGATGGTCCGGAGGTGCCTCGAGGGGGCGTACCCAAGAAGTAGAGCGGACTGGAGCATAAGGGGAAAGCTCTCCACGATGAGGTCGAACTTCCAAGAGACCATTCATCTAAGTTTGCGCTGACGGTTTCGGCTTTCATCAATTTCGGAACCTCTCACTTTAGCCTTACCGAAGCGGTTTAACCACTGCTTGCCCAACATGGCGAGGAAAGCGGCGAGGAGTGAAATGCCAAGGCTGGTGTAAAGGACGGTTTGGCAGGTGACGATGTCATGGTTGGGACCGTCCCAGGCCTGGAAGGGGCGCTTGGCCACCGAACGTGGTACCATCCATCTTGTGAATCAAAACGCAGAGGAGGGCAACTGCCTCCTCGTTAAAATTGGGTCTGATACCATCCTGGATGTTGAGGATGAAACCAGAAGTCACTGCTGAGAAAAGACCGGCCTGTGTTCCCCAAACGTCAGCTCAGTAGAGGCGAGTCGTGTGGAAGAGCATACAAAAATGAGCGTGGTGTTCAGATCTTCTTCGTATTTCTTTTGAAAGTCCTTGTCGGCGTGCTCAGCCTCCTGCTTGTACTTTGCGTAGAACTCAGCTCGGGGGTTTGAACCCTTCTTTTCTGAGCCAATGGCTTGGTAGTAAAGAATTTCTGCAGAACAAAAGTAAATGCCTGCTCCATATTGCGACGGAAAAAAAAGCGTCAAGTCGTCAGGGCGATTGGACGTGGTGAGTTGGGATGGGGAGGCGGACTCACTTTCTCTTTTGTTGTTCCACCTGCTGGAACTGTTGGGCAAAGTTGTTCATGGTGATAAAGGGAGTGTCGAGCCAAAGCACAGACGAGCCTGGTGGTAGGAGGGAGCAAAGAGGGGATGATGACAGACAGGGTTTCCCACTTTCAAACGGCTTACTGGCTCAAAGTCCGCCATGGATCAAATCACGTACCAGCGTGATCGCGGCGGGCATTTCATAAGACTTCAGGCACGCAAAGCGACCGACAATCTGCATAGCGTGCCTTTGGGGGTGTTGCTGAGTGTCTGGAAAGTGCGCGACCTCGGTTGACCAGAGACGAGACACGGCTGGGTGGTGGATCACAAGTACCTCGGCTATTTTTTGTTCTCTTTTTTCGCAACGATCGCCCGCCGTTCAGACCCACGGCACACAGCGACCGAGGGCGGATAGTTACGCTATCTACACGGTGGAATTAGATATTCGCTTTCACGGCGTGGCATGAGCCTCCTTTTAACCTGTCTTCAGGATCCCGTTTTCTAGTTCCCACCGACCTTGTCCTTTTGTGACCTTGACCCCCTGCTGTTTATATCCACCTTGGGTCTCAAGCTACGCCACATCTCCCATCCACACACGAAGGCATGCACTGTTACTCGTATAACGGATGTGATTCGGGTTCACTTGGGTCTGACCCGCTCTCCGGCTCCGACTCCGAGGCGTCTAGTGCTCAGTCCCAGCGATCTTTGATCATTCTGCTCGATGACGACGACGACGAAGAAGAAGCTGAACAACCGGCCCACCCACTGCCGTCTCACAGGCCCAAACGGTCTCTTCCCAGGAGCTTCAGTAGGAGTCATCACCTGCCGATGAAGGAAGAGATGACTCAAGGGATGGAGGCACCTCGCCCCGAGGTGTATCACACGATCAGCTGCACCCCAGGACTTCGCGACAAGAGCTTGGAGGTTCGTCGTTTTCTCAGCACCGCAATCAACCGCCTAAGTTTCGTCATAGGAACTCCGGGTGGAATGTTATCAACAAAGCCAGGTCGCCACGAGGGAGCCCCCCAAGCCAGTTAGCAGCGGCATGAGAGGAATCCCTCCCAGTTTCTTGCCTTGGCATGAATCAGGGGGAAACACGGTTTCTCCGTCCGGTCAGGTGAGGCCAGCAGTGTTCCGTCATCCTTTGTCGAACTTATCAGACGCCCTATAGGTCGACTCGTCCGTCCAGGACGTCCGCATGGATGATTGAGATCATTTCAGCTTTTTTCATGGGCGTTCTGTGTTCATCTAGTTTTTTCTTGTTTCATCGCGTACCGTAGTTGCCTTTTGCTTTTTGATGATTGTCCTTTCGCATAGGGGTCCTTTCGCATAGGGAATGATAGGCATTGCGGAAATGACAAGCGTTGTTGTTCGTGTTCTTCGCCTCGTGGGTTGGTCGTGGACTGCAGCCCCGTTCCAAATCGAGTCGGACTATAACGCACAAGGGTGATCTCGGTCGACCACCTGCTCTGTGGTTGTCATCTCCAGATACACGGCAATATCGCGTCCATTTCTTTCTCTTTTTCCCCCTCTGTTCTCCCCATCTGCCTCCGGAGCGCTTCAGAGTCGCTTTTTGCCTTTTGCGGCTGTCGCTTGTTCGGTAAGTGAGATCCAACCAGGCGCTCCTGCGCAATACCAAACCCCAGCCCCGTCCTGCCTCGTTTCTCTTACAAAAGCCACGTATATCTCCTCAGATATTTCCCTCTCTCTCTTCCCCTCACTGTACAGTGATCTTCGCGACCCAGCGCGGCACCCGCGTCGCGCGCAAAAAGATCTACGATAATGGACCCAACACCAACTGATCCCGTTGTGAACATCCAAATTCCTCCTCCCCGTGTCAACCATTCTGACTTTTGCTTTTCCAGTCTTCAACCCCGTTCGGTACCCCTACAACTACCACTGTCTTAATTTCCTCTACTTCATTCGATAACTCTACGTCACCCAGCGGTCTATCCTCCCCGACAAACCTGATACAAAATGACTTGAACGACGGGGGACACAAATTCCCTCTCGCCCCAGTCATCGGCGGTGTTCTTGGAGGGGTGGTGTTCATCATTACATTGGTTGCAATCATCGTGCCGTGCGCTCGCAGACGACAGAAGAGGAGACTCAGGTGGCTGACGGAGAGTGATGGCAACCCGAATGTACTGCGCAGAGACGCCGAGGCTAGTGAACCCCTCAAGGGTTCCTACAGGGATCACTCGAGGAGATCGTCAGAAGACAAGCACAGTATTTCATCTTCCGGGCACCATGGTGCGTTTTTCCCGATCTTTTTCTCCCTCGAAGGATTACGAGAAAGGTCGATTTATTTAAACGATTTAGGCTCTATTTCCAAGGGAAAATCTAGTCCTTACGTCAACACGAACTCCAAGTCTCAACAACAGATGTTGGCTCCAGTAATGGAAGACGTTGCAATGAGCGATTCCTCCCAAACCCCTGCGTACTTCCCCGCTCATGGCCCTTCCCTCTCCTCGTCGACAACAAAACTCAATGCTACTTCACCAACCCGCACACCTCGTTTCCCCAGTTTTGACCGACTCTGGCCTCTCACATCTGCTTTCAGAACGAGCCTCTACTCGTCTCCTTCCACTCGCACTTCCCGAACAAAATCATCCACTGCTTCATCCGTGCCCTCCCGCTCACATAGCCGGCATGCCTCCCGACGTGGACGCAAGGAAGAGCCAAAGCAACTTAGTATCGATGCTCTCATCAGCCCTACCAGTCCCCAGTATGGGTTTGGCCTGGGTCGGGATAGCGATCCCATTGACCGCATGCAGATCAAACATGTGCGAGGGGCGATGGTCAACGACGCGAGATACGAGACTGCACCGATGGTCCCTGCGATGAGCGTGCAGAATAATTTCTTCAATGTCCCCCCTCCCCTCCATTCGCCGACTAGACCTATCTCACCGGGACAGAACGGTGTTGCTGGTCCCACCATGCCTATACCGATGCATATGCCTGAACCACAGGTTTCACTTCGGAGGGATAACTCCCAAACGTTACGGGATCCGGCTTACCAGGCGACCATGCAGCCGAGTGCGAGCATGCTTTACCAGGCTCAACTTTCTCAACCGCATCCCCAGCTCTCGAGGGAACCCTCAACGCGGCAGCCTCAACCGTTTTCGTTCCCTGAACCTGTCAGACCTGTACCCTCATTACGGCACCCGGAGAGGGCACACCACTCCCGATCGGGTTCGGACGGATCCAAGCACAGGCATAGAAGAGATCGAGAACGTCCGACGGAGTTCGTGCAGACCTCGACCCTCATACCCACGACGGCGGCGGATCTGGGCAGGCCATTCCAGGCCGCGTACCCTGTGGGGAACCTGAGCGGGAGCACCAGTCGACACCACCGCCAAGGCTCAACATCGAGCGACCTGGATCGCCGGGGGAGCCATAGACGTACACGCTCCAGGTCCCGTTCTACTTCACGCACTCGCTCGAGTAATAACCAGAATACCCTTGCTGGGAACGGCCATTCGCATTCACGATCATTGCCGAATTCTGGATCGGGAACCCTGACGAGGTCATATTCCGGTTCGAGGGGTGAGAATCTGACTGGAACTGGGGGTGGGAATGGGAGTGGTGGGTCGAGATTGAGGAGGGACCATAGGAGACCGCGTGGGGTGAGACCAAATATTCCATCGTACGAGGTCAACGGCCAGCCACCGATTGGCTATGGATCTGGGTACGAGTATAATTTCAACGGGAATGGGAACGGGAACTACATGTCGGTATGACCTTTGGTCCCTCCAGGTCCTTACCCTAAACAGCAGTGACGGGTAGTTTCGTGCAAGCCGGGACTTGAGGCACGGATCAATTTCCATGGACATCAACTTCGGGATCATCGGTCCTTCATCACCACTCCTCCCCTTTTCCCTTTCCCTGCTTCTACTCGCTGGTTCCTCACACTTCCAACGGCTCGCCTCCGGAGGACCCGCCGAATCCCGCCTATGCTTCATGATCACCGAATTGGCTTCAGTCTTGCCGATATCATCATCGCTTACCCATTCAATGTTCGTACCAACTTTGTTGGGGTGTGCAATTACCCGGCCCATCATCTAACATCTACCCACCCTCTCCTGGCATACCCAACCAACGAGTGCTTATCCCTCAGGGATTGGCCACTCGAAATGACCCTTTCTGTGCCGTTGGGTCTTCCGTTCACCTACTGGTGTTTCACCAGGTCCTCCTTCCCTCTCTCGTCACGCTAATCAAATAACACGACTACTCGGAACGACGGAACGTAATGGTAACAACGAACGTTTGAACGACTTCAAACCAAAACTTTGTATTTTTAGTTGAAATTTGGAGGATTCTATTTCACTCCCTGTGCTCATTTTGATCGCCTGCAATGCATTTGTTGATTCTTTTGCTGCTAGACAATGGCTGTTCCTTCACTGTTTTTATTTTCATCTCCTTTTCTCCTGCTTTTCGATTGTCATTTGATATTCCTGTTGCTGACTCACCCTCTAACCCTACCCAAGCGACACCTCCCTACTGTCATTTAATACCTTTCCTGCGATACTACCCCCATCCCGAATCTCCAACCCGATCCCTGCTCATGTTGTACGTATGTATTCGGTATACTTATACGTTCCTTCTGTCGTTTCGAATGTGCTTTCCGGACACTCTTGCATATGAACTGTAGAGCCCCCACCGCGTGCATAGTACACCATACACAACCTACCCTTACTTGCGTCCCTGCCAGCTTTTCGTGATCGTGCGGGTACAGTGTACCCCTCTGCGACACGCGGGGGATGAGTATATTGAATAATGATGACGTACTGTTTTGATCTCATTGTGTATCATTGCGGCTTTTTTGGGACTAACCCTTTGTTGCTGGGAGGAGATGCGAACCGCCATTGGCGGACATTGGATCTAGGTGTGATTTCTATGATTGAAGTTTTGGATAATCTCGGGTGGATCGACCGATCTCTCGAGTCCGCCAGCACCATTAGCAAAAGTCTCACATCTTGGGCGGCACCACACCCGACCGCTTGGGTCAAAACCTACTCAGTATTGCAATTAGCGCAAGCCAATTAGGGTCGAGGAAGTCCAGGTGGCATTACCCGGGATGGCTGATGCTCAGGGTTCCATCACCACTTTTTCGCGAAGGTACCCTGGTTTTTGAGATCTTGAGGCTTATCGCACCGGGGGAAACGGAGTGTTTACTCATTGAAGAAACTTTGTGCTTTAATCAGTATTTAAAAGAATAGGACGAGTGAAGAAACCTTAAGTAGAATCATACGTTAGCCAATGAGAGCAGCTCCCGCCTATATTGTTGTTATAATCTCGAAGGGTTTCCATCCGCCTTTATCTTGAAAGAACCGACCCTAACTCCAACACAAAATTATCATTTCTCCAGCGGGAAAACACCATATTGCCCGCAGTGTGGCTCGATGGCTGCAGGGGAAGTCGGGCCATCCGATGTGCATGCTCTCAGCACTCTCTCAGAGGAGCATGCACTGTAAAAAAAACTGCGCCTTAAATTCAGTCGAAGACAACTTAAATCACAAGTTCAGTCGTTTTCCGACTGAACCGAGCCCCAAAATTCAGTCAGTCCGGAGTGCTGAAAACGGGCGCTTGCCTGGAAGGTGACTGAAAGGCGACACAAACCAACTTGATTTCAGTCAATTTTGGTGACTGAATTTAAGGCGCGGTTTTTTTTACAGTGATGACCTTCACCAACGCGTCAGTCTGCTTAACTTTCTTCCGATTCAACCGGCGATCAGGCTTAAAAGTAGTTGCGGTCCATTTTCCCCATCCTAAAAGAGGTGTTCTCGAGAGAGAGAGGCCCGAACACTGCGCGTTTTGTCTTCCTGTGTATCGTTAGGCTGGCACATCTAATAACTGCCGAGGGTCAAAATTGACCATAGATGCGACGATACGCGGGCCTGTTTCAAGTCCGTTTGCGTAGCAGACTCTGATATGGGGAAATCCCACCCGATCCATCGACTGAATAAGAG
>Ga0307517_10003322_pt1 | contig 25067 bp, 30 predicted proteins | sample 23_EM_MG_FD_194515 | JGI IMG/M metagenome (GOLD analysis project Ga0307517, IMG submission 194515) | Populus trichocarpa ectomycorrhiza microbial communities from riparian zone in the Pacific Northwest, United States - 23_EM | ecosystem: Host-associated > Plants > Roots > Unclassified | place... | reverse complement strand
GGTAATGAGAGAGAGGGGGGGGGTGTGGACTTTGCTGAGAGATAAGAGACAAATGGATGAAACACAGGTTGAATCGACCAACGAAGGAAGGCTTGGAAAAGTAATAAGTCGACCAGAGTCCTCAGCTAATTCGAATGCGCGCTAAAAGTCAGTATAATCGGAAACCAAGTTATAAGACCAGCTGACCTTCTCGCCGTCAAGGAAAAAAAAAGTGTAATCCCTATTCTGTGGCCAAAGACTGTCCCATGCCGACGTTAATGTCAACCGTTGCGAATGCGGCTCTGTTTCTACCCTCGCCTATACCTTTCTCTTCAACAGACCGGTTTGACAACTCTACGAGAAAGGAAACGGCTGCACGATGAATGAGGCTGGGTTTGTGATGATATGGTTCAAAGAGCCTGCATAGAAGAACCAGGTCGACTTTGTGCAGTGACGCCATTACTGATTGTAAGATCGAAGTAACCAGTTGGGGATCAGAGACGGCGGGAGTTGGCAACTCCAGGGAAACATGGCATCAATTGTTGGACGTAATGTAGCGTTGGGAAAGTCACTAGGAAGATCTTTGAGTACCCACATCCAGTAACATGAGGGAGGAATGCCCCTTCAAAAATCCAACACGATCATCAGTAAAAGAATTGCAGTTGAAGCCTGTTGATCAAATCCATGAACCTGGCAGCTAAAAGAAGACGTAAAAGTCATGCAGACCTGATATTACGAGAGCGCAGTCGACTCGTCCACGACTACCTGTCAGCGACCAGGTTAATCAATGCTGGGCAACCTTCGGGAGCGAAGAACTTGCCAATTTGCCTTCCAAGTTGTCTTGATTCTTGAAGATGTTTTGCCATTTCATTGCTATAGTTGTACGTTGTGGACAAAGAGTAAGTCACAAGCACTGCATGTAGGATGCGTCAATTGCTACAAAACAGTGAATATATGAGAATATGATGCAGGAGGATACCAGAAAAATATATGGCATCGCAAACCCAAGAATTACCAGGCGTAAACCTGCTGGAGGCCAGTTGCATCTCGACTGGCACTGTCAGGCTGAGTGCTTGCAGCAGGAAGTATCACCGTGAGCCCCTGACATACTTTGTTTGGAATTTACGTAATAATCTCCCGTTTCTGCGTCGGTCGACGACGACGGGGAACAATAATGTCTTCCGAGTACGAGCAGCAGCTTAAGGAGGTAGAGGCCTTCTTCAGGTTCTTCGCCACCTTGCTCTCTCGACCCGTTACCTCTGTGTCTGATCTCGCAGATGCCACCCTATTTTTCGACATTTTGTCGCTAGTGTGAGCAATTATTTTCAATTCGCGCCTGTTACATTTGCTCCAAGGTCTCCTATCTTTTCAGCGATGCCTCTTATTTCCGTCACCCTACTCGCCCAGCGGCACCTCCCACGGAAAATTGGGTGCTACGTTTTGGCGGCCTCAAACGTCTTTACCGCCTAATGACCCAATATGTTGCTGATGTCCTCCAGAAGCCGACAACTTCCTTAGAAGTTCCTGATCTCCAGGCTATTGCAAAAGAGTCCGACTTGCAAGCGACACTAGCGATGTGTAGATTGCTGATCATGATTGGTGTACAGTGTGAAAGAAACAAGGAGTTTATCGATAAGATTCGCGGGCTGGAGGAAGGAGATCAGCATTTGATTATGAAAGCTATTGAGCAGGTGAGTTGGTACAAATATATTGTAATTCCTTATACAGATGTCTATAGGTTATGGCAAAAATTGCACTCGCTCCAGCTTCTCAGGACTCAAGTGAAGCAATGACCGAGTACGTTTGTCCCACAACACTTTTTAAGATCTACTCATTACTCACAGGGATGATCATTACTACCTTATTCAATCCGAACGCTCGCAGATTTTCTCTGAGAAAGAAACTCTCGAGAAAGTATATGCCGTCCTTATCGAAGAACACCGGACACTGCAAACTGCACACGATGATGCCCTCGCAGAGAAGGAAGAAGCTCGATCACAACTGAGGCAGGCACAACGGGAAGCAGGCAGTAGGCGGATCGAGAAGCCAGATGCAATAGTTAGGGTCGAGATGGATCGTTTGAGGGGGGAACTGTGAGTAACCTTTCTTCAGACATTTTGACACCCAACACTAACGACATCATAGGCAGAAGAGTGAGGAGAACCTTGCATCGGCTGAGGGAGAGTTAGATAAGCAAACGGGTATCATCACCGAGCTAACTCGGAAAATGGGGGATCTACAAGCCAAAGCTGACGAAGCTATAAAACTCAAAGACCAAGTTGACGAGTAAAATTTTCCTTGCATAACTCAAATGGCTATTCTGATTATTTTTGTGAATCTCACAGGTACCGTCATGCCGCGGACAAGCTTCAAAAGACGGAGAATGTCATGGAAAAATATAAGAAGAAGCTCCAGGAAAGTGCAGACCTGCGTCAGAATCTGAAAGCACTAGAAAAACAAAACGCCTCGCTCGTAGACAAGAACGCTGTTCTAGAAGAAGAGTACCGTAAAGTCGCTGCATTCAAACCCCTCATGGAGTCGTATAAGACACAAATTCTCGATCTCGAAGCTAAAAACGCAACGAGGAGTCAGGAGATAGAAAGTCTCAGCTTTCAACTCGAAGAAGCAAAGAATAAACTGAAGATTGCCTTGGCTGAGAAAACGAAGGACGCTGAGGCATTAGAATTGTATCAAGAGAGGGTGAGAGAGCTAGAGTTAAACACGACAACCCGATCCCGTGTGATCGAGCGTGTCGAGATAAAGAGTCCTGGCATAAATGGACCCAACGAAACGGTGGCGCTTTCTTCTGAGTTGGCTCAGGATGACGACAGCATGGCTCATGGTTTGGGATCAGAACTCGACGATGCGATTTCAGGGACGACAATGACGGATCTCAAGCTTCAAATTCGCAAACTCCAACGCGAGTTGAAGGGCATGAAGAAGAATGAAGCTGATGCTACCCGGATATTGGTCCTTGAGAACCTACTTGAAGACGCGAACAGAATGAAGGCACGGTATGAACAGGACTATTTGACTGCACACAGGGAAAAGTTGGTGCTCATGAGGGATTTGGAGGACATTAGAAGTGGCGCTGGTGGGAGGGGCGATGGGTAAGCAAATTGTTTAAAAATTTGGAGCATTTATGTTGAGCACCGGAGTAGGCCAGAGGCAGCAATGGCACTCCGGAAACGGCTGAATGAGACTGTGGAGGAGCTCGAAAACCTTAAGAAAGTGCACATGGAGTTGGAAGTCAAGCTCGATACGGTTAACCGGGAGCTGACCATAGCCAAATCAGATTGTTAGATTGGATTATTCTGCTGCACGACGAAGACTGACTTTTTCCTTTTTCCAGTGACTCTCGTAAATAAAGACCAACTCGATATCCTCGCTCGCCTCCGTGACTCTGTAAATGAGGATAAAGCAGGCTTAGAAGCGGACGTCGACCGGTTGAAAAAGCACATCAAGGAATTGTCTGAAAAGAACCGGATGCAGCTCGAACAGGTTAACGCTTTGCTGATGGAGAAAGTCAACTTACAGAGTGAGGGAATCGGACACAGGGAGAAGCTCCTTCAGAAGGAAAGAGATTTTGGGTATGACACACTTCCTCCTTCTGGAAGTAAAATAGCTTACCAGCTACTGCAGTGACCTCCGTGCTACTCTGGCAGGTAAAGACCTACCAGAAGATGTCAAACAAAGGCTCTTAGCTATGCATGAGGAAAACCTCATCTTAAAAGAGTCTGCGAAGTCGACACAAGAGAAGTATGTCAAAGCCAAACAATTCATCAAGAACCAAGATAAGTTGTTCAAGGAGCAGTATTCAAGTGGTGCTGCAAATCTGCCAGTACGTCGATTGAAATGTGTGTCATTTATCCATTCTGACCCTTGGTAGGCCGGGACATTTGAAGAAGCAGAGGCCAGCTTCCGGTCTCAGATCAAGGTGCTCGAGGAGGATCTTGCTCGGCAAAAGGTAATTTCTTCCTTAAATTTAATGAATTAGGCTGACGGTAACTTGCACAGCGCCTGATGCAGGAATCGACACGGCGGTATCGACGCGAACAGGAGCTTATGTTGAGCGTGCTGCACACAATTGGGACGAAAACAGCAAGGCAGCATTTCCTCAACTCATCTCGAATAGAGAAAACAAGTTTTCTGAGTATGGAACGCAACAGGGTGTGTTCCCCTGTTTCTAAAATATGTTCCTTCAGTACTGATTTGGCCCTTCCTGAACAGAATCTGTATACTGTCCAAAGCAGTGTTGGTGGACGTGGCTACTAGACATAGATGACCTTCTGTTGGTTTACCGACCTATCGCTTTCTATGATTACGTGTGCATTCATTTCTTCCTTCTCTTCATGGATACCCATTAGTTCGGGGAATTAGCATTATGGTTCTGTATTTATATTCCTCTGCATTCCTGTACGATAATTGTAATTCCTCTTCTTTGCCTTTGACCAGCAGAGAACGACTAGTCTGCACATGTGCTCTCACAACAGCATCCTTCCAGGCCAACGCGGCATTGGGATACATTCCCTGACATTATCGATGCCAGACAACCAACTTACCAACCTCTCAAAGCCCATCCCAAAACCTGCATGAGGTGCACCACCATCCCTCCTCAAATCAAGGTACCACTGGTAGCCGCTTTCTTTCCCCACATCCCCACCAATGAGCCCAATTTCGCGCATCTTCGCCTCTAGAACGTCGTGCCTTTCTTCCCTTAGGCTTCCCCCAATAATCTCCCCAACATGCGGAACGAGAAGGTCAAAACATGCAACAGTCTTCCCATCAGCGTTCACTCGCATGTAAAAAGGTTTTAGGGAAGCAGGATAGTCTGTTACGAACACAGGTCCACGAACGAGGGTCTCGGCCAACCATCGTTCGTGTTCGCTTTGAAGTGAACGACCCCACTCTGGTTTATAGGTGAAGCACGCTGCAGCAGACGAAGATGCGTTCTCCAGCTCCTTGATAGCATCTGTGTAGGTCATATGTGTCCATGGAACCGACGGAGAAAAGGTATCTGTTAATGCGGTTCGTTTTGGTTCACTTGCATCTGTCAACAAGAGATTGATATCTTCTCCGCGTTTAAAAATTTCAGTAACGGTGTCCCGTAGGAGTGCTTCTGCAAGGTTGCAAACCCCTTGAACGCCATCCGGACTCGGGAATGCCCATTCAGCCTCAAGCATCCAAAATTCAGCCAAGTGTCGACCAGTGTCAGATGGCTCTGCACGAAAACAAGGTGAAATGGTATAGACGCGAGCAAGGGCCGTTGCAAGGGCTTCGAGATGAAGTTGGTGGGATACGGTCAGGAAAGCTGGAGTGGAGAAAAAGTCGGAAGGAGGAAGAGGGCGAGAGGTAACAGGAGAGGTTGCATCTGGATGCCGTGATTTTATTGGAGAAAGACGGAAGGTTTCTCCAGCGCCTTCGGCGTCGTTTGCTGTGAGAATCGGAGTATTTACATGACAGAAGTCATGAGACTGATACAGAGAAAAGTACGGCGGAAACAGAGAGGGAAACAAAAACATCTCACCTCAAACCAGGAATTAATTCGACGTCCTAGAGTGTCTCGAAGTCTTAGCATAGCACCTATGTGTGATGTACGTGCTCGCAAGTGGACATGATCGCGCAGATACTCGGGTGTCAATGTTTGCTTCTGAATCGGATAGCTCTTTCTGCACATTAGCAAAATATTACGAAGGAAAAGGTTAGAATTTACTTCTGGATCACATTCTCCCAATACTTTAATGTAACCACCATCCTTCGTGTCGACCAACAGCTCATGGGACTGTTCCGAGCCAGGTGATGGAACTAGCTGACCAGTGAGTTGTACCGCGGCCCCATTCGTCAGCCTGAGTGTATTGAAAAATCTGAGAATGGGAAATTGGGGCAAAGGTACCTACCCACCTTCTAAGGACCTCATCATGCTTTCCCTTCACTAACACGGCTTGTAGGCCCTTTGGTGTGCTTCCGTCGGTAATGACAGCGAAAGACAGGTTCTTCTGTTTTCGAATTGACCTGACCCATCCCGAGACAGTCGTCGGTGTCGGGGCATCAGTGCTTCTCCGCGCAAGGAGTTGTCTAATAGTTGGAGGGAGAGAAAACTGTGTGGCCGACGACGCGAGTCGATGAAAGATCATGGTCACCTGTGCGCGTCACATCATCGACTACTATTGTCCTGCGAAAGTTTCCAGGCAACCGGACGCATGATTGAAACTCCTGTTACGTGTGAGGTGGCCGCCATGGTTGTCCAATGCAACTTGCAGTAGACCTCTTTCTGATCGATCTACTCAGTCAACAACCCATGCGAGCTGAGTGGATCTCGATGGAATACGTGCGCCTTTGCGTTGGGGTGGCTGATCCAACTTCTTGGCTCATCCTTGTTTTCAAAAACTGCATGCGTATCAGAAGTCTATTACAATCGTCTATATCAATACTTCCAGCAGGTCCTCCCGAAACTTGAAAGCCTTAGTCGAAGATCACCAGTAGCGATTTCGCGACCTATTGATATCCAAGACAGGGTCACTTGAAAGGGTATCCGTGTAAACGAAAAGCTAGCCATAATGAACGTTAAATGTGTAGCGCACAAATGAAAAAAAAATGGCTTACTACACAGTCCCAGATGCCAGTGTCCAGCTCGTCTTTCCGGGATATAAAACTCTCTGACCTCGTTCTGATCGATCTCAGGCTGGCTGTCTTGAGGATTGTTTGGGGAGCCCACTTATCAGCAAAAGATACCAGGCTGGGGTCATGTCTTCAATAACTGCATCGCGTCTGTTTCAATCACGTTGCAAAAACGACCCTACTTAATATCAGCCACAATGTCTCTTAGAAATATGATTTTCAGTAGCCAAAGACCTACACTGACAGCAGCACGACTCGGGAATAGAGGAAAACACCACGGTCCAGGCGACTGACTTCTGTGGCCGTGATAACCACTGTCCCAGAGTTGCGGCGCCGTCATCAAAACTGGCAAGGATTATATTAAGTGACTCAACTCGAATGCCTGGGCTACTGTAGAGGAATCTGAGGGGAATCAATTCCCAAAAGGTGGTCATATTATAATAATAACCAAGATATGGAGCGACTGCGAAATTGGACAAAAATCGGACCAGAGAGTTATCAACTTATATCAACTTATAAATAGAGTTGTAAATTGTTCTCTCATCTGATAAGCGCCCAGATTAGTACGTAACAATGGCCGATGCTGCCGCAATTCAAGCTCCGCGCCATGAGAATTTGTCTGGAGACTGGAGTTCAAACGTTCATGGAGCATTGGGACGATGAACTTGCTCTTAATGGTCTCCTCATCCACCACTATGTCCAGAGTTGAAGATTCATCGTGCCGCACTACTTTTCTCGTGTCTTTTATGTCTCTGTAAGGGCATGCCGATCGGCTTTTTTCAAATAAGCTGATAAGGGCAATTGAGCGCGCAAGGATCCTCTCTCGGTCATCATGCACCTAATAGTAGAGGAAGACTATGCGCAGAAAGCCAGCGCAGTATTGTCTATACGCGCAATTCTTGAAGGCTACCCGCTCTCTGCAGGTATTCTTAGAGAACTTGTGCAAAACTCTGACGACGCTGGGGCAAAGAAGCAGGTATGACTTACCAGTTCTATCCGTTCGCCTCTCATATTGTGTAGACCTTTGTTTTGGATCAACGCAGCCACGCGACTGGAGGCTTATACAATGAAGGACTAACTAGCACCCAAGGTCCCGCATTCATGGCCTTCAACGATGCGGTTCTTGGCACTCAAGATTGGGAAGCGCTCTGTTCTATGCACGACTCATCGAAAACTGCAGATGAATCGTCAGTCAAATCCGGTTTTTCTTCACTCGGATACTCATGAATTTCAGGAAAATCGGAAAGTATGGCGTTGGATTTCGATCCGTCTTCAACGTGATTGGCGCTTTTTCTTTTTGATTTCGTGCAACTGTCTTACCCATATAATTAGCTAACAGATACCCCGCAAATTCTTTCGGACCAGCATTTGGCCATTTTTGACCCTCTGGGTCTTCATCTGGGGTCAGAGGGAAAGAAATTACGCATTGGAGATGTGTCATCTGTCTTTCCAAACCAGCTTTTGCCGTTCGACTTCTTCATGAAAGCTGATGACGTCCTTCCCTTCTTGGGTACTGTCATTCGGTGTCCCCTCAGGACTTCATCATCGAGGATTAGTGATCAGGTTGTCCCGAGCGAAGTTATCTCCAAGCTTCTCCAAGAATTTATGGACCAAGAAATGGAGGTTTCATGTCTTTTTCTCAACAACATCAATTGCATCGAGATACATGAAATTTCTCCTTCGGGAATTTCAACTCTTCTGGCAAAAATGGTCGTCTCTCGTTCTGACCCCGTCAGTTCCACCATTTTCACTACAGTGGTTCAACTCGACAGGAGGAATCAAGTCGCGAGAAAGGAATGGCACATAGTAGAGTCGGATTTCCCTCGTGACGAGGCGATCAACATGCTCTTACAATTACCTGGATACAGCCTTAGTACCATAGACGGCATGCTTCAGGGCACTAAATTTTCTCCAGAAGTCAAGATCGCTGTCGACATTACCACTGACACCAAGCCTACCCGCGGCAGATTATTCACCTTTCTTCCCCTGCCAATATTTACAGGGTTCCCAGTTCACATCCACGCGTCCTTTGGCATAGATGCATCGCGTACGAACCTCAGACGTGATAGTGTTGGTCTTGCGTCCGGCTCACGGGATCAGTGAGTAGCCCATATTTGTTAACAAATCCGGCCTGATGCTTTGTTGAATCTCGTAAGTACGAAGGTTCAGTGGAATATGATGCTCTTCAAAACAATCATACCACGCACTTGGGGTCGTCTTCTCAAAGAACTGGCGTCCAGAAAACTGGTCTCCGATATTTTCAATTTCTGGCCTCCAGAAACAAGCTCTGGCGACCTTGAATCTCTCTCCTCCTCCTTGTCTGAACAACTCGTCAATACCTTATTGGAAGAAAAGGCGAATGTCTGGCCTGTCTACGAGCCACAGAATCAATCAACCCAATTTAGAAGTCTCGAATCGCTCATCGTAGCTTCACCAAATGAAAGGGAGAATCTACTCAAAGCCCTTGGTAGAGTGGGCGTATCCCTTACTCGGCCACCAAAATACATTTTCAATCTTCTCTTTAATTCCTCGTCAAAGAATCGAATCCTCACTCCAGAGTTTGCTCATGGCTTGCTCCTAGTGCGTCCCTTGTTTATATTCAGCGGATTTGCTAATAACACGACCGTCTACCAGGAAAAAGTAGACAAGATCACTCATGCAACCGAGGACCAGAAGTTGTTGCTGGAGTATTTGCTTTCCACCAATAACATTTTGTATATCTGTGGCCTCCCCTTGATTCCCCTTGCAAATGGTAACAGGATGGCGGTATCCAATGTCAAAGGCGATCCGGCTTTCACAATTCTCACATATTCGGAATTCACCATTTTCGGTTGTTGCGACGACTTGGCGGTTCCCCTCCATCAGCTTCCGCCCCGTGTAGGAGATATTCTCAAGTCAGGCCCAAGTACTATCAATGTTCAAAGGCTGTCCGTTCCACGCATTGTAGAATACCTTTCCACTTATCCAAGGACGTATCTTTCGGAAGGCAGGACATACTTTGATGTCGTTCGTTGGCTATCCAGATTCTGGGAGTGGATGAGTACCTATGAGCACAAGGACGAATTGTTTCCTCAGATCCAAGAATTTTTTCTTCTTCCTTCTACGAAAGGTCTCCGGACGGCCAAATCAGCCCTTTTCAAACTTCGGGCAGAGCCCCCTGCCTACACCTTGGGATATATCGCTATTGGTGTCCCGTTCCTTGACATAACATTCTCTGGCACTGGGCACCACGTGTTGGAGAGTTATGGTCTTGTAAAGTCGATATGGGACACCCCTGCGTTACTTGATTCGCTGGCATCAACTTCTCTCGCTGGGGTATCTCAACATGAATGCGAGAGCATACTGAAACATTTGGTGCCTAGGCTAGATGAGTCCATTGGCCAAGATAGGATACAGCGTCTGCGCGATCTCCCCATATTTCCTGTTCTGACATTTTCAATGACTGGTCAATTGTCCTCTGTCGTTACGCACTGGACTATAATCCCACGAGGCCATATGGTCAGATCGCTTGGTAGGCCCAAATTTGTCCCATTAATTAACGGCATAACATTCGTCGGTCTCAACAATATTGCACCGGGCATACTCAAATTTCTTGAGCCATCTCATCCTAGTTTCATGTCAGAGAATGACCTTGTCGAGCTGGCCGTTGAAAACCTTACCACGCAACCGGAACATATTCAGCTCATTCTATTACGGCTGGTCACCGATAACCAGAACAGGATATTTCCCGCCGTTATGGCCAAAATCCGTAGTCAAGCTTTTGTTCTCGCCGAAGATGGTAGTTACCACGTTCCTGGTGATATTGTGGACCCAGATTCAGATATCGGTCCACTTTATATGGGATGCCCAGAGTATCGACCATCAACTGCCCACAGGGAGATTTTGCAGTGCCTCAAGGACTTGGCATTGTTACGAGCCTGTCTTACGCCTGACATCGCAGCAGAGAGGGTAGAATATGTTTCTTCAAGACATACCTCAGATGAGGCACTCCTCATCGCCCGAAATCTGCTCCTGCTACTCGCGTCAAGCAATATGGATTTTTCCCTTGTGCAAGGCATATCGGAGAAGAAATGGTTACCTACGAATAAAGGTCTATGCAGCGCAGGAGAGTGCCGACATCCGGCAGTTACTCCATCAGCTCTGTTCGATAAAGTTTTGATGGTTTTGACAGTCTTGGGACGCTTCACCATGCCACCTTCATTACAAAATGCACTTGGTTGGGACAAGCCGCTTCCTATTAATTTGTTGGTTGAACAACTGAACGGTGTCCTCAATTCTGATGACAATTATGATGCCGTTGTCGAGATTTTCAAGGAATTTGGTCGACGACAGTGGAGCGATGAGGATGTTGGGTTTCTTGAAAAGACTGTCAGAGATCGCCAGTGGATACCCACCACAGGTGACATGCTCGCCGATATCAAGAGTTCTGTTTTCAAATTCTCCCCAACCATGATAAATTCCGGTTTTTATCAAATCAGGCCGATGGCTGAAAAGCTTTTGCGACGGATGGGTTGTACTGATCAGTGCGTGCTTTCAACGTATTCAAACCCCATTATTGATGTGCCTTTAGTCCATCCACAAGAGCGATCCTTGATAAGCTCCATGCTTTGGATCAGGACTCGAATTTGGTCGATATCGTTGGCACCTCCATAAGTCTACTTAAATCCCTTCCTGGGGTCATTACGACTGTGGAGTGTGCCAAGCTCCTCATCCCTGATAAAGACGCACGGTTACGCCCCGTCTCCAAAGTGTTTTATAATGATATCGGAGAAAACGATTGCTTGATGAACAGTGATGGACACTTCATCGCCCACCAGTTGGTCGACGAATCACTCGCCAGGAAACTTGGTTTGGAGCGTTTGGGCTTGAGACATGCCGACCTTCGACATGTTGGTCCCAACATGGGGCAAGCCCCCATTACAACCGTCAGGCGTACCCTGCAACAATACACTAATAAGCAGTTTTTGCCAGAATTCCTAGCCAATGCGGCAGATGCAAAAGCGACTGAGTTTAAAGTGGCCATAAACCTCACGACTGTAAATGAAGAACGAAATTCACATGTTCTAACCTCAGACATGGCATACCTATGCAAGTTACCGTCTCTGGTGGTTTACAATAACTCTCAATTCACCTCGCAAGACTTTGAAGGGATATGTTACACAAGCGTCGGGGGGAAAGAAGGGCGGCAGGATACAATCGGAGAGTTTGGGCTGGGCGTCCTCACCATGTATCACTTCACAGATGTATGTCTAATCTCTTCTTCCTTTAATTCGACTTTATTAATTATCTTCTTATAGCTGGCAATGGTCATTTCTGGCTCTCGTGTTCTCTTCTTGGATCCTTCGAAGAAACACCTTCCAATCCCAGATCGTGCATCCCTTGATTTGGAATTGCAACGGGTACAAAAGTGAATTGTCATTCGTTCACTTATATCGCTTTCCTCATCCATCATGTTAGATTTTTCAAAGATCATCTCATCGCCCTTGATGGCCTCTTTGATTTCAACATGTCAATGCCTTCCTATAATGGAGTGAGCGTTATTCCCCCTTATTTATTTCATCAATGCCCTAACGATACAACAAAAGACACTCTTTGTCCTTCCTCTTCGTGTCTGCGACGGTCCACTTACCCCGGTTGTCCCCGATTTTTGGTCCCCGGAGCGCGTTACTTCGGAGGTCTTGGAGCCCTTCAAAAAACTTGCAGGAGATTGTTTGCTGTTTACCGATATCCGGACAATAAGTTGTTTTACTCGAGCTGAAGCCGCAGTTTTACAATGGTCATTCTGTGCCAAAAGAGCACAAATTTTCCTGGAGACTGGATACTCCATCACTGACATAAAAGTCACCAAGCCCACGAATTCTGTAGCCCACTGGAAGACTGTTACAACGTCTCGTTCAAGGAGTCAGCTGCCTTCAGAATTTCAAGAAGCATCTCGGTTTCGGAGGCCGCCTTTCGCAGGTCTCGCAGCACGACTGGACAGGGCATCGGACGGTCATCCTTTTAGCTTCTTCTCTACCCTTCCCTTATCTTCGCCAACAACCTTGCCAATGCACGTGATGGCTTCATTTAAACTTTCCTCTGATCGGAGACAGATACGCCATGACGATTATGAGAAGCTGGAGACGAGGTATAATACTTGGCTTCTAGAAGACCTCATTCCCCCCCTCTATCTTTTTTTCCTCGAACATCTTCTGACTTCCGGAGATGAACACTATCATTTGCGCTGGCCGACCAAGAAAGACGATACCCTATCGAATCTCATCGTCAAAAATTTCTACTCCTCGAAACACTTGACGTCCTCTCCTCGATATCTATTCTCGAGTCTTTATTCCCCACCCCTACTGTTATCGCCGCAGCGCGCCATTTTGCAGGCTAATGACCCTCGCAGTGTCCGGCTAATTTTAAGTCTCTTAAAGCCGTGTCGGGTTGTTAACTTACCACCAGGGCCGAGAGAACTTGCAGCACTTGCAGGAGTCCCCACCATGGCTCCCAATTTTGTGAAGAATGAAATTATACGCAAACCTGGAGCGATCACTTCCGACACCGATTTCCAGCTAATACTTGACCTCATTATGTACCTTGCTAGTCAGAAGGATACGCCCGATATTCTTTGTGGTTTGCCAATTCTACCCCTCGAAGATGGGTCCTTCGGATCTTTGGCCGTTCGCGGAACAGGCACACGTTACTATCGGTGGAAACCGAAGGACCAAACCAAAAGGCACAACTTTTCTGAACGGTGTTTTATACATCCCGAAATGAAAACCAAGGAATTGATGGATTTCAGGCTCAACGTCTTCCGTCTGGATGTATCCACTATCAAAAGATTTGTGGGGGCCAAGCTGTCTACATTCACAGAGCCTGGCGTCTCACAGGCACAACTTCAGTGGACTGACTCCTTCTGGGACTCTTGGGAAGAATATGCCCAACTCGGCCTCATACACGACGACATAGCATCATTTCCATTGGTGCCAACTACCTTGTCGTCATCTTTGGTCTGCCTCGAGCAGTGCAAGAACGGGAATGTCCTTCTTGTGGGAGGTGATTCTCAAGAAAATTATAATCTTCATTCTTGCCTCCGAGAACTTGGCTTGCCTGTAGTTCACATTGATGGGCCGATTCCAGATGCCCTTCGTAAAATCCTTGAAAAAGACGTCTTCCCACGATTGAATCTTCAAAATGTGTTATCAGCTATATCAAGGACTGGGGCTCAGATCCCAGACGTATTTGACACTCTCAGCGACGACCTGAGAACTGTGTTCGCAAATTGGGCCAAGGCGAATGTCTCTCAAATTTCCAAAGATCAAATTCCTCTTGCACAGTGTCTTCCAATTTGGTGGTCGGCGGGTGGAGGAACTCAGCCAGCTCTTCGACCGAGTTCTGAAGTTCAATTACTGCCTGAGAAACTGACTATCCAGGATGCTGCATTCTTTATGGCTGACTGCGTCGCCGAGGATGCATCTTTGACGCACCTGCATAAGAGGCACATGACCTTCAACGAACTCCCCCACCAACTACGTCTTCCAGATGTCCTGGACATGCCGACCTTGCTTCAATACAAGCAATTTTACAACTCATGGATAACATATCTGCCATCGTCAAATCTTTTATCCGGCAGTCAACATTGTCGACCCTTACCCGTCCCAACCAGTGCCTGTACGTTCCGATCCCCACAGGACATGTTCAAGCGAGGACCTCTGTTTACGGCTGTATTTCCTGAAGGTTCACCCTTTTTTGTCCATGCTGAGTTTCAGGAGTACGAGGAGGTGTTGTGTAACTTTGGACTGAAAACCGAAGAGGGTTTGGATGTGGGGATGTTCACTACATGTGCGGAGAGTTTGGCCAGTGACTTGGACGACCCGAATGCGGTGCCTCGTGCGAGGGAAGTGTTTCGAGCTTACAGTGATATCCTACCCCGTCGCATTGGTGCTCAAGAGCATGATACATGGCGTGAGCTAGATGACATGGCTTTCATCCCTCGTCGAATGGACACCGTGCGGAGATTGCCTGACCAGGGCGAAAATACTTCAGGATTGGAAATTCCGATGGCAGTGACACAACTACCAGCTATCTTATCGCCAGGAGAATTCGTGAGACAAGAATATGAGGCCGTTGCATGGAGTCAGTGTGCTTGTTTTGAGGAGCAACCCAGTCCTAGAGTTTGCCTGGATTACCCTGAGCTGGGAAAACCCAGTTTCTCAGTTGTAGTACGTCTCCATCACTCAATGACTGAATGAGTTTCGATACCTGAACTTTGTACAGCTGACTCATCTCCGCTATCTATCGGAACCGGTTATGAGTATGCGCAGTTCTCAACGTCAAATTCTACTCAATGATTTGAAGGAGGTCTACCAGTATTTCATTGCCAATTTAGAACTTCTCCGTCAAAATGAAGAATTGGCCCAAACGACCCTTTTCGCGCTACGCGATGAACGACTGTTCCTCAACATCGATGAGGAGGGGGATCAACTAAACTGGGTGCAGGGCAGTTCTTTAGCCTTTGACTGCAATGTTCGTGAAGGGCCTATCCAGGATGTTCGGAAGTTCCTCCGTCCTTTCGAGACGATCCTCATAGCTTCCGGAGCGCTTAAGGTCAAACATCCCAGCTACAACCCAGATCATGCCAATATCCAGCGGTCTGAATCAGTGAAACTGCAGAATATCTGGTCAAGCTTTGATCAACTGCGGAAGGAAAAGGCATTTACAGATGTCGAGTTCATCACCTGCGCTACTGATGTTCTCAATCCGAATCCAATGTTTGCGCATCGGGTCTTTTTGGCCGCCTCTAGCGAATACTTCAAAGAATATTTCCGTGGAGATTTTATTGAGTCAGGGAAGCGATGCCCAGATGGTCTGCACACTCTCAAGGTCGAATATTCACCGCAGTGTGTTCAGTCTTTCTTGGGTGGGTATCGATATTTTCTTTTCGATTCGTCATTCCTTACATTTACCCCAGATTACATATACACTGGGAATAAAGGAGAAAATTTTACCCTAGAACTTCTACTCGAAATTCTTCACCTTTCGGATTATTACCACGTCAAGGATCTCTTTGATGAGGTTCAGGGTGAGATTATGAGGAGAAAACTGTTGAGCCCTGAAACCCTGGACAAGGGTGAGTCTATTGTATCGTCTGGAGTTATTTCGTTAATGTCCGAATTTATTTAGTCAAAGCTGAGGCTGAGAAACTGCAAGCAGAGTGTTTGTTGAATGCCTGCACACAATACATATTGGAAAATGCAGAATTTATACGGAGGAGTAGTGCCACCGCATAATAATATTTGCTTCGGAACTACCAATTTCTCTTCGAATATATTGTCATTACAATGAAATCTAGCTGGCACAGCCCGACCGTGACATAGTAAGCGGCCTTAACAAATTCGGGGCAGACCTGCTATTGTCCACAATTGGACGTTGTTGAGGTCGAAGGGCTGAGGACCATATCTGTCACGAATGACTTTGAGCAGTTTCGGCACTGACTCTGTTCTTATACAGGCAACAGGGACGCAGGTCATGGTCAATTATAATCGAAACTCCTTTATCACACGTTTCCATTCATTATTCTTCTTGTCCAGCACCTCCAGTTTTCGTTCAGTAACTGCGAGGTTGTTTCCCACAAATCTCACTCTACCCCAACAGGCACTCTTCCCAAAAAGTCCCCACCCCCACCACCCCTGGTCTTTTTCTTTCTTCATTGTGTCCATTAAAACAATCAACTCATTTTCGTATCCCTTTATCTTCGCCTCTGCCTCCGCGATTTGTTTCTCGTTGTAGGCCAATTCCTGTGTCGCCTCAAACAATTTATCGCCTACCACTCTTTCGAATACATATCGTAGAACGGGCTTTCCTGGTCGGACTGTTGAAGGACGTCCATCTCTCGTCCCGATCACGATCAGTTCGGCGTGTTCCATGTTTCTTAAAGGACTCTCATCTCCTTTGAAAGGGAAGTCGAGGATAATGCTGTAGTACCCCACTTCCGACGTCTTTGCAAGCGCCTTAAGTACGTGCCACACCTGCTCTCGTGTCCAGGGCAAACATTTCGCATCCTCCGAATCGTCTCCAAAAGCATTTTTACGAAGCTCGGCAACTCCACGGCTGACAATGTCTTCAACAGCTTCGGAAACTTTCATCCCGCCTCGGGCCTTATGAATAAGCTAGAAACAAAGTTCGTAAGCATTAAAGTTGGTCTGCAGTGAATATACCTACACTTTCTAGATCACTAGCTCGTCCACCAAGACGTTCAATGTATTTGGCATCCTCTCCGGAAATGTCAATCTTGATCCCCGAATCATAGAGTTTCTGCTTGACGAATGAAAGTGAACTGGCGGTGTCTGCGTCGGATAGTGCGGTTGATTGCAATGGTTTTGATGGTAGGGCTAAGCGCAATATTAGCGATATGACTGTCATAACTCTCCATGCACAAACCTTTTGCCAGCCGCTTTCCGTTCTCTCTGTTGTCGCTTAACACAATGACATGGGCAATCTATTCTTCTTTTGGTAAGGTGATAAATTTAGGATAAATGACCCCATACTTTATTCTCGATGAGGGCGGCGGCCCATTGCGCCAATACTCCCAACATTTCATCTTTCGTAGGAGATGTCTTGGATGTCGAGGAGAAATTTTTCAGAACCACGATCGGCAGAGCACGAATTGCGTCGATATCTTCCTGCACCTTCGAATCATGTTTCTTTGTCTCCCTTTCTGGTTCAACAACATTACCAGTCTCTTTCTCGCCATATTCTCTATCAAACCTCTCGATCCCGACTCCGAGTTCGCTAATGACACCATTGCCAGCGACACAGTCTATTCTCCCATCATGCCACGTCCCATTTTTGACCGCCTCCCGTCGTTGTTCAGCTTCCAGCCCCTTCAAACGTCGTGCCTCCTCACATTCAATATCCTTCTTTATATATGCGCGGCGGGAAGCAGAGACGGAATTCAGAGCACTAGTAACAACTGTCAGAACTTGACGAAGTTGATCCTGCGTGGACGTGCTCATTCCGGCTAGATAAGCAAATCATGAGTTCATCTTTTGCCATTCAGATCTTGTAACACGCACCTTTTTGCCCAATGATACCCACACTTGCCAGATCTACCATATTGCTGATAGAGTTCCAGAAAGTGAACAAAGGGCGATACCCAGTTTGCTTTCCCAGATTTGCGACAAGAGCGGAGTCACTCGATGCATCATTGAGTGATTTTACGTCAATAATGAGGGAAGAACGGTCTGTAGAATGGAGAACTGCGGAGATTAAGGAAGACTTTCCAGAGCCCTGAGGGCCATGGATGAAAGAGATGGTTGCTGGTAGTTTGAGGTGATGAGATAAATTAAAAGCAAACTAGCATGGCCTACTTACTTGGGAGTTCGGATAGGTAAGTCTTGATTGCTGATTCGGCTTCTTTACGTTCTTTCCAAACTTCTTCTGGATTGGAGATGTCTATACCAATGGACGTTCCTGCAGGCGAGGGGGGGTGAGAGGAGGGTTGAGGTGTGCCAAATGTGGTGGAGAGTCGGTCAACAGTGTTGCTTCGTAGCCACTGGTAAATTCGGAATTCTTTCAAAGATGCAATGAGAGCGGGGTTTTAGGAAATATGGGGAAGGGACGTGCGACGGTAATCGAACCAATTCAACATCTTTGCTTCAATCATGAAAGCACGTATTGGGTCAAATATCTGTCACGAGATTAGGGTCAGGAAAATTCAGAATTTGTGAAGTCAACGTACAGTATAAGTCAGTGTACCAAGGAGAAATACAAGAATTGGGAGTGTGATTCTTGGATGACTTGAGACCCAGTCACGAACGACATGAGCTTGAAGGGGTCGTTGGTAGTGCGTACGAATACGGGTTACTGCCAACTGTGTTTGTGATGATAACGCCTCCGGAGGAAGGGATATTCCGTGTATGACGTTCCGTGCAATAGTAGCGGCATGTGAACGATGATATATGATTGTAGATGAGCGAAGACTACCAGCAGGAACGGGAGTCGGTGGCGTTAACTCTTTTATTCTGCCGTAGGGCTATTCATTATTCAGTTGAGTGGGGACTTTACTGAGTGGGGTGACCTTACTCTGCATAAATCGTAAAGTACTTCTTCTTGAACATCGGGTCCTTCAAAGGCAAGTTTGAGTATCGGAGATGCATACCGATTCATGTCCTATGTTGGTGACCGTTGATTAGCATTAAAATTAGCGATTGTCTCGAAGCATTCACCTCTAGCCATGGTACACCCTTCACAAGCCAGAGGGTCGAAGGGTGCAAACGTACCCTAAGCGAACCCAGCCAAGAAGGAAGAGGACCATGTTTATCGACTTCTTCCCTTAGCTCACCCTCAATGGTTTTAATCCCATCGTTCTCCTCGGCAGGGGAATTGGCGTGGGGCTTATTGTCTCCTATGGTGGGAGCGGCTGTGTATGAGAACCGAACGAAAACGCCTCCGTCTTTGGGATACGGTTGCAGTTCAAGGGGTTTAAAATCCCGTACAGATGAGAGTTGCTCTAGTCTAGAGTTGAGAGAAGAGAGGACATGTTCCTGTCGAAGGAGACCAATGTAATAACGGATACTGGAAGGGTGGAACAAGTCAGTGGAGTCTACGAAAGGTATATGGTTGATTACGCACTCCCATCGGGCAAATTGAATTGGGAATACAGAATCAATATAAAGCCAACCTTCGCGGGTGTGGCAACCTGTTGAGTAAGCTCTGCGCACAATAGTCGACGTTGTGCACCGTGTTAACGACAACATCATGATTTGGTGGACTGCTGACTAAACACCCTTTTTGTACCACGATGGACGACGCAAATTCAGTTGCGACAAGACTACTGACGCTGCTAAATGTTTCTGCCACCAAGATCGACAAACGGAAGCTAGTTGACAACTTTGTTCACTCCGAGACGAAGCTGAACAAGCGGGCTCGCACATCAGTCACATTAGATAATGAAAAGGAAAATCTTCAAGAATGCGAAAAGAAACACATTAATCCTGGAGGTGACGATGTTGTAGCAGTCGAAGCAGTCGAATTCGACGAGACAGAAGGTACGAACTAGTGGTTCTTTCAAAAAAATTATTATTAAATAAATGGATGACTTGCAGAACGGTTGCTCGATGCCCCAGCAGATGACTACGAAAAACATTTTGGTCTTCATACATTATGTCTTTCTGAATCTTCACGCTCAGCTGTTGATGTAAACTGTTGGACTACTTCAAGAGAGAGTGTTGGGAAGCTGGGTTCTGCGCTGCTATCCGTACCGCAAAATTCAGGACCAATCTCGTCAGCTTGCATGTCCAATATTGAGGTAAGAAATTTAGCTGTCATATATGCATCATTTGGTTTTAAATGATTATTCCAGAAGTCTCCCTTCATTATGAGTCAATCGAACAAAGGTCTGTATGCATGTTCTTCAGATGCTCGAACTGACCGAATGCAACAGACCATGCTGAAGTACGAAGGGACTTAATGTCAACACTATCAACGCGGAAAGACCTCTTTATAACCTCTTTTCCAATCGAAACAAAAATACCCATCCGAGAAACAATTGCTCAACATGCGCTTAATCATATCGTCAGGTAAACTTTTTCCTTTCAATCGCAACCATCTGTGCTCACGATTTCTCTACTTACAGGAAGCGTCGCCGTGTTCTTAAAAACAATGAACGGCTTGCAAAGGCCGCAAAAAATAACCCGAATGATTCACCACCTGAAGACATCCAAGATCAAGGATTCACCAGACCCTCCATCCTCATCATCCTCCCTTTTCGCTCTTTTGCATTGGACTGGTTCCGCGCCATCGCTTCGCATACTCCACCACCTTCCTACCAAATAGAAAACCAGGCTCGATTTCTTTCAGAGTACGGTTTACCAGATGACGTTGTGGATAAGCTTCTGATGGCAGAGCCTGGAACATACCCTCCCGACCACGTCGATATGTTCAAAGGCAATGTCGATGACAATTTTCGGATTGGACTGAAGTTGACCAGGAAGACTGTGAAACTGTTTGCCGAGTTTTATGGTTGTGATATCATCATGGCTAGTCCGCTTGGATTGAGGAGATCAATCGAGAAAGAGCAGTACGTTCGATTTTTTTTTTAAACGAGGGTTTCATCAAGTTCACATTCATTCGAGACATGCGGATTATCTATCCTCGGTGGAGATGCTTGTCATTGATCAGATGGATGCCCTAACTATGCAAAACTGGGAACACGTCAAGGTTTTTTCTATCCTTTTGTCCACACATTGCGAGGCCATTAACGTGACACCTTAGTTTGTATTGGGTCATACCAACAAGCTTCCTAAAGAGTCGCATGATACGGATTTTTCGCGAATTAAACCATGGTACCTTGACGGACTGTAAGTCGAGGTAATTCCATTTTGATCAGTCCCTTGATGATGTCGCAGTGTAGCATATCTCAGGCAGTCCATTCTATTGTCAGCTTATGAAACACCAGAGATGCGGTCGCTATACATTAATTTGAAGAATGTTGGCGGAAAAATTCGGACCATTAAATTATACAGGCCTATAGATGTGCCCGCTGGTATAGCCCAGGTAAATAACCATTTTCATACACAAACTGTTTCCTAATTCCTATTCAGAATCTCCATCATTTTGATTGCACAAGTCCTACCGATGAATCCGACAGGCGATTTCAATACTTCACAACACAGATTCTTCCTGCGGTCCTTAAATCTGCGGTGCAAAGCACGAACACCATCATCTTTATTCCCTCCTCCTTCGACTTCATCCGAATGCAAAATTATTTCCGTAAACAAGCAGGCGTAACATTTACAATTTTATCTGAGTACGTGACTTTTGATTCCGTTCCTCAAAGCTTACTTATTACCCCTAGGTATTCAAAAAATCAGGACATCTCCCGGGCTCGTTTATCATTCTTCAATGCCACGTCTGCCTTCCTGCTCATTTCTGAGCGATTTCATTTTTTCCGACGATACAAAATTCGGGGGTGTCGAAATATTATATTCTACGCACCACCCGACCACGCACAATTCTACACAGAATTTTTGAGTTTTCCATTCCTCGATGATGACGTGGAGAGCGGGGATGTGACATGCAGGGTGCTTTATTCAAAGTATGATAAATTCAGGCTTGAGAGGATAGTTGGGAGTGAGAGGGTTGGAGAGTTGATCCAAGCCTCGATGTAGCTACGAGCTCAACAAATCTGTGGTTAATTATTAGAACGTGTCAATGGCAGGGGAGGGTTAAGTTCCAGGGTTCAGATCTACATGTCCTCAGCCCAGTCTACTTGGTCCCTTACAGCATTGGGGTTCAAACGGGAATGTCAAATATTTTCGTCCAAACTATGTCGGCCATATTGGAAGCGGAGGTTCAATATCAATCCACATAAGTAGAAGGACACTGACGAGTTTCTAAAGCTCCATGACTCGGAAATACAATCAACAGGTCAGAGAACAAAAGCCGTGGCAAAGTGACACATGTCACACATTCTGTATGGTCGTATTTTGATTGTAAGCACCTTCCTTCTTCCCTTCCGTTGACCTCGAGTCAAGACTTCTGTTGTGGATGATGATGATGGCGTCCTCGTCGTCTTCTTCGGCGTTACGCAGGGACGGACAACAACCCACCAAGCTGACTCGGCACAATTCGTCGTTCCTCGGCGCCATCAAGCACATCGTCACAGCTCCTTTCAGCTGGTTCGGCAATGCAGACAGTGGAGAGGACCTTATTGGTGGTAAGCGAAGGCGGCCTGAGTCAGGGCGTGCGCCTTTTGCAGCCTCTGGCGTGCAGGAGGTGCCAACAGAGGTCATTATTGGGGAACAGACGAGTAACGGTGACGACGGTGACCCGGATGAAGTGCCGAGGAGATCGAAGCGGATGAAGTTAGACAGTCCTTCAAGAACGATGAAGGCAACGACTGAGTCCAAGTCTACGATGAGGAGATCATCTGTTGTCCCCCGTGCATCGTCAGCTGTTTTACCCTCTTCACGCCGCGCATCCAGAGCGACACTCTCTCCCAAGCGAAACACCCAACTCTATCCTCCCGCTATTCAACGCACGATGTCTATCGACCCTCCTCATCTCGCTTCTCGTCGCGACATCCCCTCTGCTTCCTTTAATTTCGGTGTCGATATCGACATGGTCGGTCTCGATAACCAGGACCTTTCGATGCATCCCTCTCCTTCCCAGCTTTCTCCTCGCCTTTCCTTTAGAATGCGCTCTTCCATGACTCCTCAGCCAATCCAACATACGTTGCCGCAGAGGCATATCTCAGAGCCCCCTCCACTGAACGCCCTCTTTTCAAATCCAATCTTTGTACACCCACCCCCGCAGGAGGAGGAGGCCACACCCATCTCTGCACTTGTTCCTACATTGGGAACCCTTGTAGAGTCTGCTCGGAATGTGAGTAATCTTCTAATTTTTTTGGGAGTAGGAATAAATTTTATTTATTTATTTTTCCTTTAGATTCGTTTGCCAGTGAAACATCAGCATGCTTCTCTTCTCTTCAGCAAACCTAACGAAGATGAAACCCAAAACGATGGTGAGTTAATTCCCTTTTCGTTGCGACCACACTGATCATTTCTGTCAGTTCCAGCTGAACGAGCCCTTCAACAACTCGATATTTACAAAACGCCATTATTGCCATCCCGGATGCGTTCTGATGCAGACTTAATCACTTCCAACGTTATTCCAGACATGTTCAAGTCTCGTCGCGCGTCTAGGCCCATCCTGATGTCCGACGATCGAGACAAGTCTGGTGCGAAAAAAAAGAAAGGTCCAGTTGTGAATGAGACAAAGCCATACGCAGGCGAAGGTGGTATGAAGAAGCTTCTTGCAAGGGCCAAACTGGAGGCGGAAAAGGAAAGGGAAGACGAGAAGGAGGATGATGGTGGTCAGAGTATGGACGATAACAAAGAGGGAGCTTCTGAACTACCTTTGTCACCACCACCCACTCTTATTACCTCAGATTGGTTCAAAAGTGCTGTCTCTGGCACTTCTGCCTCTTCGTCCGGGTCCTCCCTTCGTGTAGGCCGTCAGAAGACTTCGAGAAATCATATCCAGCGTCCGTCAAAATCCAGGTTTTCAGCAGCGTATGATGACGAGGGAGATGATGCAATGGATGATGATGAAAGGGTGAAGGAGAGACGAATTTTGGAAGAAGCGGCGACAAAAGTCCCAGTATTCAACATTCCACCAGGGTTTACATTTGCAAAAGACGTGAGTTGTTCGCAATTTTTCCCGTTTTGTGATTTGTTGATAAATTCCTAACTTACTTTTACAGACCCCTGCTCCTTTGCCAAGTGCTGGTGACCTCCAGAAGGCCAAGGAACCCCCAATCACTTCACTTCCCTTCTCTCTCTCGAAGGGGTCCACGCCGTCTGAACTTCGTAAAATGGATTCGGCTCCGAAGGAGAGTCGACCCCCACTGTCAACGTCGATCTTTGGGGCTTCCGAAACTGCCTCTTTGCCATTACAACCCTTCAGCTTTGAGAAACCTACTTCTTCTACCTCATCAACTGCAACTTCGTCGACAAACGACTTGGTGCCAAAATTCTTTGCCGATTCACCAGTATTAAAGGGGAAATCGAAAATTCCGCCTCCTGCTCTGAATTCCAATTCTCTATCAGTTGAAAGTGGTACGGCACTGACAGGGGCAAATTTTCCGCCCTCAACTTCTACCTCAACCAATGTATTGGAAAAGCCAGTTGCCAATGCCGAACCCAATCCAGGCAACGAACCAGCTTTTCTGTCCAGTGTCTTTGCTGCCTCTGGTGCAACTTCCTCTGCATTTCCTCCTATAGGTAAATCTGAAACTACTGGGCTTTCACCGGCGCCGTTCACGTTTGGTAAGCCTAGTGGAGATAAGGGCCCTTCGATCCCGTCACCGACATCATTTCTAAAAGCAGAAAGTAAACCTATCATGGGGTCATTTTCTTTCCAGAAACCTGCAAAAGAACAAATGACACCTTCACCGTTCTCGTTTGGCAAAATCTCGGTGGATAAACCAGCATCAACCACAGCAACAGTCCCAAGCAGTAGTCCAAGTCTTCCATTCGCTTTTGGAAAGCCCCTAGCTGTTCCGGAGAAGACGACCAGCCAACCGTCCTCATTTATCGCGGCAACAGAGAGGAAACCAGAGACGGTGTCCACAGTCCCGAAACCCTTGTTCGAGCCCAGGACATCGACAACTAGTTCTGCACCACAAAGCATTAACCCGTCATTATTTGGAGAGCCATCGAAAGCTATCACTCCATATGCAGGCGTGCCCCCCCCACAATCCACACCGTCTCCTCTTCCATTTCTCTTTGGGAGTTCGGGGTCTGTCACTTCGACTGTAGATGGGCCTACTGAGACAGCCAAGCCTGGGTTTTCCTTTGGGTCCTCCGCAAATACCAGTTCTGGTCCACCACCAGTTGTGGAACCGAAACCTCTACTTGGTCCATTCTCGTTCGGTCAGGAAAAGAAGCAACCATCACCATTTTCCTTTGGAGGTATGCCTAGTA
>Ga0307517_10003321_pt1 | contig 25067 bp, 11 predicted proteins | sample 23_EM_MG_FD_194515 | JGI IMG/M metagenome (GOLD analysis project Ga0307517, IMG submission 194515) | Populus trichocarpa ectomycorrhiza microbial communities from riparian zone in the Pacific Northwest, United States - 23_EM | ecosystem: Host-associated > Plants > Roots > Unclassified | place... | reverse complement strand
ACTTTTAAAATACATATAAAAATAATCACAAATACAAAAACAAACGAAAAACAAATGGTGCATGCCTTTCTTTATTTTCTCGGGCTACAATGACATATAGACGACAACAATTATATGCACAAAATTATTATATATGTATATTAAAAGAAAATGGTGTTGTCATTTGGAAATAATATAATTGTAAATTTTGCAAGTTTTTTTTACTATAATGGTGGCAAAACTGTAATTTTTTTAATAGAAAACATGTATTTCTTATATTTTATGTTTCTTATACTTGATATTTTTATCATTTTACACCTTTTCTATTTATCATCATTTTTTTATCTTCATGTTTTTTGTAATTTGTTTTTTTATATATATATTTTTTTTGGAAAAAAATATTATTTTTTATTTTTTATACTTTGAATATTTATCACTTTACACTTGATCTATTTATATAATTTTTTTTGTTATTATTTTTATTATTTAATAAAAAATGACAAAATTGTAAATTTTGCTAATTTCTTTTTTACTTTAAAGATATTGTAGCAGTGAAAAAATTATAATTATTGATTTTTTAGATAAAAAGTATTTCTTATATATTTTTTTGTTCATAATTACCAACTTGATTCAAAAGCCTTCAGTCTTTGCAATAACCGTCAGGGAATGAAAGCCTTCACCTCTCTAGTAAAAATTCATACATTCTAATTTAAAACCTCAAACAAAACTCACAATTATCCCTCAATTGTCTTAGATATTTTCTATTGTCAATTTTATCATATTAATGACAATACTCAAAACTACGGTATAACAAGATTTGAAGAATATTTAACCTTAAAAATAACTCAACTGGTCAGGTTTTGAATTTGTTAGCTTTCCAATGATTACGAGTTCGAGTCCCCTCAGGACCATTGAAGGTTTACATGATTGTTAACTTCAGGGGTTGTGAGATTAGTCGAGATACACGCAAGCTGATCTAGACACTTATATTAATAATAATAAAAAGATTTAAAGAATATTTTTTTAATAAATCAAATAATAATTATAAAAATGAGAATACATATACAAATATTATATGACAAAAAACACTCGAGTTATGAGACTGAAAGAAAGTAAAGGGACATATATATGGCATAACAATAAAAGAAAATGGCATATATGATTTTTAAATCATTTCATAAGCCTCACGGAATATATGAAGTTAGTAATGGTAATTAGTAACTTTCAAAAATGAAGTTTATTAAAAAAGAGATCTTGACAGTGAAGGTTGAAGGTGGCATTAAGGAATTGAAAAGGCATAATAAAAGAGTGGTAAGTCAAGTGAAGAAGTTAAAATGGAGATCTAATGATTTATATAAAATGGTGGATAATTTATTAGGTTAGAAGAATTTAAAAAGAAAATAACCTTTTTTTCTCTCTATTTCATTTTTTAATTTTAGCTCATTAATTCACCAAATCATAAACTATATGAATTCATTTCCTTAAAATCCATAAATCAAACTAAATCAAATGTTAAATGCTCAAACTTTATTATCTTTTGTTTCTATTTCCTCACTTGCATTTTTTCGAGACCAATCAACGCACGCATAAAATAAAACACAGAAAGTCCCATTTAAATAATTCTTGATAGCATTTAAGGGGCATCATTATTATAAGAATTTATGTAAACTACGATGGTGATAGAATTTGTATATTTCAACTTAATCATTTTTGTGTATTTAAATTAAAAAAACTTGTGTAATTTTTGAAATATTTTTGAGAAAAAGATACAATGCAAGTTATTTTATTGTTTCTACCGAGACATATACTCGTCGGAGAAAAATTATCATTCTAAGATTGAATATTTCTCAATTAATTTAAAATCCGATCCTTGTTTTCCTATAAAATATAGAAGAATGGATAGTTATGAAGGAAAGAAGAAGAAAGTTTTTTTTTAAGCAGTTTAAATTTAGTTAAACCGTCTGGTTTGGTCGTTTCAATTGGTTTCAGCTTTCTGAAACCGAAACTAGACTAAACCGAGTGAGTGATATGGTTTTTAAATTGGTTTGATTGATTTTTCTTTCTCTCGGTTTAGTGTTTTCCACTACTTTTTTAGGGTTTTTACAATTTAATCGGTTGATCGGTTTTTTTAACACCCCCAGTACTATCAATTTGGATTGAAGAATAAAAATAAAAACCAATAAAACTTTTACAAAAGAACCAAGGAAAACATATTAGAAAAAAAAAATAAGGATCAAATTGAAAAATATAATATTTGATAAATTGAGATTGAATGACGAAATTTAAAACAAATAAAACTTCTACAAAATGGTCAAGAACAAAAATTAGAAATAAAATAAATAAGGACTAAAATTAAAATACCAACAATAAAGAGGGTCAAATTATAATTTTTAAGGGAGAACGAAGAAAAGAAAAGGAAATAAGAAAGAGAGGCCCACCAACAACAAACCATTCCGTCAACATTGACACGTGCTGCTCCACAGGAAAGAGGACAATACAACACTTTCAACAACATGATAAAAAAGTATTTCTGGAAGTTGAGAGCTGCCACACTCACCACAAAAAATGAGTAGGTGCCTCTCACGCATTTTCTGGTATCATACACGCTTCTGTCTTTTGTTTATATATATATATATATATATATATATATATATTCAAATATTAAATTGTTTCTGATCTGATATGGTAATAATAAAAAAATTATTGTGAAAAGAAAAAAACCCCTTGAAATTAATTTAAAGTTTTTTTATTTTTAATGAAATTTTAATTATTTTACTATATTTTTTAATTTTTATATTTGATTAAATATCAAATTATCCATTGGCTCTATATTACAATAATAAGAAAGCTACTATGCAAATATAAAAATAGCCTTTGACGTTCATTTTAATTTTTTTTCTTTTAATGATATTCTCGTTATTTTATTGTATAATTTAAATAGAAAAGGTTTTATTTATTTTTAATTAAATAAATAATAATAATTAATAAGCCCCGTAAAGAAGCTACCATGCTCTTAAGAACCCTGGACAGAGAAATAGCGGTGAATAATATTAGATTTATTTAGCTTCTTTTAATACGCTTTGGATGTTTTAACGTTGAAACACCTTTTCGTTTTTCCAACAACTTCCCTGATAAGCTAGATCCACGTCAGACTAGATGACGCACAGTCACCCTCCCCTCACTCTCCTTCCTCGCAATCACCAGACTACTACACAACTCCAATCAACGCCGTTCAATTAACACCAGTAAATCGTGATCCCATCAAATCAATCCGATTCAATGGATTTGCTTTTATACGTACAAGCATATAAACCCAATCCTCACCAACCATAACAGCACAACTCAATCGATTCTAGCGAGCGTGAGGAAAAAAAATAAAATAAAAATCACCTTCTGTCTTCCACTCTTTTCAGTGTAGAAACCTTCTAGTCTACGACTACAATACAATGTCCGGTGGCGGCGGTGATGCTCCACTTATCCCGCCCGCGAATAATGGCGGCGGCGAATTTCTACTTTCTTTACTCCGAAGACCTAACCACCACCCAACACCATCGCAGCAACAGCAGCAGCAATCTCAGTCTCTTTTTATGACCCCGCAATTACAAAATCACAATCAAAATCAACATAATCCTCAGCCTCAGCCTCTCGGTTTTGATCCTGCAGTTGCAGCTGTTGGCCCCAGTCTACCTGTACCGTCTCGTCAAGTGTTGCATCCCAACGGCCGTGATCTTCTCTCTAATTCGCCTCCTCTTTGGCCCCATAATCTCGGCTTTCCGCAGAAAAACAATGCTTTTCCTCACCCCCGTGGAAATCAATGTTTAGCAGAGGATTTGCAAAGATTAGGGTTTTCAAATGTGGAGACTAGAGCTAATAATAATAATAATGACAATTCGATCCAGCATCTACTTCAACAGAAGCAACAGTTCGAGCAAAAGCTACAGTTCGGCTCGTTTTCGAGTGAGATTCAAAGCCCTGCTGAGGTTTTAGTGAATGCGAATTTGGTGCGAGAAGTAGGACCAGGGGGCAGAAGCTTCAATGGATTGGAAAGGAATAGGCATCTCGAGAAGCAAGCAAACTCGAATTCGAGGAGGAATTCTGAAGTGCGACAGCCAGGAGGCAGCAGTGGAGGACGGGGAAACCAGCACCGAAACCAACACCTGCACCAGGAACAGCACCGGAATTATAGGTCTCCGCCTCCCGGGTTCTCCAATAACCCTAGAGGTGGAGGAGGTGGAGGGAATTGGGATTACGGAAGTAGGAGGAGAGAATTAGAGCTTAATATTACCAGGGAAAACGGAGATTATAGTGAAATGAATAATGAGAAAGTGAGAAGTGAGGGGTCAGTTGAGCTGGGGCTTACGAGACAGCTTGATCGTCCAGGTCCACCTGCCGGTAGTAATCTGCATTCCGTTTTGGGTTCGGAGATTGGGGAATCCTTGATCAATTTGGATGGTGAAAGTGGTGAAGATGGAAAGGATGATGGAGGGGAATTGGATGATCTTGGTGAAGAGCTGGTGGATTCTTTGTTGCTTAATGGTCAATCTGAAGGCAAGAAAGACAAGAAGCAAAGTAACAAGGTCTGTTGTTTTCTTTTCTATCTGGGCATTGAGTTTTAAAGTCAGTTACTTTATGTGAATCTTTTAATTGTATTTGATGTTCTAGGAGTTGAAATTTGAAGTAACTAGGAGTTCAATATAAATATGAGGGCGCTACTGTAACTATATGAATCTTCCATTAGTTAACTAAATTATATACCTTGATGGACATTCTCAGTTGACGTTCTTAATGAAAACGGAATTGAGGTTAGTGTAAGAAAAATATAATTATTGCTTAGTAGCTGTTTCTAATTCCTTCTCTAATCGTGAATCTGTTGGATTTTCTTGCGGTTTTGATAATCAGGAGTCTAGATCAGATAACAGGGGGAAAAAGATACTTAGTCAGAGGATGAGAATGCTTAAAAAGCAAACGCAATGTTGTTTAGATATCGACAGACTAAATGCTGCTTTTCTTGCAATTTATGAGTCATTGATACCGCCAGAGGAAGAAAAAATGAAGCAGGAGCTATTTTTGATGTCATTGGAGAAACTAGTCAACAAGGAATGGCCTGAAGCTCGATTATACCTATATGGTTCAGGTGCAAATTCATTTGGAGTTTCAAAGAGTGATATAGATGTTTGCCTCGCAATTGAGGATGCTGAGATTAACAAGTCTGAGGTCTTGTTAAAGTTGGCTGATATATTGCAGTCAGGCAACCTCCAGAATGTGCAGGTAAATGAGATTGCTGTCCTTTTAGAGGATCAATGAATTCAGAGATAATGCAATAAATGCCATTTAACTGTTTTGGTTTTCTTCAAACTCCTAGAATGTTTACTGGGTAAAAGAAAATGACTTCTGCTAGAGCTCCCCAATTGAGTAGCCTGGCGTGTTTTTTAGAATATTATATGCAGACGTTTAAAATTAGCTTCCAGGCATTCTGATGAAGTTCTATCATTCTCAAGGGTAGACCCTGTTTTTTTCTTTTATAATTTAATTTTATACACGTTAATTCTTTTAGCTGAATGTTAGGATTTAGTTTCTTAGCATGTTTACCTTCTATTAACTAGTCTTCTAAATGCAGTGCCCTAATTAATGAATTACCATTGATAGTTTCTAAGGTAGAATCACTCTGGAAGATAAGAATATGATTTTTCCTACCTGATAATGAGTTCAAATATCATTTTCCCCAAATCCTGTGGACTATAAAACACATGCATGCACATACAACCTAGTCTTCTTAACTATATTGCCATATTGAAGTTGTAAATTGCAGAGCATGCAGATTAAATATGCTAAATGCTGCAGATGCTTGGGGTTACACCTGTTGTGTTTGTGGATTATGTTTGATACGATAAACAGATTTCCAATGTCCACCCTTAGGATTGAATGTTAACGAGTAATTTTAGTTAAAGAAAACTTTATTGATGAAGGAAATGGATTGTACAAATAGAGAAAAAGACATCTTTCAAATGAAAAACCCACACACTAGGACAATTGGAATTTGAGAGCCCTGAGCCATCTCATCACTTTGAAATTTGAGTGTCCAGCAAAGAAACCCCCGGAGAGGCCCCCATAGTGGAACAGCGTAGGGGTGGCAGTTCCCACAAGAATTGTTTTTGAAATGCTCCATTCTCAAAAAAATTATAGTTCTACTCCATCAACAACTATCAAAAAGGAAAAAAAGCTGCAAAGAAAGCTTACTACCATAATGTCTTGATGTCTTTCCATTTGTCCAAACCCGTCAAATAGATCAATAACAACTCCTCCTCACTTGTAACATCCCCCGTCATATTAGGGATATGTAATACGGATAATTAAAAGATATTTAACACAGATGATTATTTTTAAACTATCTTGAATTGCGTAGTTTGGTCACTGGCTGCCATTTTTGGGTTTGACGAGCTGTTTGCGTTGTATTTATGCCTTTAAAATGAAAGAGTTGTCTGGTGTTGCATTTTGTTGCATGTGATGTGATAACATAAATAGATTACCATGGCAACTCCATGATGAAAGGCTAACTAATTCTGCTAAAGATCATGTTGCTGCTTACAATACTCTGCAACTAGCCAATTTAGGTGATCTATGAACTATAAGCTGATATGATGCCTACCTTAAAGTGCTTGAGAAGTAAACCTTAGTAATAAATATAACATGTTACCAATTATTTTGATATTTATCATTTTATTGTTTGGTTGCCTATTCTATTAGACATCTTCAGAGGATTTTTCTCTTGTTGCAATTAGGTAATGAAATGAAAATCATTTGATAAGATGGTAACAGCCGTGATCTACAAATTGCTGCTTTGGTAAATTTGTTTTAGAACCATGCTATTACTACAGTTGTGTGTGCACAGACACATTCACACATGTGGGCCAATTAACGTCCTTATTCCTGTTACTCACACATTCAGGATGCGTCTTCATTTTGTGTGTATTTGGCATGTCAATTCGGTGAACGGATTAACCTGGGCAATTTATTTTCTCAGTGTTCTGTGTTCTCCATGCTTTTTTTTTCCTAGTCCCATTTGGGTCCTTATTCTTCAGTATTCTGTTGGGAGTGAATATGTGTTTTTCCTCTCATTTTAGTAACACTATTGTCAAGGTATTAATGAGTAATTATTTTGTAAGCCTAGTGATATGAGGTCATGGAACTACTATGTGCCATTACATCTTCATGGTGAGTTCATGTTTCTGCAATTTTTATATTAAATTTTGTTTGCAAGCGTTTGGACGACTCTAAGATGATCAATGCAATTTCTATTGACTTGTGCAGTTCATTCGCTTAGCCATCTTTTTTCAGCTATGTATAATCTAGAGGTTTCTCAAAGAAATAATTATCTTGTTTGGATAATCAATCAGGTTAAAAGTAAGAACGTGCTCTGAAAAAATAAGGTAGAATCCTTTGTGAGATATAAAGTGAGAGCATGCTCTCAGAAAATAACTTAGAGATATGTAAGACAACATTGGATCCTTATATACCTTGTCAATCCAGTTATAACTTAATCACTATCCATTTCTTTCTTAATATGATGTCTTATTTTCCACACTAATTGATCCTGGTTTATTCTCCTTAAAAATTGCTGTACTGTTAGGATGTCTTGTGACTCTTGTTTGATTTATTTTCGAGTCCATAATCCCATTACTTTGCAGGCATTGACTCGGGCCAGGGTTCCCATAGTAAAGCTTATGGATCCCGCGACTGGCATCTCCTGTGACATATGCATAAACAATGTTTTGGCTGTTGTGAATACAAAGCTTCTTCGGGATTATGCACAAATAGATGTCAGATTACGGCAATTAGCTTTTATAGTGAAACACTGGGCCAAGTCAAGAGGAGTCAATGCAACTTACCAAGGGACCCTATCTAGTTATGCGTGAGTCATCATTAAGAATTATCATATTTTGCTGAACTTGTCATGGGCCTATATGATCTAAAGACATCTATGTTCGCTTATTGAGTTTTTGTTGCCTGATATTTCTTTCTTTTCAGGTATGTTTTAATGTGCATTCATTTTTTACAGCAGCGTAGACCTGCTATCCTTCCATGCTTACAGGTCTGCATTTCTATTCTGCTTGTTTATTTAGGAATTCTAGATTGGGTCTTTTTTAGCATTTCAGTTATTTTGACATATCAGTATGTGGTCATATCATTCTTTAATGTGATTATTCCCGAAGGTTAAGGGAATTGGATGTTCTTTTGATTTCTTTCACCCTTATTATATTTTACTTCAGTTGAATAGATGAATGACCCAAAATTAATAGCGTGGGAAATCTGAACCTTTTGCTGGTTATGTGCTCAGGATTTCAATTTTAGTTAGTGATTACTTCATAGGATGGTGTTCTCTGTCGTGGTGCCAAAATGTTGTCTTTTCAGCCTTATATGGTACTTGGCATTATTTTGGAGGGAGCATCCAAGAGGATATTGAGTATCATCCTCTGCTTTGGTTTATGAAGTGAACTCTTGCCATATTCTTGTATCTGATTACGCTTCGAAAAGTAATGTATTCTTCCTGGAATAAGTACACTGAATCAGTTTGCTGATGAACATTAAGTGGTTATAATTTTCTGGTAAACTCATTTTGGGGCACAAATATTTTGGACAATAGCATTATTCAGCTTCAAAATCTTCTACCTGAACAAAGCATTTCCAAGTGAAATTTGTTGCTTGTTTTCTTAGTCTTTGCTGTAAATGTCTTTATTGTGAGGTGCTCTCTTTCAGGAGATGAGAACGACATACTCCGTCACTGTAGATGACATTCAATGTGCTTACTTTGATCAAGTTGAAAAACTCCGTGGTTTTGGATCTCGAAACAAGGAAACAATTGCTCGATTAGTATGGGCATTTTTCAATTATTGGGCATATGGTCATGATTATGCAAATGCTGTTATATCTGTTCGTACAGGAAGCATACTCAGGTGATATGTGCTTTCCAGTGTCTTTTCATAAGATTTTTATCTGCCTAATTACGAGACTTGATTGACAAATATATGCCTTATGATTATTTTTCAGACATTATCACAAACTTTATTTTTATTTAATTTGTTTTCGAGAGTTCAAAAGGTTTTCTTTCTGCTTATACTTTATAGTCAGCTTGAGATGTTACGTTTGACTGACTGTAATACTGTGATTATCTTTCTACAGCAAACACGAAAAGGAATGGACAAGGAGGATTGGGAATGATCGCCATTTGATATGCATAGAGGACCCCTTTGAGATATCTCATGACCTTGGTAGAGTCGTGGATAAATTCAGCATAAAAGTTCTGAGAGAAGAATTTGAACGTGCTGCAGATATCTTGCAATATGATCCAAATCCCTGTGCAACGCTCTTTGAACCCTATATTCCCAGTTGACTGACTGGTCTGTGCTTGGAAAAGCATGATAGATGTATTTATGGACAAGTTATACCTGTCGTGTAAAGTCGCTTTCCTAACGTCCTCCTCATTTCCATCTATGCCTTTTGTTTTCGTATTATGGGTTTTTTTTTTTTTTTGATTATTTTCTCTGGCACAGAACTCTTAGTTTTCAGAATTCTAAAAATCCCAAGTTCAGGTTTTGACAGCCGACCGGAAAGTTGGAATTGGAGTAAGTAACATAACTTTAGGAGAGTATCTTCCATTGTTTCGTAGGCTTCTTCCTCCCAGGTTGGTTTATGTGAAGCTTTTTCACTGTTGGGGGCATTTACAGAGTATGAGTATTCCAGGAATGCAAGGATCTTTAGAATTAACGATGATTTTTTCTGTTTAAAATATTTTTTTTTAATGATAATTCTTTATTCTTTTATCATACGTTCATGTGATTGAATCAGGAAAACTAATGAAGAGTTTTGACACTCAAATTATTGGATATTAAAGTATCAGACAGTGACTGCAAAAAGATCAAGAGGGTGTTTGATTATGTGGCTATTTTGTTTTTAAAGCAATTTATAGAAAAAAACTGTTTGGTAAACTATAAAATGAAATTTATTATTTGTGGGATTTAGTTTAATTTGCGTTTACAATGCAGCTTAATTGAAAGTAGCTTCAATGCTTCTCTTTTTTTATGTAGAGCTTGTTTGGCAGTGTGGTTGCGGGTGTTTTTTAAATAACTTTTCGTGTCAAAATGTATGTCAATGATATTTTTTTATTTTTTAAAAATTATTTTTGACATCAGCATATTAAAATGATCCAAAACGTACAAACCATATTAAATTTTAACAAAAAAAAAATTTAAATTTTTTGGAAACACAGGTTGAACCGTGTTCCCAAACGTTCTGTAATATGAGAGTGAATTGTTATTCACTCTATGCTATTTACTTTACAATTAATTCATTTCTTTTTGTTTATTTTATAAAAGTGAACAGTGAAGAATGACAAGACTGGATCAGATCCAAATCTAAATGTATTAGATTAGGTCCGACCCAGTAAAAAAAATTCTAATTTTTTATTTTATTTTTAATTGTGTTTTATTTAAAAAATTAGTGTTTAACATTATTCAATGACACTACATAAATTAGAAAGAGATCGCATGATGTAACATTTGCAAAATTTGATTGTAATCTTAATTTTATTCCTGATGATATTTTACTTGATTTTGTTGTACGCTTAAAAAACCAAGAAAATTGTAGTTCTTATTGGATGAATTTCATACTAGATGAAATTGTAGATAGTTTAATGGAACAATAAAAAATATTTTATATAAAGTATTATTTATTTCATGATATAATAATAGTAGTTAAATATACAACATTTAAATTAAAAATCATCAATATTAATATATATCTTTTTTAGTTATTTTATAATCTCAATTTGAAAAGTATTTTTAACCAAACACATTAAATTATTTTTTATTTAACTTCAAATTCAACCAATCAAATATATATAAATATTAAACCAATTTTAATTAAAAATATTTTTTATAAAATAAATTTTTTTAAATTATAATTATAAAAATTATTACAATATTAAACACAAAGAGTACAGAGGAGAGAACCAGACAGTACTTCCAAGTTCCAAGTCTTACCCGGTAAGCCGGTAAGGAAGTGCCAAAAAGCAGAGCAGCCATAAAAGTATAGTATAGTGCCTTATCTGAAACAGACCCCTCCTTCCTAGCTTCTGTTGTCGTTCCCAAACTAACACTAAAAAATGGGAGTCAATGATACAGACTCTGACAAAACCCAAGAAGAAGAGCAACAAGATCTCCCAAAAGTAGTGCTCTTCAGACCACCCCCAGCCTTTTCACTCATTGGCGAAGAATCCTTTGCATCCAACAAATTTCAATTTTTGAAAACCTACGACTCCCAACTCCCTCTAGACCAGTTCTTGTCCACTCATTCTCATTCCATAAAAGCTATCCTTTCCTCCGGTGGTGCACCCGTCAACGCTGACATCCTCCAGCTGCTTCCAGAGGTTGGTGTGGTTGTCACCACTAGTGCTGGTCTTAACCAGATTGACATCCCTGAGTGTCGCCGCCGTGGTATCAAAATTGCTAATGCAGGCTACGTGTATTCTGCTGATGTGGCTGATATGGCTGTTGGTTTGTTGATTGATGTTCTGAGAAAGGTTTCGGCTAGTGATCGTTATGTGAGGCAAGGGCTTTGGGCTGCTAAAGGGAACTATCCTCTTGGTTCTAAGGTTTTGATCCGTGAATCTTCTCTTTATATGGGTCACTGTTAGTTCTTAATGACTTATAAGAATGATAATTGGAAGCAACACTAGATTTTAAGTTAGTACCTTTTGGTTTATTTAATTAATTATGTCTAATTCTTGAAATGAAAAGGCTCTGAAAACATTTGTTGATTTGGTTTACTGCATCGCCATTCCATTTCTTGCCAATGAAACAAAACACCACCAGCAGCAGCAGATCCTCAATATCAAACTAGCTGCGGTCGGCTATCTTGATCTTTTGCGCCTTTCCGCATAACGAAACAAAATGGTGATAAAAATGGACCCCTAAAAAGGTTCAACATCAGCAAGTTATCGTTTGATTGAACTAACTAATTGTGTCTGATTATATGTATTCTTTGTGTTTGGTAATTTCAGCTCAGTGGTAAGCGAGCTGGAATTGTTGGATTGGGAAATATTGGATATGAAGTTGCTAAAAGGCTCGAGGCCTTTGGTTGTTTTGTTTCGTACAACTCCAGGAAGAAAAAACCGAATGTTTCGTATCCGTTCTACCACGATGTCTGTGAGCTTGCAGCTAATTGTGATGCTCTCATCATTTGCTGTGGATTAAGTGACGAAACCCGCCACATGATCAATAAACAAGTGTTGTCAGCACTGGGGAAGGAAGGAGTCATTGTAAACATTGGACGTGGGGCAATCATCGATGAGAAGGAAATGGTGAGGTGTCTGATGCAAGGGGAGATTGCAGGTGCTGGCTTGGATGTGTTCGAGACTGAGCCTAGTGTTCCTAAAGAGTTTTTCGCAATGGATAATGTTGTGTTGTCACCGCATAGGGCTGTTTTTACACCTGAATCTTTGAAGGATTTAAGCCAACTTGTGGTGGGGAATTTGGAAGCTTTCTTGTCAAATAAGCCTTTACTCTCCGAATATGTGGACAGCGAATAATTCAACTCGTCGGTTTGCAGGTCAGTTTGTTAATCATCTCTTGTATGATATCTGTTAATCAGTAAACAAATTTCTGAACAAAGCTTCTTTACAAGCAATCTCTTTTGCCATCAGAAAGAAGTCAATCTCTTGCATGGTTATTATTCTGATGTTGGATAATCAAACCTATCTCCGATTTGGTAAATCCTGTTTGATTCCTTCCAGTGATTGTTTCACATTCTTCTGCATGCATGCCGATCATAACAGTATGATATGACTGCAAAGCGAGTGAGAAGATAAAAGATGAAGAAGTCTTATCATCATGGTTTTAAGAGGGGGAGGCCGTGCGGAATTACCTTCTTATCAGAATTATCTGGATGCTGGTTGCATCCTAAAATCCTAGCCATGGCTTCTCAATTGTTCTTAATGGCTGCAAACTTGATGAAGGAGCAATTAACCTAGTGTAGATGAGGGAGCCAAAAGAAGAAGAAGAAGATATATACCATTTAATCAAAGACTTCTTAAATATATTTGGAGTCCCTTAGGCTAAAAGGGAACGCCAAGATATTCAGACATTGAAAAACTTTTCCTCGAACAGTCTCAAAACATGAACGATTGCGAGAGCCGCGGTGCTAACAACGTTCAACTAATTGTGCTAATTTCATACAATCAACATTCATCTAGTCAACGTGGCATGAATCTGATGCTCCGAACGACCATGAGAGCCACTCCTGACCTTTGATTCTGGAAAATAGCCCCAAAACAAAAACATAAATTTCAAGTATCTTGAGTTGAGGACTCCGTGCCTAAAACAGCCAAAGAGAAGGAAATGGTGCAGTGTTTGGTGAAAGGAGAGATCATTTTATTCATGTAGATTCCTTTTACAAAATTAAAAGAAATGTAATATAAAATTAGAAAACAAATAAAAAGAAAAATTAAATAAAAGACAATGAGAAGCCAAAAGAATTCACCAAAATATTGAAATGATGTCCATTTAAATTTAAAACATACACGAGTAATAAAATTTCAATTTCAACTCACTAAAAGAAATCAAAAATAAATTTTAAAAATAAAACAAATATTATTTTGATTTATTTTCAAATAAAAAATACTTTTAAAAATAATTATTATCACAATATCAAACGAGCTTTTAAATATAAACGACTGTCTATTTATTAAGAATTGGTTTTTGAATTTTTTTTTTATAAAGTTATCTCAATCTTATACTCATGGTCATGGAGTTTACAAATTAACCCAATTTAATTAGGTTTTTTTATTGCTATTTTAAAAAATTATTTTTTAGCCTCTTCCTTTTATTGGGTTTTTTGATACCCTATGTGACCTTACATCAAGTTTTATTTTTCATTGTTATTTTTTTTTGTTAAAAATAATAATTTAAAATATATTTGTGAGTTTAAATAATATTTTTTTATTATGAAGTTTGCAAGTTAACTCAAAAATATTTTTTTTAAAAAAATTATTTTTGATATATATATATATATATATATATATATATATCAAAATAATAAAAAATATAACAATTTTTTTTTTAAAAAAAATTAAAAGTTTTAGAAACACAAGGTCAGCACGTTCCCAAACGCTTCTATAATCTCTTTTATTGTATAAACCCTGTCGCTGTTTTATGTGTGGAATATTAATTATCCTTTTCTTTGGTAATCTCCTCCAAACATTGAAAATGGATTGTAATGGTTATCATCAAGAAAATCATGATCAAAACCTTTTCCCAAAGCCAAAAGTCTTAGTTCTTGAACCACCACCAGTCTTCAAATATCACGAAGACAAACTCTCCCAAAAATTCCATTTCTTGAAAGCATGGGACTCACCACTTCCTTTAGACCAGTTTTTGACTACTCATGCACACTCAGTCCAAGCTATTCTCTCCCATGGAACCTGTCCAGTCACCACCAGCACTATAAGGCTGTTGCCATCTCTGGGGCTTATTGTCACCACAAGTTCTGGACTCAACCAAATCGACTTGCAAGAGTGTCGTCGGAGAGGGGTATCTGTGGCTTATGCTGGAAGCCTTTTTTCTGCGGATGTTGCTGATATAGCAGTAGGGCTGTTGATTGATGCGCTGAGAAAGATATCGGCTGGCAATCGTTACGTCACCCAAGGATTGTGGGCGAACAACGGAGATTTTTCTCTTGGCTCTAAGGTGAGGGGTCTTGCAGAAAATCTTGTTAGGCACCTGAAAAAAAATTTGTTGATTCTCAACGAGACAAGTCAATTAGGTGTTGAAATTAATGGGAAAAAGGCATATTGTTAGGAAACTCCTGGAATTTGGAATATCTTTTTGAATCATTTTTAATTTGATTGAAAGCTTGAGAATGTTTCGAGTCTTGTTTGGTGATAAACCATAGAAATAATGCCTCTCAATATGTCATCTCATATAGCAAAAACTCACTGTTTTGTACTGCGATTTGGGCTCCTTTCAAAACGCGTTTTGAGTTGAAACGGCATCAAATTGATGCTTGTTTGAGTGTTTTTCCGATGTGAGCATGCCAAAACTATGGAAAACACCTAAAAATGATCAATTCGGTGCTTTTTTTCAGACAAAAAGCACTTTGAACTACATACCAAACACCCACGAATTTAAGCTTTCAGATCCTAGAAGTTGGAGTGCTTACTTCGGTTCCTCCCACCCCAAATGTCTACTCTGTTGAATCTTTATTTTTCCTTTTCTTTTCCTTTAAAAAAAAAAAAGGAATTGCCATCTTATATGCTGATAATTGAATTATAAATATCCTATTTCTGTGTATTGATGGCTGTAATTTGTTTCTCCATAAGATGTTGATGTTTGTTATTTCAGCTGGGAGGCAGGAAAGTTGGGATTGTTGGACTTGGAAGCATTGGCCTAGAAGTTGGAAAAAGGCTAGAGCCCTTTGGCTGCAATATCTTGTACAGCTCAAGGAACAAGAAGTCATCTGTATCATACCCTTATTATTCCAATGTCTGTGAACTAGCAGCAAACTGTGAGGTCCTCATAATTTGTTGTGAATTAAATGATCAAACTCGTCACATGATTAACAAGGAAGTCTTGCTAGCATTGGGGAAGAAAGGATTGATCATTAATGTCGGACGCGGGGCAATTATAGACGAGCAAGAAATGGTGAGGTGCTTGATGCAAGGAGAGATTGCAGGTGCCGGATTGGATGTGTTTGAGAACGAGCCTCATGTTCCCAGTGAGCTCATTGCATTAGACAATGTTGTCCTGTCACCGCATAGAGCTGTCCACACTGAGGAAACTTTGATGGCTTTGGTTGAACTTGTGATTGGGAACTTGGAAGCTTTCTTTTCAAATAAACCTTTGCTTTCACCTGTAATATTGGATGAATGAACAAAACAATCTTTCTGTTTGCAGCAGCTGGTTAATCTGTCATGAATTAATTCAAGTATTTAGACATGGATATTACTGTCATTAAATGTTTAATTTCATTATTGAAGCCCTTGAATGCTTCATTGTCATGGATACACCTTGCATCTTTTTGGAAATCGTAAAGTTACTGACTGGTGTTCGCTAACTCTCGAGGTCGAAGCACCAATCAACCTAGCTAGCTACTTGCTACACTAAACTTTTAGTCTCATCGCCAATTTTATTCAATCACAACGTTCACATGTTTTCTCCTTGTAATCTTACTTTTTAATGATATTTCATAACATTTATTGAAGTTGAGCAAAATTCCTATTCTAAATTGGATACGTCAAGTAAATTTTTCGAGTTGAGAACATGTTCAAATTTAACCTAGAAGTTACTACTCATACTATTTTTTTTCCTTATTATTTTTGGAATCTTTCTCCATTTAGATTGAAACTTTTAATCTCATTAGAATTTTACTATTTAGAGTGTATTTGGTATTGCGGTAACTGTTGTGGTTGTGATTTGAAAAAAGTTTTATAAAAAGTACTTTTAGTTGAGGTTGGTTTGAAAAAATAGATGTTTGGTTAAAACTGTGGTTGAAATTGAGGTTGAAGAAAAAGTAGTTTAATATATTTGGTTAATAGTACTTTTGAAATTGAGGTTATAAAATAATTTTAAAAATATATAAATTGATATTGATGGTTTTTAATTTAAATATTGTGGATTTAACTATTGCTATTACATCATGAAATAAATCATACTTTATATATATAAAAAATTTATTGTTCCATTAAACTATCTACAATTCCATTACGTACAAAATTCATCCGACAAGAACTATAAAATTAGGTAAAATATTATCAGGAATAAAATTGAAATTACAGTACAAGTAAATTTAATTCACCTTAAACTAATTTTTTAAAAAAACAAAAAAAAAATTATTGTTCACGTTCACGTGAACAGCGCGAGTGAAATCAATTAACTGCATTGATTAAAAAAAAAACTGTTCAGTGAAGCACAGTTCTTTTCTTGTAACGCGCAGGAAGCAGCTCCTAGCTGCTTTCTTTTTTCTTGCGTTTCAAACGCAGTATTTCATGGGATCCATGTACAGTAACAAACGTTTGTTAATTAACCAAACAGCTTGCAAAATTTGGCCGCAAGAAATGTGGACGCCACCACGTAGCCAAACAGATTTTTAAGATGTTTGAATAGCATTTCAGATTATTTTTTTTAAAGAAGAGATTGATGAAATAAAAACTTTTTAGTATGAGAACTTTAGTTTCTTTCTCTACAATTTAAAATAGTAATTTTAAAGGTTTAAGAAACTGTAACGTTTTATACAATTTTTAGTTTCTTATTATATATATTTATCATAATTGAATTAACTCCAAACTGGACTAGGAGAGCAGGTGGGATGGGAATTGTGGTTGGTTTTTAGGCTTGGAGCACAAGTCCAGCTACTGATAACTACTGAGCTCTGGACTATTTCTGTTTCCTTTGTTTAGAATCATGGGCCAGCATAAGTCATTAATGAATCTTATGATTCATAAATTAAGTCCCTCAGTCCTGTCTAGACCCAAACCGTGATACAGTGATGGGATTTTTTTTTCATGGAAGCAGCCCATGAGAAAACCATGTCTAATAGACTCGAAGAAACAGGAACAGCAACAAAAAGAAGGCAATGACAGATACAAGATGCTAAAGATTAAAAAGAAGGATGAAATTAAAAAAAAAGTTGGAGATTTTGAGTTAGTTCTAGTTTACCTGTCAAACCTGGGTCATAAGACATGATAACTCCATAAAAAATAAATAAAAAAAATTATAAAGTACAATTTCAAATCAACCATATATTAAATGATGAAATTAAAAAAAAAATATTCAATTAACAAAAGAACAAGTCAACCTGGCTAACTCACAAAACTTGTGACCCAGGTCATGAGATCGTGATAACCCCATAAAAAACAAATCAAAAAATAATTTTAAAACTCAATTGATAATCAACTCAATATTAAAGGATGAAGATGAGAAAAAAAAAGAAGCTAAGTTTGAAAGTAAAAGAAAAATAAGTCCTCAAAAGTTTTGATGACTATAGTGAAAAAATTTTGGCATTTCATTAGTATATATTAATGGATATGAATTTATTGGTATAGCTAGCTTTTATAAATTTATTAATTGACATGTAAACTTTGAACTTCATGTTTGCATGAATTTGAAGTTGTCACAACATTGATTACATTGATTTCATTTGATATCACGTGTAAAGTTATTAAACCCAATTCGATCCATGACTTAGTATAAGGCTTGGGTCATGAATTAAACGAGTTAGTCCAAGTTGATTTATTTATTTTTATATAAAAAAACTGATATTTTAATTTTTTTAAAAAAAGTTAAATTGAGATTTGACTAGGTTGTGGGTTCACTTGTCGGGTCAATCTAGTTCAAACGCCATATCAATCGAGTTAAACTAGGTCAACTCTAAGTTAATCTTGTGTTAAAACTCGACAATAGCTATGAGTCAGGTTGACTATGTCCTGAATCAACATGTCGTGCCAAGATATATTTTATAACTATGATCTTATGCGAAATATTCAATCAATTTCTTTACAATCAAGTAAACACGAAATAAGATAATAATTAGAAAGGTGATTTCTATTATACAATGGGTTGAGTTAATTTTTTTTTTAATATAAAAACAAGATATTCAAGCTCATTAAGATGGTTTTAGTGCCACTACAAAAGGTTTCATGATGATACCGATAAAGGTTATACACGCCATCAAAGTAACAATCTCAAAAAGCGAACCAAACAAAATATCTTGAAGTGAACATCTCATATTTATATTTAATCAATTAATTTATTTTTATTCAAAAACAAAATATCTCGAGCCTGTATTGGGCGTACACCCAGCTAGTGTTGGGCATGCATCCCAACATCCTTATGGGCTCAAATTGCCATGTCCGAGCTCAACATACTTGGATTCAGATAATGCATCTGAGTCTACTTTCACCTCTAATGGGCTTTAGACAACTTGCCTGAGCCCAACACTCTCTTGAGAATTTTTTCAAAACCCCACGCTAGTCTTTCAATATTTTATACTAATCTAATACATATTATTTTGAGTAGAATAACTTAAGATATCACAAGGGTGGAGTTACACTTTAGTCTCTCATCTCTACAAAAAAAGAAGACATGTGGACTATAAATACACAATGAATATTTCAAACTCAAGGTTCACAATCTCTTTATGCTTTATATTTTTAGCATACATATTTCTAGAGTCTTTCTCTCTAAAATATCATTGCACATTTTCTCTCTACACAAATACTTATTTAAGCATTTGAGAGTTCTTACATCTATATAAAAAAAAACCTTTTATAGGTATTAGCTACTAACCACCTTAGCTTACCAAGCACCAGACACCAGCTACCAACCCTCTTGGTTAAGGGGAATGGATCAAATTGCTAGAACTGAGAGATTAACCGATTATCCAACATATAATCCTTGTTCCTAAGCTACTTGGACATTTTAGAACCTTATCATTGGCGCCGTCTATAAGAAACTAATGAAAAAGCCATCAGTTTTTTTTCTATAACTTGTTTTGGACATTTCTAGGCCATTTCATGGCACACAACTAAGACACACTTAGGCTAGGACGTGAGACAACTCTACCTGTTACCGCGAGCACTTCTACCCAACTAGAGCTTTAACAACTCACTAGTCAGGTATAACTCCTCACTCAAGTCGTGTTGGCAATCTAAGGGAAAAATCAAACCTTACCACCCAACAAGTCTTGACACCCTTAGTAACACTCAACGCCCTTATGCCACGAGCATCGACCGCGCCAGGTACTCATAGACGATCTACCTAAAGGAGACTAGATAAAATGACATTCATAGAAGTCCTTTAAGAGGTCACTCATACCATTGCGATATCCATGTACAGAGCTGGTAGTCCAAATGTACTTCCCTTAGTTACCATGAGTGGACACTAGTTACCATAATTGTCATTCCATACCAAACTCCTCAAGCTCCTAAGAGCGTAACAAATAAAAGACTAAGAGATGATTTGTATATGAGCATACCTATGAGAATATCTACAACTCCTATCAATGAAGGGGTTCTCTTTTATCCAATTGAATATTGAAAACTCGACTATCTAAGAACTACATTTCCATAACAATGATGGCTTAGCTGACCCAAGGAAGCATGTACAGAATGTGCATGATAACTTAGAGTTTCTCATCCAGGATAATGACTCAATATGCAAAATCCTCCCCACAACCTTCCAAGAATCTGCGCATACATGATACAATAATTTGGAGCCAAGCTCTATTGAAGGGTTTAATGATCTCTTTGCTAAGCTAATGACACACTTTAACACCAGCATACCAGCCAAAAAAAGATCTATGAAGCTATTTGATATTACCTAATAAGGGGGCGAGTCTACACATGTATATTTAAAGAGGTCTAATAAGGAGATGCTTAAGGTGAAAAATTGCTTGAGCTAGTAGCCTTAGAAGCCTTGATAAGAGGGGTAAGAGAACATGCCATCCAAAGAAAACTTTATACCTTACCAGATAGAAGTTTGCTTAAGGTGAAGCAAGTCATGAAAAATCATATACGGGTGGAAGATGCTAATTTACTACGATATAGGCCTCTTTTTTTTTTATAAGAATAACCAACATGAAGGATCTTACAAGAAAAATCATTCTCTTAGTAGAAATGAAAGATCAAGAAAGAATCATAAGGGATCAACCCATGGACATTTATGTATCCTAAGGATTTATAACCCCCTTGAATCAAAATAAGATCACTCATTCAAAGTTATCAGAGCAGTCAAAACAAAAACCTTGGCACCAACTCTAAGACATATTCCTTTTAAGAACCTCCCTCGTATTTATCACTCATATCACCTTAGGATGCATAATCCTTAATAAAAATGTAAGTTTTTTTTAAATAAAAATAATGTATATCTGAATTTCATTTCCTATCTATAAATCTCAAGTGGGGGCTTCCAGACACTTTTCAATAAAGGAATTGACTTGGTCTTCCTAGTGCAATAACACCACTCTTATTAAAGAGGATTGACATAGTCTTCCTAGGGAAAAAACCCCACAATCTCTAAGGGATAGGTATGAGGTCTTCCTATTTCAATTACATCATTTTACAAGTGATGCATAAGAGCCTCTTACCAATTTTCTATGGTTGATCTTGGATCCCCTATTCTTTGGTGTAGTCTTAGACTGACACATTCTCTAGGTAATGTCTAAAGACCTCTTACCAATTTGCTAGGGGTTGATCTCGGATCCTCTATTCTCTAGTACAGTCTCAGACAAACACATTCTTTAGGTGATGCTTGAAATCTTCTCACCAATTCACCATGGAATGATTTGGGATATCTTATTCTTTAGTGCAATATCAAACTAACATATTCTCCAGGTGATGCTTAAGAACCTCTCACCATTTCGCTAGGGGTTGATCTTGGATCTTCTATTCTCTAGTGTAGTATCAGACTGGCACATTCTCCAGGTAATGCCTAAGGGCTTTTCACCAATTCACCAAGGGTTAATCTCGGATTCCCCATTCTCTAGTTTAGTCTCGGATTGACATATTTTTCAATTGATGTCTAAGAGCTTCTCATCAATTCACCATGGGTTGATCTATGATCCCCCATTATCCAATGCAATTTTAGACTGACATATTCTCTAATCGATGCCAAAAAACCTCTCACTAATTTGTTAATGATTGATCTTTGATCTCCATCTTTCCAATACAGTCTCGGATTGGCACGAATCTCTAGTGGGGCTCATAAGCTTTATATTATCTTCATAGATGATCTTGGGTCTCCCACTCTTAGGTACAATCTCTCTCTAGTAGGGGGCTCTCACATTTAATTTCATCAATAAAGATGATTATATATCTTTTACCTCCATTATAAAGTGGAGTTATTGGTCCATAAATATTGGAATGAACAAGCTCTAATGGCCTTCTTATTCTCTATAATTTTAATTATGGGAATTGATTTTGGTGTTGTTGCTAAAAATACATTCTTCACAAACTTGAGAAGAAGTATAAATTTTAGGAAGACCCGTCACCATATTCTTTTGATGTAGAATTTTCAATCTATCAAAATTAAGATGTCCATAGCGAAGATGCCATGCTTTCGAAGATGATGCTTTCTCTTTTAATCTCATAAAAAACATGAATAAGTAATATTCTGCAGATATAGAGAAAATAATCAATTCTCTGTCATATTAACTTTAACAATTAATCCCAATTTGTCGTCTTCAGTTTTATACACTTTGTTTTTGATATAAACTTCATACCTTTTTTTTCTTAAAGTTGGCCAATGTTAAACAAATTTATTTTCAATTTTGGAACAAAGAAAACATTGAAAATGGTATGAGCACTATTCTTCTTGGTTTGGATTACTGTCATTCCTTTTTCTATAGTGATAATTTTTTACTCGTTACCAAACTTTATAAAATCTTGATAAGATTAATCTAAATTAGAGAAGATTGATTTATCTCCACTCAAGTGATTGCTACACTCAATGTCTAAGTACCATAAATTTTGGTGATTTTTCTCATTCATATGGTTAGCCATCGATAAAGACATTTCCCCTTTCTTCTCTATAAAATTAGATTTTTTTACCACCATTCCTATTCAAATTAGTTTAATATTTAGATTTGTAATGTCATACTTGTGACACTTAAAGCATTTAACTTTTGATTTGTCCACCAGCATTGGCTTGTAAAAGGTTGAGTAATTGTTGTCATATCATTTTCCTCTTCTTTAAAAATTAGAAAAGTAATTATCTTTAAATTTCTGGTGTGAAAATCTAACATTATTATTGTTTGTGCTTCTTCCACTTCCCTGTCCACCTCTTTGTAGATAGAAAAATGATTATTAGATGAAAACTGTAAAGCTTACTCTTTCTTGTCTTGTCAATTCAATTTTTGCTCGTGAATTAGGAAGGAACTTTGCAATTTATCAAAGAAAAGTTTATCAATATCCTTAGCTTCAACACATTACAACACTGAATTTTGGTGTCAACGATCAAAGAGTTTTCTCAATGATAGTAATATCCTCTGTTTTATTTATATGGATTCACATCTTGTTAATGATTGCCATTGTTCGAGAAAATTAATGTGATTGACTCTCCCATATTCATACTAAGCAACTTGAATTATTTTTGAAGTGTTTAAAGTTGCTGTCTTTTTACTTTAGTTGTTATATGATACTTTTTTTTCACCGAATCCTAAATATTCTTAGAAGTTTCCATACAAAGAATGGTTTCCAATATTGATAGGTCAATTAATTAGAAATGATAATTCTTTTCTTTAAAATTTTTCAATCGTTGCGTTTTTATCTCTGTTGTATCCACATCCAATATTGTTGATCTAGATGACGATTCAATTATTTTTTAAGAAATGATTTGTCAATACTCCTTTGACCATAAAACATTCTCCATTAGCATACTCCAATAATTATAATGATCATCAAAGCATGGAATGGCAGGTTGAACAAAATTATTAGAAGCCATGATAAAAACATTTATTGGAACTCTTGCATTAAAGAAATTATTGTCAATGCTATTTGTTTTTGTGGAAGAAGTCAATATATTGAAGGGGCTGATCAGAAGGTAGCCAAAAGCAAGGGATAAGAAAAAAGAAAAATAGAGAAGAAAATAGAATAAGACAAAAACAGAAAGCAAACAACGAAAAATAAAAAGCCAACAAATACAAATAAAAAAAGGGGCATCAGGACTGAAGGAGCTAATGCGTCAAGCTTAAAACTTTTATTTGGTGTTGTTAGACCAATCTATAATACCTTGAAGCCCTATAAGTAAATTAGTTCCAGTAACCATGAAGAACTCATCTTTAGACTTGAGTCAATTCAAGAAATGATATAGAATCAAGGGGAAGTTGTCTTCGAAGGTCACATTTCTATCATTGAAGATAACCTTGTTCCTCATAAGCCATATACTCTAGCTAACACAACAAGAAATCATAGACCAAGCCTTACATTTAAATTTTCCAAATACTAGATTGGGCCACTAATGTAATAGATCATCCACACAGCTAGGAAGACAACCACTAATACCCCCCCACCAATCCAAGAATTCCATCCATACGTACTGTCAATGCTACTTGTTCAACTTATAAGCTTTTGTTCAACCTGGAAGTTATTGCTGCTGGTGTTGGTTTTTGTTTTGAACTTAGGATGAATTGTTTTACGAATTTTATCCCAAGTTTCTGCTACTGCTGTTCAACTGAACAACTGTTGTTTCAATTGTACTATGTTGCTGCTGAGAAACTGCAACCAATTATACTGTTGCTTGTTGTTGCCTGATCAAGGAGGCTATTGTTTACTTTGAAAAGAGACTGGCGCTGCTGTGCTCGAGATCTGCTGGATGCTGCGTTGAAATTAGTTTGCTACTATAATTTGTTGGATGACCAAACCTATTCAAATTTAAAAAGGTTTGCAGCTATGATGGAGGCCTGCTGTCACATGAATTGAAGCTGGAATCGCTGACTGCTACAACTGATTTATCTGCTGCTGCTTGCTGGAGAAACTATTGTTGTGTCTTGTTCCAAGCTGCTGATATTAGAGAGTGATTTTTATGCTGCTGGTGGTTCATTCTTGGAGTTCTGTTGCCTCGTTTGTGCTGTTGGAATTGATAAAAAACTGATGCCGTGGAAGGGGTTGTTGTTGTTACGTAACTTCGACTGCTGCTACGTACGTCTTGTTTTTCTTACTTCCTTGCTCTTCTAAATTCTAATTAACCTTGTTAAATAATATTTATGTAGTCTTATTTATTAAGGGTAGAATAGTACTTTCAGTTTAACCTATATATACTTTATTTGTATTTAGGTTAAGACAATGCATTCATAATAAACAGATTATTCAGAATTCTAGCCTCCTTTTTGTATTTGATCTCAATTATTTTAACATGGTATCAGAGCTGGTTTTATGAAACGAGGCTTAATCCCGAACACAACTTCGCGGATCCAAAAAATTTTGGAGTGAGATTTTGTCTTCCGTTTCTGCAAAATTTGGTATTTCGTCAGTTTCTGCAATTATTTTGATATTTCGTCTTCCCTTCAGCTTTTTTAATTTGGTATTTCCGTTCAGTTTCTGCAAA